>Ga0307517_10012302_pt1 | contig 11761 bp, 4 predicted proteins | sample 23_EM_MG_FD_194515 | JGI IMG/M metagenome (GOLD analysis project Ga0307517, IMG submission 194515) | Populus trichocarpa ectomycorrhiza microbial communities from riparian zone in the Pacific Northwest, United States - 23_EM | ecosystem: Host-associated > Plants > Roots > Unclassified | place... | reverse complement strand
GGTATTGAGTAAAAAGATAATTTCTTTTATTTTTATGTTTTGAATGTAGAATGGTTATGCTTAACCCCTAAAACTATGGTCCACTTTACTGGGATAAATCAACTTTAAATATTAGACAGATCAACAGTTAGAATATGAAATAATACTTTAGATTGTATCAGACAAATAAACAATGTAGTTTATCTTAAATAAAATATATTAAAGATGATATGTTCTCCCTATATATAATTAATTTTCTTATTTAGACTCTAAAATCAATTAAGATAATTAAGATTTTTAATGATTAAAATATTAGATAGAAAATTTTTTTTTTTTTTATAATAGCTTAAAGAGATTGGTTAGGTTATCAAAAATGTATTTTTTTTTTTTTTTTTTTTGTAATCGTAGATAAAATCGAGGCATGTTCTTTCCTTGATTTCATGAGTTCAAGACTTAGTGTTAACATTCAAAAAAAAATCAATTTCTTTTAACACATCAAGCCATTATTTATTTATTTATTTATTTATTTTTAATATAAAATAATTTATATAATTGATTGGTGTTTTTTAATTGTTGGTTTGTTTTGGGTTCTTAACACTGTTGTAACCTATTTCCAGTTCATTCAAATATTTATTTTTTTTATTTTCAAAAATTGATTAATTAACACAGCAGCCTTTTTTCTCCCTTGACAGTTGAAAACACAACAGTGCTTTCGGTAGCAGTAGACGAGGAAGCAGCAGCTCCTCAGCAAAACACTCGCGCGCAGTCGACGCGAACCAGCAGAGTTTTCTCTCCTTCACAGCAGCAGCACACACGAAAAGGAAGTCAATTTTCACGCAAACAGCAGAAAAGAATCAGTAGCTTTAGTTTCCAAAATTACAAGCAGCAGCCTTGTTTAATTTTATTTACAGCAAGAATGTTCTCCCAGCAAGCAGCTTCAAAACAATTCAGTAGCTTCCATAAGAAACAGCAGTTACTAGCAGCGCCAAGGTTAACGTGAAAAGACGGCATAGACAGTAGCAGCAGCCTTCTCCTTTCATGACAGTAGCAGCGCAGCAGCAGCAAACACACAGACGCGTGGCAGTAGAAGAATCTCCTCCAGCAGCAGCTGCTCAAAACAGCAGTAGTCCAGCAGCTCCTTCCCGCAGTACGTGTCCAAATCAGCAGTAACATTCCCTTGCAGCAGCAGTTGCCTTAAGCGGGAGCAGCAGAAACATGCGTCCTCCCAGCAGCAACTCAGTTCAAGCAGCTGTCTTTATTCACAGCAGGATATTTTCCCAGTAGAAAATTTCCAGCAGATTCATCTTTGAAATTCTTGTACCACGGCAAGAGGATTCGCGACATAGCAATGACTCAATGTGAGTCCATTTATCTTAAACATTCTTTGTACCCACGCTTTGCAGCGAGACTAGAAAATTTTTTTAACAAAAAAACAATGTTAAGGTACTGAAAATGAGCAAAAAAAAAATATATAATAAATCATTTATGATTAATAGGTAAAAACGCTAATTAGAGCTGAGCCAACATGAGATATCTATCAAACCCGTGATCTGAATTATGTGACTAAAATAACCTGATTAAAAATAAAAAACAATTATAAAGCTTAACTTTTTTAAACTCGTAATCCGAGTTATTAAACATGAAGCATCTAATCTAGAAAAATCATGAAATTCAATTTCAATGAAAAAAAATAAATGATGAAATTGAAGAAAAAAAATCTAATCACACAAAAGAATTTTAAAAAATAGCAATTTAAAAAATTAGAATCAAGATCACTATAACAACTATTATTAATAAATGATATCATCACTATTACTATTATCATTATGACCACTATTATCATTTCCATCATTATTCAAGTTGTTGTTATTCTTCTTCTTCTTATTCTTATTATTATTATTATTATTATTATTATTATTATTATTATTATCACCACCATAATTATTGCTAATATTATTATTAGTAGTAATAGCAACATTCCTATTAATATTATTGTTATTTTAACAATCAACACCATAATTATCATAATCATCATCATCATCATCACAACAATTGTTATAAGTATTTTTATTATCATCATTGTTATTCTTCATCTTCTTCTCTCCCATATTATTATTATTATTATTATTATTATTATTATTTGTAATAATAGTAATAGCAGCAGTAGTATTATTAACATCACAACACTACAACAACTACTATTATTATTATCATCATTTTTTTACAACAACAACAACAACAACTAACATTACAATTATTATTTTTATTAGCATCATCATTATTATTAATATTACCATGATTATTATTACAATTATTATTGTTACTATTATTATTATTATTGAAAAAATAAAAACTATGAACTTGATTTGAATGATAGAATTGAAAACTATAACAACTTTGAGAAAATAACCAAGGAAAACAATAAGAAATTAAAAAAACAAGACCAAATTGAAATCACTATTATCATTGAAAAAATAAAAATCATAAACTTGATTTGAAAGATCAAATTGCAAGCCATAAAAACTTTGAGAAAAGAGCAAAGGAAAAAAATTAAGAATTTAGAAGAAAAAGGACCGAATTGAAATACATTATATATACAAATTAAGAACCAATAGTTATAATGAAAACAAACAAAACTTCAGCAACAAGGAAAATGACTAAAAAAACAGCAATCAAAACTCTAAGATCTAAATTTGAAATAACAAAAAAATGAGGACCATAATGTATTTACGAGGGCAGGAGAGAGAAATGATGGAAAAAAAGAAAGGGTCATCAGCTCTGGAGCACACGTGCCACCTATAATGAAAGAGAAGACCGCAAGAAATAATACGGCGGACGATCATTATAACAACCATAAATTGTCACACGCGTTGTCCAAAGTATGTGGCGGTTCTAACACGCTAACAACTTTTTAAATAAGAAATTATTATTTTAATGGTAAATTATGTAACTACCCTTAACCAAACTTACAATTAACAAAAACAAAACTAAGGTTAAAAGATCAAAATACCCCTAACAACAATGAATTAAATGTCTTGCATCCAAGGATAATTGTGTAATTCTACTATGTATAAAAAAGAAAAATACCTAAATACCCCTACCCAAGAACACTAAATGTTTTTTGCTCCTAGGATATTTTAGTTATTTTACTGTTTATGAAAACATTGAATAGACAAAAATACCCCTAAAAAAATTAGTAATAGCTTATGAATCCTATGAAAAATACCAAAAATTTTCTAATTTAAAGGCATTTATTTTTTATATGGGAAAGAAAAAGTGGTCACCACATTATAGTGGTGAGTAGGAAAATGTGAGAAGGCTACAATGAATCTCCCATGCCTTTTAATACATTTGTTGTTTGTTGTTCAAAGAACTTTGTGATATTTTGTTAATTTTGCACATGATTTCTTTTCATGTTCAATTATGCTCATTTGTATTAATTGAATTGGTTGAAATATTTATGGTTATTCATGGTGGTCATGTTTGGTGAAATAATAAATTTATGGTGGATTAATTTATTTGTGTAATGAAAAGAAACAAGTCAAAACTCGAGTCTCTATTTACTATCATTTCAAATCTTGTCTTATAATCTAAGAAGTGAGGATTAGACTTTGTTATCAAGTCTAAATCCCAAATCACTATCCTATGAATTTTTACCTCTAATAAACACAAGTATTTAGTTGAGGCAAATATTAGCATGTATGCACAATACATAATTTTATCATTAAAAACAAAATTCAATAAAGCTTACCTTAGATAAAATATTTTATGGTGATTTTTATCTTTCTTTTAACATAACTTACCCCTTACCCAAAAATCTCTAGAAGCCCGACTAAGATTTTTGATTTCTCATATGGATCACCAAGATGTCCAATGTGATAGAATGCCGACTCAACTAGGGATAATTAGTGTTAAGCTTTGTTTGTTTGATTTTTATGATAAAATACTCAATATGTTTTGTACATGTTTTATGCTTGTTTATCTAAACTATTTAATGTTTGTTATTTGCATGTAATGGGCTAGAACTGTTTTTTTAGGATGTCTCTCTATAAAAGCAACATCACAGGAAGTCCAACCATTACATACTTCCAATATAAAACTTCATGATTTAATCAAAAAGACTACTTAGTATGTCAAAGTTTTCAGTGTGTAGTTGTTTTTTAAAATTTAGTTGATTAACCCTCAATTGAAAAGGAGTTGAGTTGAATGATAAATTAATAAATTATTTTGTATATATTTTCACATTTTTTTAATGAATAAAAAGCTTGAATTTCTCTTCTCAAAATGTATGGGTTAGTGTGTTGAGTTGTTTCCATGTTTTCGGAAGTTTCAAACACCTTTTCCAAATGAGATGATTTCAAGAAATTATATATATACAGACTACCAGGCCATTTAAGAAATTACAGATTTGAAGTATGAGATGATTTCACCTTCTTGATTTTAACACGAATATTACACAGAAAATGTCTATATCTTCCGGTTCCAGACACCTGAATCGCAGTAAAAAACAGGAAGAAGGGGATTAAGCAAAGACCAAAACAGGTTGAAAGCAACAGGTTAGCCGTAAGCCCTTAAATACACTAGGTTCAATCATGCGTGATCATGATATATCTCCTCTTAGTGGTTTTTAGAATCATGATGATATAAAATTAGATCACTTAACAAGTGACAAGGGAGGACGCTGAAATTGACCAGCCTGTACACGAACAAAATCACCTAATTCATGTCTATTCGACCTCAGATTTGTAAAGCATTGCCTGAGACGGAGAGGGTAGCATAGAGATGGATGGAAAAACAATTGGCAGCCAAAAAATGAATGGCGGTATGACAAATTTATTCACCGGAAAGTAACAAAATTGAACGAAGATTTCGCCATCAGTGACATGAGGAACCACAGAAAGAGGCATAAATCACATGTGTTGAAGGAATTTAAATTACAGTGATTAACAAAAAGAGGAAACAGACCTCATCCTCAATATAAACATTGGCATGGTGTCAGCTCTATATAGGAAGAGGATGTTATTTAACTGCAATAGAATTACATAATTGACAATGACTGAAAAATATAACTCAGCCAACCTTTCTAATGCTAACCTCAGTTTTCCCACTCTCCTAAAAAGGGTAATGCACCATCCCCACCTATGAAAAGTATATGTAATTAATACAACTATATAGTATATCCTACCTCCATCTCCTCCTATCTCAATACCAGGCAGAAGCAGAGATCAAATTCCTATCTTTCCATCCCAAGAGCATAGCTCCATCAATTTCCACCAATGTATAATGCTCTGAGTAACACCTTAGCAGGCTCCTTATCACAGAGTTTACATAGGAGCTCAAAGGGCATTGCCGGAAACCGGCCATCATGAATCTAGACTTCCATTTGCCAAAGAGCTCGTGGCGCTCCTCCCTCTCCTTCCCCTCACAAGCAATGACATTAACTATATCCCTTGCTAGGCAATGCTGCTCCACACTAATTCGCTCCTTCTGGTTTCTCGGCAATCTGACATCAATGGACTCAAACATTGCCAAGTAATAGTTGAGAGTTTCTACAAACCGAGTGAGGAAAGGGGTTGTGTTTGTATTAGATTCTTGCTCCACCAACGTGACCACCTTGGGATTGAGTGATTTGATCATTCGAAGCAGCCCATCTCTTGGATTGTTCACATCAACACTCTCATCAGGAGTGTGGTGGAGCTCCAAGGGAAAGTTTACAGCGAGAGCCTCTCCAGGCCTAACATCAAACATCTCCTTCGTCATATCTGGAGCATAAACTGGTACTCCATGGAACTCTATGGGGATATTAAATTTCTCAGAAATTGCAGTCAACCGTCTCGCAACTGCATCTAAACCGTCACCTCGGGCATATTTAGAAACAGGGTCATCAATACCTGTGATACGCACATGTGGAGCCCCACCTGGTCTGGCTGCAAGAGCTTGAAGGAGAGTCATCCACTGCGTTCCCTGAGCAATGTGGAAGTCTACTATATGGATGTGGTCCTCATTTCTGCATGCTTCAGCAATGGCTCCATTGGCTGCCATGTAACCAAACTTCAGGTAGGGGCAGATTTCATACAGGGTGTGCATGTAAGACAGCAAGTCCTTGCCTTCTGGTTCCTTGCACCTAAGGGCACGATAAATATTAGTACCTGATGACTCCTTCCTTGCTACCAATCCCTCTACCAAGTATGCACCAAGACGCTGGATTGGCTCTCCACTGATAGACACCACACTTCTGGCCTTCTCAATCAACTTATCGAAATCATTCACCTTGTTTTCAGCAAGAGCTTTAGCACATGCAATCAACAGCTGCTTCAAATCTCCAGATGGAATGCCATGAAAATGTACTTCTTCCATTTCCTTTTGGCGTTTCTCAACATGAGCACCTTCGCCGAACTGCCTCTGCCTTGAAACAAAAGACGTCTGAGTCTGAATAACATGAGAACCCTCGCGCTGCTGGCTCCAGGCCCTAGGTTTCTGATCTGATGTTGGTGGCCTGCTACTTCCCCCCAAACAAGTATTTGGTGTGTTTACATCTTCATCATCGTCTGGCCCCATTAGAGTAGTCTCCAATTTCAGCAACGTGTGTTTTATGTTATGGCTAGAACTTGCATCTTGCAGCAATGAAGTGCCGCCAGGAAAGAGCAGTAGACTTTCTCGTTGACAGTCCACAGAAGGGTTCAGCCTACTAAAATAACTGCTGGATTCACCTGAGAGATTCTCTGTGGAGCTGTAGCGGTCCTGGCTGTCACATAACGTAGTAGCATATGTATCACAATCAAATTCAGTTGAGAAAGGCGAGCTGGTTGAATTTCCTATATCTAATTTCAATGAACCAAACAACCTATTAGGCATGGAAGGAACAGACGGATAAGAAGATGAGTAGGATAGGCCCGCACCAGTGACACCGTATCCAAAATACTGGTGTGATTCCATCCTATATATTGTTCTTCTAGCAACACAGAAGATTGGCTAGGCTCTGTTGTAAGCAATTAAAGGCAGCTTTACAACTCTCCTTGGAGAACTCAAACTTGTTTATCTTTAGTGAAAAATATGTATCAGCCTGGTAAAAACAAAAGAAACATAAATGAACATCTAAGTCGATCTCTTTTAATTACAAGACAACTCCATATTACTCAAAAGTCAAAACTGTGAACATTTAAGGTACAGTAAAACATCAGAGAGAGATCAAGACAAATATCGTTTTATTTTTAAGAAAAAAAAAGAGGCAGGATCGAATCAAAAAAGCCGTAATACAAAAGAATCTTCATTATCAACATCCATAATCTAACTCATGCATTTCTAATGACTTCTATGATGTTCCTAATTTCCTATGTACATGGAAGAAGATTCAAACTTTCTTGCTGAACACTGTTGCAGAATCAATCAGTAACCAAGTGCAGGGTTGCCGCCAATTTCTTTGCCCTCTCCAAGACCATATTGGAAAGTGAAATACTTCGCAAATTACCAAACACACTACGCTTAAAATTTCAGTTACTAAGAAAGCACCCGGAACTATAAAATTGCTTGCAACATTTGCTCTGCATTAATTTCGATGAATATAAATCTAGACATGTAATAAAAACAAGGACTTGATTAGAAAAGGTAAGAATTTTTCTCCAAAGGAAAGCAAGAGAAACTATAATTAGCTTAGGAAAAAAGAAATGAAGAGTTAATTAACTTATGTGACTTCTTATTGGACCAAAAGGATAGAATAAAACATCAAGTAAAATTATTTATTGAACAATCATTGATCATTCAAAGAAATAGAATCCAAGCTACAACCAACCATTCAATAAAAAATACTACAAGGCTTCCAAGAAAAACCCTGCAATTATCACACAAAAATGAAGCATAAAAGAACATAAAACAGAATCAAATATCAGAAAAAGAGGGCTAAACTTACAAGGAAACCAAAACCCAGAAATCTTCAAAGTTCCAAATCTTGAAAAGGTAGTATAAATCTCGAGAACAAAACTGTATGTAACAAATGAAACAACAAAAAGACTAAAGAAACTAACTTTCTGGGCAAGAAAAGAAGAAAGAATTTGTGGTTGAGCTTTGTCTGATTTTCTATTTTGACTTTGTCTTTTTATGTGATCCTTTGATGGGTTGTGAAGTGTTTTGTTTTTTGCAGAGGTTCCTAAGAACAAGAAGCGAGGCTTCAGTGGTATAAATGGAGGGAGAGATAGAGGGGGTTTCGTGGGATTTTAACGGCGCCGAGTGGTGTCACGAAGTTTAAGATTTGAAGATGGGGTCGTTGATGGACGGAGTTGAGAGAATGTTAACGGTAACCTCTTCGTCCATTTGTGACACCTACAAGAACATTCTTGGTTTTTTCTTACATTTCCATTCTTGACCGCGCTGGTTGAAAATGTCTACCATTGTTGTGTTGACAAGTGACTTCCTAGCAAGATCCCAAGCATGTGCACCGTTCGCTTTTGACTCTACTGGCCATGTAAATCCAAGGGAAAGAGAGTAGGAGTTCCAATCATGATGGTTGAATCTCAGAATTACAAGTCACACTCATCTTCACAAGTTGTGATGAACATCTCTTAAAAATCTTAAAGAGAGATAAATGTTAAGGGTACAAATTGTTAGAGATGAAGTTTTTTCTTTTAAAAATAAGAGATGTTCTCGAGTTACTTTGCACGTTAATAGCAAGTAGATTCTCTTTTGGAACAATTTTAAGATGTACCTCGTAGATTTAAAAATAATTAATAAATCTCTTTAATTGTTAGCCATAAGATTTAAACATAAAAAAATAAATAAAACATATGTTTTTAATCACCAAATCAACTCTTTTTAATATAGGAAAAATTAAACTCTCTTAAAATTAATGGTTAGAAGCAAAGAATTCTCTCATAAATTAAATTGTATATAGAGCATGTTTAGAATGTGATAAAAGTTATATTTTAAAAATGTTTTGAGTTTGATAATATATTAAAATAATATATTTTTTATTTTTTAAAATTTATTTTTAATATCAACACATCAAAACAATTTAAAAATACTAAAAAATTATTTTTAAATAAAATCAAAGTTTAAACAAACAGTGTTTTTACCACACCCCAAACACCACCTTGTTATTATCATATATACATCAAAATATAAAAAAGTATAATAAACTATGCTCCTGCTCGACTGGCATACACGGTAAGAAGAGATGAAGGTGGGGTATCTTACAAAATTCTCCGTCACGGAGAGCAAACAAACGTAGATGAAGCCAGCCAAAAAAGTTGCGAGAGCCCACGTCAGCAATGACACTAATGAAACACGTGCGATGACAGGTGTAACATACCTTTCATTTGACCTGACGTGGCACGCGTTGACGGCCCCCATTACAAGACCAGCTAGCCAAAGGTGAAAATGGAATTCAAATCCCAAATCCAAAAGATTGAGAAAAAGTCAAAAGGAGAAGACAATTGATTTTGATGGTCATCACTTGTGACTCGAGAGATTATGTAATTCAAGTCCCAATCCTAAAGATTGAGAAAAAGTAATTGATTTTTAGACTTATGGCTTGAAAGATTATAAATTGATGTGTTTTTAATGGATAATTTGCCACAAATATTATATTATATTATATGCTTACAATATTCATTTTGAACGCAATGATCTTATCTATGTTATTTCTCTTGCGGCAATATAAAATTAAGACACCTTTCGAGAGTCGCGCTATTCAAAAAAAAAAAACTGGTTTTGAAAAATCATTCAATATATATATACTCGATTAGTAAAATAGTATTATTTTTAAGGTCAAATCAAATTTTAATGATTAGTGAAATGGTATATCTTTTAAAGTAAAATCAATTTTTGACGGAATAAAAAAGTTTATAGTTATTTTTATAATTTTGTAAATATTATATATTCCTTTATTTAAATTGTTTTTTGTTTCTTGTGTTACATAAAAATACTCTTTAGTTTATCATTTAATGAGGTAAAAAAAAAAATTCAAGTAGCTTAAATGCAAGACTTATATGTTGGATAATCAGTTAATTTCTTAGTTCTAGTAATATGATCTATTCTCTCAAACCAAGATGGCTGGTAGCCGGTATCTAGTGCATGATATCTGTAAAAGGTCTTCTTTTATAGATTTGAGGACTCTCAAATGTTTAAGGAAGTATCTTTTTAAAGAGAGAAATTACAATGATATTTTAGAGAGATAAACTCTGAAAATATATATGCTAAAAATATTGAGAATGAAGATATTGTGAACTTGGAGCTTGAATGATTTATGAGGGTATTTATAGCTCATAAATCTTATTCTTTTGAAGAGAAGGAGCCGAAGAGTTATTTCATCTTTGTGATATTTTAAATTGTATTCTATTAAAAATAATGAATATTGGATCAGTATAAAATATTAAGGGAATCATGTGGAGGTCTCAAAAAATATTAAAGGAGTGTTAGGCTCATATAAGTTGCATGAACCTATTAGAAGCGGAAAATAGGCCAAGGTGCACTGCTTAGGCCCCACAGTCATTGAGGGTTTTGAACCAATCAAATTTTGATTTATCAGTAACCCCCCAAGTCTTTGTGATATTGATACACAAAGACTTGTAAAAATATCTAGTTACCATGATGAGCTCATCGAATTTTCTTCATATGAGAAGAGGGATGGAAACCCTGGGTAATATACCGGAGAGCCCGTGTGTAGGAGCATGCTCCATGGTTGAAAAAGGAATTTCTATATAGAGAGGAATCATAAATAAATCCATACTTAAAAAAATTTTCAAGAGGATAAGGTGAAACCATAGAGAAATCCATACTTAGAAACTTTTTCTAGTGGCATGAAGAAACTTACGAGAAGAATCCATTAGAGGAACACATGTGAAAAACTCATTGGAGGAATTCATTACATTGGAGGAACTCAATGGAAGATTACAATGGAGGAAATCAATGGAATGATGAAATCCAATGGAGGAACACAATGAAGAAAACTCAATGGAAGAACTCATTCCAATTGAAGAACTCATTCTATAAAAATCATTAATTAGAAATTAAAATATGATGATTAATCAAGTGTGACTTGATTGTAAATGAATTTTAAAAATTGAGCATTAAAATGTAATTAATACAAGGGATTGCAATTTTAAACCTAGAAAAAAAAATCAAGTAGGGACTTGATTAAATAAATTTCTAAAATTATCATGAAATAATATATGTGGTATTATTTAAAGGAAAAATTAATATTTTATCATTTATAGAGTTTTTAGATTTTTCTATAAATAAAATGATATGCTTCTTACTTTTAATACAGAGAAAAACTATATCAGTTACAGAAATATTTGAAACACAAAATAAAAAAGCTAGCACTCAAAGGTATCGCAATCTCTCTCTCTTAAAAAAGTTTAGGAGATTTCTCACTAGTGATTCATGTGGATTACCATTAGAGACCGGATATTTGGACAACTTGTAGTTTGCGATAACTTAGTCTTGAAATAATTATTCAAAGCTGAAAAGAATATCTGATTTTCAAGTAATTTCCATGTAAATCCTAAACAACTCTATATTTTTTTAATGAGATCTTTAAAACTTCTATAAAATTTTAAATTTATTGTTTCATCTACAAGAAACCTAGCCCATAAATCACTTAAATTAACCTCGATTACCTTCGTACAGCAATTGGTAATTATTTTTGTTTTTGACGTACTATGACTCAAGTTACGGCCTTATTAATCCTTTTGACTCATGAGTCAAGACCATGCTATTCGTCAATATCTTGCTATATCAGTCATTGAAGTGCTTCTGCTGATTGCATTTTTGAAACTTTAATGGTACT
>Ga0307517_10012301_pt1 | contig 11761 bp, 7 predicted proteins | sample 23_EM_MG_FD_194515 | JGI IMG/M metagenome (GOLD analysis project Ga0307517, IMG submission 194515) | Populus trichocarpa ectomycorrhiza microbial communities from riparian zone in the Pacific Northwest, United States - 23_EM | ecosystem: Host-associated > Plants > Roots > Unclassified | place... | reverse complement strand
AAGTTAACAATGCCTCCTAGCCCTTTTGCTTCTGCAGGTCCTGGAAGAATGCATGCAAATATGCCAGGGAGACCTCATTATCAAGCGTTGGAAGTGATCTCTGAAACAGAGTAAGCATACAATGATCAAGTAGTGAAGTAGAAGGGCTACGCAAACATATCTGCAGAGAGCGAGGCGTTCTATAATCTTTGAGGGTATGTAATATTTGTCCATCTGAAAGCAAGGCATGTAATATAATCTTCGTACATTGAACAATGATGGTGTTTGGATGTATTACTGACGCCAATATGATCAATGCAAACTAAGTATAAATATTTGAACTTTATTCTTTTCGTTCTCAAAGTGATCAGAATGGCTGTCATTTCTTGAGTTCAATTTTTCCTCCTTCCCCTAGTTTGGAAAAGTCTATGGTACCAAACTACTGTTTATAATGAATTTTTCACCAAGAATATCACCTCTGCTAATGGCAGGCATTTGCTTGTGCATTAAAAAAAAAAAATTCGTGCTCATATAGAAATTCCCACAAACATTTTTTCTTCGCGCTCGATTGAGTTTTTTCTTGGAAATATAATCTTGCTTCTCATGCTGAAGTTCTTTCAAAAGGTACTAAAAAGGGCTGTAATGGCATTGAGCCAAATGTTCAAGATATCTGGTTCAATACTTTTGTGTTTTGAGGAGTCACGGAAGAACAACTCTGAATATTCTTTTATCTTTATATTATGAACATGATTATTACTTAGCCCTTCATATTTGAAAGTCTATGACCTGTAATTTTCTCTAAGATAATTTGCAAACAGTGATAAAATCTCATGTTTTCTGGAGAGGCTTATTTTTTTCTGGAGAGGCTTATTTGATCAACTTTATTTCGAGGTTTGTGAGCCACATATCATGCCCCTTTGATGAATGACTTGGAAAGAATATCTATAGAACAAAAATAGTCTGATGCTGATCGCTCTCACTTTTGAACTACCATTTATGTTTCTAATATTAACAGGGGATGAATCTTTTTGATTTGATTACGACTGCTTTGGAGACTGCAAATTATCATCAAAATAAAGTTATTCTTGAATTAAAATATCGTATATCAAGTACAGTAAAGACCAGACAACTATTCAGCCAAACCATCGCATGTGGAGTTATAAATACAGGAACATGTCCTTCCAAAAAGCGGAACATTCCTCAGTTTACATTTGAGAATAAGAATCTGCATTATCATTTACCCTAACTAAGCTTGTAGCCTACTCTTTTTTCACCAGAGTTGCATCCCCTGATTGCTCTGCAGATGCGTTGGGAAATTCTTCCTACAGCCAGTAATTCCCCACAACTCTTCGAAGGTAAATATCTCAAGTTACTGCTGCCAACCATATTGTTGGTTGCGGTTTCCTCCCATCATGTTTGAGCCACGCCCAGCACCAGAGCCACCGTATGGACCACCTTGAGGATAATTTGGAGCACCAACTCCATATCCACTACCTCCTCCTCCACGTGGAGCACCACCAGGCATGCCAGTGGAAGGATATGGTGGGGCTCGTCCTTGTGGAGGATATGGACCGCTGCCATAACCTCCTCCCCCTTGGCCACCATGACTCGGGTGGTTGTATCCCCCACTTGTTCCACCTGAAGGGTATCTACCTGGACCAACTGGAGGTCCACGAGGCCTCCCATAATGTCCGGGACCTGTAACTGGGGGCTGAGAACCATGCATGGACTGATTAGGCCCTGTCCGCATTTGGGGACGTGCCCCAGACTGCTGAACGGGTAGAAGGCGGGAATGCGGCTGTGGATGCTGTAGTTTTTGCCTTTTGGCATTTTCTTCATGCTGTCTTTGTTGCTGGCGCTTTTTCTTTGTCTGAAACTCATGCGATGATTCATATTTTGGTAAACTGAATCAGAAAAAAAGGAAGTGAATCAATAAAAATACCAAGTAAAACAGTCCAATAACATGTACTATAGGATAAAACCAAACCTCTTGGGGTCACATGGTGGTGGGTCAGTCCAGAAATACTCAGCATCAAGCGCATCCTTGGCTGAAATTCTCTGTTTAACAAAAACATCATAAAATGAAATACTCAGCATCAAGTGCATCCTTGGCTAAACCATATAGAGGAACATAATTAATTGATACATGTGGATAATCAGATTTCTTAAAAGTGAAACGACAGGTATATATGCATCTGTTATGCTCGTTTATTTATTTCTTTATTTATTAACTGATACTATGATGCATCTTTCGAAATAGAAATAAATTGCCTATATCAGCTGGTTTTATTTTAAAAAAAAATCAATCATTTAAAGAATCATACAGAAGGCCCTGAATTTACTAAATGCATTTACTACATGAGATACAACAAAAAGTAAGCCTGAGAAATCCCATCCATCGAACCAATTTCCCCTTCAAGGTATATAAGCCTGAGAAATCCCATCCATCGAACCAATTTCCCCTTCAAGGTATATCTTTTGAAATCAATAATATTCTGTACTGACCTTTTTGCAATGATCAAATCAATTTAGCAAATTAAATGAATTACTTTTCACATGAACAAAATTTCAAACACCAAACCAATGGTAGGACACAACAGGCATCTGATCAAAATAATCAATAAAAAAAACCAAGTGGTTTGTGTATTCTCCAGCATAAAATGGAGATATATCTACTAAAATGATACCTGAGCAGGATCAAGAGCCAGCATCCTCTCCAGCAACTCCAAGGCATGGCGGTCAAAACTGTGACAGAAACACAAGTAAATAGATATCATAGATGCACTTTGACTAATCCAACAACTACACACATCTTGGCTGGTCCAAGTGGTTTGTGTATTCCCCACTTTCCCTAGGATTCAGGTGTTCTCTGCGACCTGAGAGAAAATATACTTGGCCAAGCCAATGACAAGTCCTATATACCAAGAAAATTAATAACAATAACCCAACAACAGTGTCAAATTCCTAAAACATGGAGACGTATAAGATAGATTCAATCAAGTTATCTCACTTACTGTCTAAAAACCTCTCTGAGACGTCTCTTCATAGGCCTTGTTGGCTTAAAATTGTTGTACCAAGGAATCTTTGAAACTCCAGGCCAGTTAACCTCATCCGGAGCTCCACACAGCTCAAAAATCTTATTTAGTTGTTCAGGCTGCAGCACTCAACCAGAGATACTTCATGACATTGGTATGATAACTACACCTTTAGTTATGACCATGAACTAAATATAAGCAGCAAATATGTATAAACTTTTCAATAAATTATTATTTCTTTTCTTAATACTAATTAGACAATAGAAATTCTGCAAGAAAAGTCTAATGCCAGCACCACCCTATCATGCATAATCTATATATAATACAACAATTATAATCTAGCATCTCTAATAGTACATTCCAGAATTAAGCAACAAATGATTTACCTCATCTTTCCCAGGGAAAATTGGCTTTCCATGCAGAAGTTCAGCAAAGATACAACCAACAGACCACATATCAACAGCTGGACCATACTTCGTCGACCCAAGCAGCAACTCTGGGGGCCTGCTCAAAATGGAGAGCTAGCAGGTGTTAAGACTATTTTACTTTCCTCATTTTTCCAGCCTTTAACTTTTAGCAGGAAAGAACCAGTTTATATTCCTTAAAAGAAAGCACTAACTTTCATTATTCTAAGTTCAAGGTGGCATATTTATTGTTTACCTGTACCATAGAGTAATAACACGATTCGTAAGATTTGATTGGTGCTCATTTGAGAATGATCGGGCAAGCCCAAAATCAGCAAGCTTCAGATTACCCTCATTGTCAATAAGAAGATTAGATCCTGCATTAAAAACAAGATTTTGGGCCTCAAGAGGTGAAAAACAAGATCCAATAGTAAGTTAGCTTGCTTTAACAACTACCTTTAATATCTCTATGAAGCACTTGATTTATGTGACAATAGTGCAGCCCTGTTAGAAGCTGCCTCATGTAGCACTGCAAGAGAAATAAGCAAGAGTTAGATAGAAAAGGACAAAGCAAGAAAGGGCAAGAACTGCTACACATGATATTCTTATTGTCAAGAAAAAAGGAAGTTCATTGGGTTCTATTAGAATACCTTAATCTGTGGAACTGTAAATCTAATCCCAGGACGATCAGCAAGACCTGTCAAATCATGGTCCATGTATTCGAAAACCATGTATATCCCACCTTTATACTTGTTATCATCTGTAAACAGAGTCAGAAATCAACAACCCTTGATTTCAAATAAGATAAATGTTTTGCAAAACAGACACAGACCAATTGATAGGCAATGCACATGCAAAGTAGAGCACTTGCCTGGCTTTCCTTGATCATCTTTCTCAGGGCCTGAAAACAGTCACACAACATAAGATATCTGAAGTAAACATATTAACAGTACGGTTTGAGGTGAATAAAGAATGCAGCACAAGTAACTAAGAGTATTCATAGCATTACCTTGAGATGTCACTATCTCTTTCAGCTTAATAACATTTTCATGGTGTAGCTTCTTCAGAATTTTGATTTCCCGTATGGCTGTTATAGGAAACTACAAAAATACAAGTATTGTTTAACATTACCTTGAGATGTCACTATCTCTTTCAGCTTAATAACATTTTCATGATGTAGCTTCTTCAGAATTTTGATTTCTCATATGGCTGTTAATAAATGTTTTATTAAACAGTCTATTCTACTAGCCCCTTGAAAGTTTAAGATTGTTGGTAGAAAATACAAAATCTACAAGTTCAGCTGGAAGCTACGGATGACTTACCATCAGCATCGTCTTACAAAATCATGTGCTCAAAATCACGAATTACCAATTGATCTATCTATATAAATAAATATGTTTAACAAGAAAATAAAACGCACCCCTTCTCTCTCATTGTCCATTCTTATTTTCTTCAAAGCAACTATTTCACCTGTCTTTATTTCTCTAGCCATGTAAACCTGGCTGCAAGAAGAAAGCGAAGCACACAAGTGCAAGTCAAGTTCCTGCTATCACTGTCAACAATCACAAGAGAGCAAGTACAAGAAACAAGATTTCTAGAGCAGAAACTAAAAGATCACAAGCTCTAGCACAGGAAAATATTTTTTTCCATCATTGTCTTTATTCAGGCAATCAAACATGCATGAAAGCTCCACTTCAATAATCCAATGATATTTTGCATGCATAATAAGAAATAAGAATATAACAGCTATTACAATGAGAATTTTAGCTCAATGGTATTCTTGCAAAGAAAGATGGGCTAAGACTCAAAGTCCCAGCTTTGACAATACAGCACTAATCTCAAATATGCATGTTTTATGATGATTTTTCTTCTTTTTTCTATTAGATCTTTTATGTTACTTTTTGTTGTATCTTCAAAAGCTAGGGTTAATTTCTCTAAATATTTTGTCAGTAGCTTATTACATATATAACAATTAAACAAATAAACATCTAGCTTGCAGGAATGATACAGCCATGGGAAAATGATTTCTCCAGTCATTTTGAAAATATTTTCAAAGTCAATAATTTAGATTCTTAAGTGATTTCCACATGGAATAGTAGCTAGTGTAAACTTTATTCTTGATAGCACAAATAAATTGCTGTTAGGTCAACAATTTGTTTTGGGATTTTATTTTTTGCAAGGGCATGTGTAAAACGTCTTCCCTTTCCTGCAGGGAGGGGGTTAGTTTGGAATTTAGTGGTGCTAAAGACTTTCAGGAAATTCCAAGTCTTAGGCTTTTCTTTTGCTAATATGTTCCATTAAACCTACTGGTATTTATGAATATTAATCCTATTTTGGACAAGGATGTGTATATCAGTCAATTTCTTGAGACATCTAAATTCTAATAACAAAACTATGACCTTTTGGTTTGATGTCGAAACTTGAAACCATGTGTAACTAATGGGTTTTCTATCATCTCCCCCTCCCCTGTTTTTATCACACTATTTCTTTCTAAAAAATTCCAGCAACCTACCACAAAACATCCTATTTGCTTAAAACATCTCCCAAATATAGTCACATTCAATTATGCACCTTCCACTCTCTCTCCAAAAATTTATACTTGAGAGAATGAAGAATAGTTCAAGAATAGTTCAAACCAAGCAAGGTTCAGATGATGTAATTTTCTTTGCTTCATCATGGCGTCTTTTGAAGGATAACCCTAATGAAATATACAAAGAGGTCAGGTCAGCAAAATCTTCTATTCAAGTAGTCCTTAACTTGTCTCCTAGGAAGAATATGTTATTCTCCATTTTTGTTCATTATCCTTTTCTCTATCTTATCGAGGTTTCTTTTTCTAACAAGCAAAAAACATCACACAAAAAGCTAGGTAATTTTATGCTTAGCTAACCACAAGATAAAGCAAAGGCAGACCACTCCAAATACCTTAAATCATGTTTAATCACTTACAACACCTCGAAGACCAAACTCGTGATTCCAAGGAGACACAAGCATCACAAACTACCAATAACACATGAATCAACATAATTGGCAAAATCCATGTAGCACATCCAATTTTGATCTCTCCAATATATCCCCAAAGCAACTATCAATATCCAATCAACAACCTTTTAAGACATCCGATAGAAAAACATTTTAAAGTAAGTAATGCTTTGAAACCTGAAAAAAGCTTCTAGCAAATTGATCTCAAATACAGACATTATTAGATGACTAGAGTTGCATCAAATTATCGCTGCTTCCATTGCCTGTATTCATGATGGTTTCTTAAAAAGTTCTTGATACAGAGCATTACTCTTTTAAAACCCAACACCATAAACCCCTAGTTTACTCTACATGCCCGAAACCCTACTACCCACAAGTTAAAAGAAGCAATACTGAAACAATATTTAGCACGTGATCGGTCAAAGATTGTTTCCTGAACTTGAAAAGAAAAAAAAAAAGCACAAAACCCTAGCCTATGTATATGCCTGTAAACCCTGATGCTAAATTTCTATACCCCACAACGCCAAAAAAAGAAAACCTTTCTTTCTCTAAATGCTTGCAAGCCCTGATGCTAAATTTCCAGACCCAATTGAAAATCAACACCCACAAGCTAAAAGAAAGAATCTTTACTGCAAAAAATTGAGTCCATAATATTGTTTATTGGAGATTAGTAGAATTTAAAAGAACCCAAAAAAAATCCAAACTTTAAAGACAAGAAAAAAAGAGGAGATTTGATAAACTGGACTGACCCATAAGTGCCTTCACCAATCTGTTCTAATTTCTCAAAACAATCAACGCTTCTCGAACCCCAATAAGGTGATTCTGTCAGGTTAAGTTGGCCCGGCGCTGCTAATGCTCCTGCTGCGGCCATCTTCTTCTTTTTTTTTTGTGCTCTCTCACGCTCTCTTTCAGCACCAAAATATATTCAGAAAGGTAAGAGCTTGCGTTTAATGAGAGAGAGGGTCGGTGAAAGATTTTTTTGTGTTTCTTTCAGGGTCGTTTCTGGAAAATCAGAGTACAGAAAAGTCCCTAAAAGAAAACTAATGTTAAATTTGTGTTCTTTTAGGTTTAAATTTGAGTTTTCTTTTATTCTTTGTGGACTTCTACTTCCTGTGTTGTTAAAAATAATCCTTAAAAGCATCTAATAGGTAATAGATGGTCTAATGATAAGAGCTTGAAACAAAAAGATTCGTTTTTTTTATGGTCATGAGTTCGAGTTATGTGGTTGTTAATATGATAGCCACGAAAAACTTACATAGTCGTGAATTTCAGAGGCCATGGGATTAGTTGAGGTGCGCACAAGCTGGTCTAAATATCCATGTTAATAAAAATAAAATAAATAAATAACCCTTCCAACAAAAACTTTTACTTTCTCAAATAATCCAAAAAAAAATTCAACCAAGATCTTTGGAATTTAACGGTCGCAAGCAGCTATTTTAGCCTATAAATATATTAAGGAGTGGATGGAAAAAATTGATAGTGTTTTTTGAATTTTAAAATTTTTTACTCAAAATTGGAAATTTGGTGTATGTTCATGATCCGTTTTACTTTATTTACATAAGAATTGCATCACGCTTTTTTTTCATTAAAATGTTTTTTTTTTTTTAAAGAGATTGTTGAGGCACCATGGTGCTGGACACAATTTTTTTTTTTTGTGAATTTTTTCCAAAATTTTATTAGTTAAAACTCTCTTTTTTGTTTATAAAAATATATATTCATTTTTTTTTGGTGACTTGGTTCTTAAACAAGAATATATCATGATTTGAGAAATAGATTTTAATAAAAAAAAAGTAAGAAAATTATTTCTTGATTATTTTTATGTGATTTTATGTAAAAATATAAAAATAATTAATTTGAAAGAATTGAATAAAATTTTCAGAAAAAAAATTAAAAAATAAATATTTTATTCTTATTGAATATTCATGAAAAGTCTTTAAAAGAAATTATGCATATTAAAGTTCATATATAATTATTTATAAAGTAATTACCAACATTATTTGAAAAGTATTGTATAATCATATGCTTTTTGTAATTATTTCAACTGAAAAAAAATTTATTTAAAATATAAAAATATAAATAAAAAAAATTAAAAATAAACCAAGAGAGTCTAGGATGAAAGGACAAGCCAAACATACTTTGGCTAGTAAACTAGCATGTTTTATTTTTTTATAAAAAAATTATTGATGCATTTTGTTTGTTGATTCAAAGATGTGTTATTCCCTACAATAATTTCCAGTTACTTTTAATGGCTGAAAAATTAAGGTTTGAGTTTTTTTATTTTAAAATTTTAATTTTAACTTATTTTCATCCAAAAATCCATTCCAAAAACCTATATAACCCTTATTTTTAAATGCAAAACACATTCTAATTAGTCTAAAAATACAACCAAAATACAAAAAGATACATCTAATGAACAGTGTGGTGAATAAATATTTACGAGTGTGTGAGCAATCCACCTATATATTTTTTGTTTTGTGTTGTGCTGAGAGAATCCTCGTTCTCTTTTACTAAAACATGGAATTCATAGCTAAAAATACAAGAAAAAATATTTTAGCTGCTAAAGGTGGTAGCCCTACTTTTTGTTATTTTCCCACATTGATTTATAGTAGGACTGTAGCTTGTAACAAATAAAAAGATATTAAGAGGAAGAAGAGAAAGAGAACTCGGTTGGGCCTAAATCGAACCAAGTCTGATGTTTGGTTGGGTCGAGGCCCAACCAAGTATATGATATAAACACACATGCACGCGCGCACACATATATTATACATCTTTCATTGTACGTGCTCACATTTCACTATGAATTCACACAATAAAATTGTTATTTTGCCCTTCACAATTTAAACCTTACAACATGCTTTTAAGGGTAATATGGTATTTTCCACGTGACGCATTTGCTATAACAAGATTGAATAGGGGTATAGAAGTGTTTTGACATTTTATTTGCACAATGTAATGTCTAAAACACCCTCAATTGTTGAATTTTCTTAATTGTTAGGGCAGGGGCGTATTTGATTTTTTCTCCTTTTTTACACAATATAATTACTAAAGTGCCCTTTGAATAAAAAAAATCTATAGTTAAGATTGAGGGGCTTTATGGTCTCTTTGTTATGGTTTTTCATTAATATCATTTAGGGTTAGGGGCACTTAAGTATTTGTATTAATTTATTAAATAAATAAAAACTATTGGTGTGCAGGAGGTTCTCGAGCCTTCAAGGCAGCTCTCGCCAGTCAAAAAAGGTCAATCATCATCTCTTCAAAAGGATAATATAGAGGCGCAACCACTAAGATAGCGTATGTAAGCCATATCATAGTGGTTAGGCGGCGGTATGATTCCCCCCCCCTCTCCCCTTTGGAAAACGTCCTCGTCCAACTAAAATTAAGAGTAGTTCTCCATTTTCTTCTTATTTCAATTATGGCCTTCATTGTTTTGATTGTTTTTTATATGTTTGTAATCTTTTTTATTTATTTATTTTTAATTTTATCCCTTAGAATTTTATTCAATTTGATATTTATATTAAATTTGGTCATTATTCTTTTTTGTTATTTTTAATTTTTTTTTATTTCCTCCTTAATCATATTGTTTTCATGTGAATTTTGACTCTTATTTTTTTAATTGTTATTTTCTTTGGTTCCTTTCTTGAAATTGATTTTTTTTGTATTTCATCATTCAATATTTTATTTATTTAAAATTGGGCTTTGCTATTATTTTTTTTTTGCAGTGATCCCGATCTCATAACTCAGGTCACATGTAATTTTAACCCTGAGCAATATTGATATTGTTTTTATGTATTTTTCTCCACTGATTTTATTTTTCGATTTCATTATTTAATATTGAATTTATTAAAGATTAAGCATCTTTTTTTTGTTATTTCTATGATGATATCTTGCCTCGTAGTTTGGGTCATATATTTGTAATGCTAACTTGGATTGACTTATATTATTTTTTATTTTTATTTTAAATTTGCTCTTCATTTTTTTAATTACTTTTTTTTATTATTATTTTCTCACAAGTTTTTCATACCTACTTAGATGGGGTCGGTGCCTTTTTATTATTATTATTATTCTTCGATTTCTGTTAGTCTTTTGGCATTAAGGTTTATAATTGAGTCACAAAATTTTATTTTACTTTAACACGCGTTGAGAACACTTTAAAATTGTTCTTTTAGGTTACAAAAGAAATCGACTCGGTCTGCGGTGAAGTGTGGCCACTTATATATATATATTGTTTTTTTGAAAATTAGAGTGCATAAAAGCTCCTGAAAGAAAAAAGAATGTTCAATTGGGACCTTTTGGGTTTAAATTTGAGTATTCTTTTTATTTTTTGTAGACTTTTATTTCTCATGTTGTTCAAAATAACCCTTCTTTTGAAAGAAATAAAATTTACTTTTTACAATAATAAAAAAAATTCACTAAAAACAATTCAACCAAAATCTTTAGAATTTAATTTGCTTAGAAAGATAAAACCAAACCACGTTTAGAGTCCCTACTTCATTACGGGTTGGATAAAAAACATATATAATTGCATTAAAAAATATAAATGTTATTATTTTTACCTGCATATGATGAAATATTTGAAATGATAATTAAAAAATTAACTAGTGTATTAGAATAAATTAATTCATCATTATAAGTGTTAATAAATAAAAAAAATTGGTGTGATTTTTTCAACAAAATAGACAAACAACAAAATGGCAGCCTCACTCAAATGGTGATCTAGTTAAATAAAAAAAAACACCTCCATCATTTTAATCTTGTCTAACCCTAACTTAAATGTAAAAATAAAAAATTGTCAAAAAATTAATAAACACGATCATAATGAGTTAATCTAATTGAATATTTTTTTTTCTTCCCTTATTTTTCTCCTGGCTAGATCTTCATTAGATCTTAATTGACCATAAATCAAGTTAAATCTAGAAGTAAATAAAAGAGATATAAAATAATTTAAGCTCAAACTTTAAAAGTATGTCATCCTGTATTGATTTTAGTCAATTTTAATTAACGAAAACAAATTAGAACCTAAGTCAAAACATGATCCCAATTAGGCATAAATGTTTTTAAGGTAAGTGATAAAAAATGATGAAAATTCATTTTTTTAAGTTAAATAAAAAAAAATTAATGATAACAAAGGGTCAAACTGTATTTTCTTTTAATTTAGAGGGAAGATGCATTAAAAAAAATCCTAGATGTTTTGTTATAACCCGTCGAACTAGTGATCCGCGTCAAGGTCTCAATTAGGTCTAATAATATTTTTTATTAAATTTATGTTTCACTTAAATAAATAATAAAAAAGAATTGAAAAAAAAAAACTACAAAAAGCCTAGGTGCGCGGGCCTAACGACTCAATGTGTTTAGGCCTATTAAAAA
>Ga0307517_10012300_pt1 | contig 11761 bp, 17 predicted proteins | sample 23_EM_MG_FD_194515 | JGI IMG/M metagenome (GOLD analysis project Ga0307517, IMG submission 194515) | Populus trichocarpa ectomycorrhiza microbial communities from riparian zone in the Pacific Northwest, United States - 23_EM | ecosystem: Host-associated > Plants > Roots > Unclassified | place... | reverse complement strand
TCATATTTGGGAAGGAATGATATATCATACACCCATCTGGGATGTTTTAGCGCCCCGGGGGGAGCGGGTGGAGGCAGGAGAGGATTTGACAACGCGTCCCAGATGTCCGTGTTCCCAATTAGGCAGGTGGTGCCAGTTGGCCTTCCTGCTCATTTTTGCTCCTGGGCTCATTGGGCTCGGTTTTTCCTAGAAAAAAAAGTGTATTGTAGTAGATACACCCTATTTACATACAATTTACTCTTTTATAAATCGCTGCGCATGCGATAATGGATGGATGGCGTTCGATGGGTTTGGATGTCGATTTCCCAATTAGGCAGGTACTCCCAGTTGGGCCTGCTCGGGCTCGGTTTCGTTGCTGGGCTCGGTTTTTCATAGCAAAAAAAAGGTATTACAGTAAATACATTTACATATATTCCATCCCTTTGTGAGGCTCAAGGGAGGTGAGAATAGGAAGATGGCAGTGGATAGTATTGGATGACGTCACCTGTATATGCTACCCTGATATATCAATACCCAGGACTTGTCTAAACCATATGATCAATCCACACCGGGTATTCCCCACCACCCAAAAAAAAGGACTTTTGCCGTGCTGCCGGGTTGGTTAGGATTAGTAATAGGGTCCTTTGTGTCAGCGGGTGGGGTTGTTGATATGCCGAGGGTGCCGGATGGGAGGGCGGGGTGTATAATAGGGCAGGGATGTTGAGCAGGGGTTGGGGGCGCTAGTAAATATATGTAAACAATGCCAGATGTGGCAGGCGGGTGGGTGCGCTCGCTGTTGGGCTCGTTGGGGGGGATTTCGGGAAATTGTATATTTCGGGGGTAGCAGGGTACAATACACCCATCTGGGATGTTTTGGCGCTCCAGGGGGAGTGGGAGGAGGCTGGAGAGCATCTCCACGGTGCCAAACTAATCAAAATTTTCCCAATTAGGCAAGTGGTGCCAGTTGGACTTACCTGGGTTCGGTTTTTGGTGCTGGGCTCGCTGGGTTCAGCTTTTCATGGTTAAAACACTGTATTCTAGTAGATACCACATATTTACATGCAATCTACTGTTTTTTAAATGTCTGGGAACGCGATAAAGGATGGATGGCATTGGATGGTTCTGGATGACGCTTTCCCAATTAGGCAATCAATCCCATCTCTTGCTCAGGTTTGGTTTCGGTGCTGGGCTCGCTGGGCTCGATTTTTTACAGAAAAAGAGTTGTATTATGGTACATACAGTATAATTACATCTATTCTAACCATTTCCAACAGTAAGAGGAGATGGGAAAGGGTGGATGGCATTGGATAGCTTTGGATGACGTTCCCTTTCAGCCTCATCTTATCGTATCTCAGTCAAAACTCGTCCTCCTCCTCATAAACATCCTCTCCCAAAGCTTCATCATCCTCCTCCTCGTCCTCATCTTCGCCACCAGCATCCTCTTCCTCATCGTCGTCATCTTCCTCCAATTGATTACCATGGTCGTCATGCCGTCCTAATGGTAATCCCCAGAGTGTGCAAAAATGCTCGCGTAGGCTCTTCTGGAGGTCAGCCTGTCCTTCAGCGTACGCACTAAGTCCCTCTTGCAGGTCCTTGCGAACGGCATCGCCAATCCCACCCCTCATGTTCCGGCGACTCATCCACCATGCTGCTTTCCAGTCCAGGAAGGCTACAATGCGCCGCATTTCTTCCTTCAGCAGAAGCACCTCCTCACAGCACCTTCCAACTCGCGCTCGGCTCTTAGCCCACTCGACTTGAAGGATATTGTCCCCTTCATCGTCTGGGTTGGCTGATCGTGTTCCACTCGTCCATATCCAGGAAAGGGCGCGTCGCGTTTGCCCTGTGCCATCCCTTTTATCCCGTTTCTCGGTCATAAGGTCGATGCTGGTGGAGTCGATGCTCACTACATCGTCGTCGTCGTCGTCGTCGTCCATAGTGCCCATCTGCTCCTCTGCGGCACGCACTTCCACTGCCGCAAGCTGGCCATCCTCCAGCGTCCCAGGACGCCCCACACGAGTGCGTAATTTTTCAACATCCTGGTACCCCCTGATATCCCCATCCTCCAAAATTCGCAGCACCTCCTCCCAATCCCCAGTACCTGCCAGCGCCAGCTTCGCATGACGAGCTGCCCGATACCTTTCTGCAGCTACCCTCGCCCTCTCATGCACCCGATCGATAATCGTTCGCGACTTATTACCCTCACGCTGGCCACGGGTGCTCTTGTTCTTGAAGTACACCAACCGACTCTTCACGTTGAGTACATTTCGTACAGCATCCAGGCTGTCGTAGCAATGTGCCGTTCGTATTTTTTCTTCGATGGCTGCGAGGCCCAGGTAGCATACCCGCATGCGAAAGTTGCTGGGGATTTTGGAGGGAAGCCAGATTGTAGCGTTTTCGGGATGGTCAGCGTCGCGTATCGATTGCGAAGAGGGTTCTGGGATATTGGACTCGAAACTGGCACGGTGTTGCAGAAGTCCGGGCATGTAGATTGGAAGGATTTCCTCCCATCCGCGTAGGCGTGTTCGAAGGATATTTCGTTGTTCCTTAAGGCTGCTCGACTGTCGAGCAGTTGTGCCCTTCAATATCGCCTTCGCTTGTCGACGAATCCGACGCCTAGATACCGCTCAAATGAGTATATGGTGAGTACGAATATAAAGTGACATACTGCATTTCTTCCAATTCCAATCCGAGAAAAATGAATGTCGATGGACTTGTAGCATGCACTGGTTCCTCGCCGTCCACGATGCGCTGCTCATCATCTTCTGCAAACTCTTTGCGGGCTTCAGCTTCAGTCATCACTGCAAGGCGTACTTAGCATGGAGAAGACTGGAAATTTTGAACAGCTAAGCACTTACGAACACCCTCTTTTTGGTATGGATTGGGGCACTTCTTAGGGTAGTCGTCCTCGTCCCACGCCACACACATAGCCTCCCATTTCGCTACAAGATCAGGGTCTAGCGAGTTCGTCAACCCACGATGGCCTTCGGTTTGTCGATTGCGTTCCGCGAGCGCTATCTTGTACCTCGAAATGAGTGTTTTCCCTAGTCCAACGTACTTCAGCCAATTCCAAAAGCTGAAGTGGTCGTCGAGTACGTCGTGGCGGCCACCTGGTCCTTGCGTTTTGGTAGAATTTCCCAACCCATTGTGACCAGCCCATACGCGCTCGGGTGTCTCCATATCAGCCTTTCCAACCCCCGGAATAAAATTTAAGGAGTACCCCTCATGATTTTTGCGGCCATGCATTGGTTCATGGAGTTTCGGGATAGCGGGGATGAGTTTGGTCGACGCAGGAATCCTGAGGCTAGGGGGCCAATGCTTCTCCATCCGCGTGAAGAGATTGACAAACCACTGGCAGGCGATATCGTAGCTCAATAGGATAATAAGGAGGGCGAGGGTTTGAATAACGAAGGGCTTGACGACGCAGGCAACAATGAAATCCATGTTTGCGTATCTGCAAATGGCTGTTAGCGAACTTTCGTGTTGAAAAATCTCCCTCCAATACACACCTTTCCCCCTTCTGCAAGTTGCCAATCCCAAGTGGCATGATCATCTCGGATCGACCGCACATCACTCCTCCCACACCCGTATACCGAAGCCCTCTAGAAAATTTCGAGTTCATTTTGGCCAGCGCCTGAAGGCCGACACAGGTACTTATCTTCAGGAAGAACAAGAGCCTGTCAGTAGCATAAAGTGGATGAAATAAAGTAATACGTACATCGCCATCGCTTGCCCTACTAAGAACGTACGCCTCGTACTCTTCACGGGGTAACATATACGCCCAACCTATACCCAGACCCGGGTCTTGGGAATAGTTAGACACGAGCTGATTCTTGAGCCGGAAATTCGCATCGATACAAAGGAACAGTATGTATAGGAACCTGTTCTGGATGGTTAGCCGTAGCTGGCGGTACCAGGATCAAAAGACTCACTGCATATGTGCAGGTGCATTCTCCCAATCCTCCGGCAGGTTGATTCCAGGGCGCGGACAGGACGGACAGAGCAATGCCAACTCTCCAGGGCGAGTAGCAGCGACTCCGGCTGGATCATGGGCTCGACCTCCCCACTTCAAGAGCTTTAGATGCCGCCACTGCATGATTATGCGGAACAGCGGGCGGTACCGATTTTTGGGAACTGATATCCCGGTATTGTTTGAGAGTTTTTCGAGGGCGCGGTAGAAGTCGTAAGTTGAAGCTTTAGAAGTCAAGGCCAGCTTGTGGAGAAGCTCGAGCAAGCTGAAGGTTGCGCATGTCTGGACGATTTTCTGAGAAGCGGGATAAAATCCCCGGCGAAGGAGTTGAATATGCTGTTCGTTAGCACGAGAGCATCCGCAGTACTGGATCGCCACTTCGTGAATCCCATTTGTGTGCATGACAAGAAGGGCGGCGTGACAGGGGATGGGGCTTTCACAAAACATGCTGGTGTGGTTAAGTTGTACTTTTAGGCCAAGGGATTTCAGGGAGACTTCGATAAATTGGGAACCCGTCCACTTCTAGAATGTTTTTAGTCAGGTTGGGATAAAATAAATGGCATGTAGTGTACCTCGATGCGGTGAAGGGGGTTGACACGATGGCGTTTTACACAGCAAAGCTGGCATGTGAGGTCAGGGAGAAAGCACTCCCGACAACGATATTGAGGCGGTCCAGTCGTTGGTTTCTGTCGCGAGACGCAATCTGAACAGTCTTTGGAGCCCAAGAAATCCGCCCGCCCGGCCCAGCGGAGCATCTCTTCCAAGTACGTTTGGCGGTGGGTATTCTTCCAAAAAACATGAGGTCGGCGCTATAAAGAAATGAGCTCCAAAGCCACCATAGAAAAGGATGACCTTACCGATACCCCGCTACGAACCCGCTTTTTCCCTTTGGCTGCAGTTTGCTGGTTATCCGCAGGATGCGCGTCAAAGTTTTCCATTATGTTGCCCTCTAACAACTCATCGTACCACTCGCCATCAGGATCCAGGGCATATTGAGGATCGTCGATGGGAACCCAGGATGGGGCAGCGTTCCATGTTTCATCGGCTTCGCGCTGGGTGAATCGTGCTGTTGGAATGCTGAGGGACTCCTTCCCCACACGTTTGACTCTGGCCTCTCGAACATGAACGGCGGTGAATTCGTCGGCGAATGGCACGGGATCGCGGTCGGACCCGCCTACTCCTAAACGCTGCCGTTTTGCTGGTCGATTTTGGGCCATACGTACATGTTGGTTTGTTGATGACGCCGTGAGAAAACGAGTGATTCCTAACTTGGTTCAGCTTCCTAACTCCAACAACACCCCCACCAACCTTAACACGGTAAACACGGTACGTTTCCCATTACAACTCCACAACCCACTTCCTGGGGAGATACGGTGTAGTAGGAGTCCCAGGTTGCTCAGGAATACTCTCGCCCGGGAAAACCCTGACATGCTCTTGGACTCCGAACGTCTATAACCCCCAACTTCTCATTTTAACCCTTTATCTTCATTTTCTACCACATGAGCTGATATGATAGTCTTCTCAAGCTTACTGCCGCTGAACAAAAAAACCCAATCGGCCCATGGAACCCCCACCTGTGGCTCGCTCGGTAACCATGTCTTTTTTTGGTATTGTTTCTGAACTAATCGCCTATTTACAGCCGCGATCTGAAAAGATATTTACTTCGTGGAATGGACCCCCCCCAAGTTCGCGTCGAACCCCGCGTTGAACTTCGAACAGCTCTTCCAAGACGCCGTCGCGCTAACCTCCACCTGTGGTTCGCTCGGTGACCACGTCTTTTTTTTGTATTGTTTCTGAACTAATCGCCTATTTACAGCCGCGATCTGAAAAGATATTTACTTCGTGGAATGGACCACCCCCAAGTTCGCGTCGAACCCCGCGTTGAACTTCGAACAGCTCCTCCAAGATGCCGTCGCGCTAACCTCCACCTGTGGTTCGCTCGGTGACCACGTCTTTTTTTTGTATTGTTCTGAACTAATCGCCAATTTACAACCGCGATCTGAAAAGATATTTATCTCGTGGAATGGACCCCCCAGTTCGCGTCGAACCCCGTGTGCACGAAACTCAATTCCATAAGACATTTCCAACGCTTTGCGGGATTTTCCACCCGTATGCCACTCCTATACCCCTATACCACACCGCTGATATCCGAAATCTAGCGGTCGTCGCACGCTGGTGAATTCCATGTACAGCGCTCAGCGTCTCAGCCAGCTGCATGACCACGACCCCTCCCTCAAATGCAATTTTCCCTCCACCATATTCGCCACCACGACTTACAACTGCGTCGTGACTACAAAAAAGGCAGCTTTCTATCGGTCATCCTCGCACACTCCAACGTCGCCATCGTACCAAAGGAAACGCGGTATTCATTCACCCAATATGCTGCAGGTAGTTTATTCCGATGGGTTGAACACGGCATCCAGAAATCCGAGGATTTTTATACCTCGCTGTCGGAAGAGGGTCAGGAAGAGCAGCAGTTGAAAGATGCCGTTCGCTGGGAGTTTAGCCTCTCCTTGTCTCCTAGTGCATCGTCGTAGTTTAGCAATATCAATCTTTAGCATTTCATTTCATTTCCAGACAATGAGCTGCCCGTAAGATGGAGGAGGAAATGTCTTAATACTATGCACACAGCAAATTTGTATTAGATTTGTATTAGTTAATGCACCCACTCTGAACTCAAGTATACGCCCATAACATACGGAATCTATTGGCTTATTATTAAATAGCAAGTTGGATCCTCAATAAGTTGACTTGAGGAAACAAAGTGGTATGGCCATAGCTACTCCGAACTGAAGTATGCGCCTGTGGTAATTCCTGCCGGTCTTCGAAAATCTGACATTATCAGGAATTTTATCACCCAATCCCACCTATCTATATTTCAAGACAGTACATTGGAGATTATAATCCTATACTTTAAACTGCGAAAATCCTAATCATTGCTTCACATTGGCGAAATGAAGTTGGCTGCGTGGTGAGTTCGTCGTGCGAACGAGCTTCACTTGACCCTGCATTGAACTGCAAACGGCAAACTGTAAACTTAGCACTACTTGCACCTCCCACAATTAATGCCTCGCACGGACAAAGAATTAGCAAGCAGGAAGCGATACTATGCACTGTAAGTACTTCATATTATACCACTTTTCAGACGTTAATCCAAATCGTAACAGTAACATCGACGCTGAACGTGAGCAGGCTCGAAAACGCGCCCAACGTCGTCGGCAAAGCATCAGTGAAACTCCGTTAGAGGTAATTCGCGAACGTAAAGAACGAAATTCGGAGGTTCAGGCAGCTTATCGAAGGTCGAACCGTATGCTTTTGAAAACGAAGGCTTGGAAATATCGGTACGCTCTCGATTTTACAGCTTAAAACCAATTTAAAACCTGACATGAGTACATAGATCAGACAAGAAATTTCAAAAGAAACTTCGGGAAGAGGCACAGGAAGAGGTCAACGCGGCTACGTTGGAAGAAAGCGAAGGCGGTAGGGAATTGGACGCTCCAGAAGCATGAGTGGTCCCACATACGCGATGAAGATCTTGAACCTACATACAGCAGATCTTGAACCAGCTCAATATCTTGAGGTACCTCCGTATTTTTTTCTGTCTTCGGTACCCACATAATTCAGTACCTCATTACCCAAGCTCTGGTTTTCCACTGAACTAAGAAAAGATGACAAAATGATTTTGAAACTAAGGGTATACCATACATGCGAACTACGGAGACACAGGTACCGCTATTGATCTATTGAGCCCAAACCCATATAGAGCAGGAAATATAGAGTTCAGAGGAGACAAGGAAGGGTCCTGAAAAAAACGGCTGTTGAAGCCCAGGACAACTTTGATTTACGGACCGTTGAGGTCAAAGGTTCCGTGTTTCAAGAACGACGGTACTCGCGGGGATGCTGGCGCTGGTTATCAGTGTTGTCAGGGTGAAAGAGCATGAGCAGCTCATGGATGGTGTCATCGTCCGGGCGGACGATGAAATGAGGCCAGGCTATCTCAGACTCTCCCTCCGAGTCGGAAATTTCGATGACGGAGGAGCTTCTACTGTAACTCGTGGGGGCGTCGCTGTGAGCTTCCACTAGGAGTGATGAGCTGGGGCCAGGACGGTTAGCGGCGGCACTATTGACGTTCGAATCAGTCGCGTCGCCATCATCTGACGAGGATTCGACGTAGACGTTGCGAGGGTCGATATGGCCGAGAGACCGTATCTCAGACTCTCCCTCTGAGTCGGAAATTTCGATGACGGAGGAGCTTCTACTGTAACTCGTGGGGGCGTCGCTGTGAGCTTCCACTAGGAGTGATGAGCTGGGGCCAGGACGGTTAGCGGCGGCAATATTGACGTTCGAATCAGTCGCATCGCCGTCATCTGACGAGGATTCAACGAAGACGTTGCGAGGGTCGATATGGCCGAGAGACCGCGAGGTATATGGTGGCGGAGGGGTGGGAGATGGCTGAGATTGTTTAGGGTATTGCCTAACTCCGGAAACTCGCTCAGGGTGTTGCACAGAGGGACTAGGGACATTGGGGATAATATGGGGAATAGCCTGAACCCCGGCAGATGCAGGGTATTTCCCAATGCGACTAGCGGCATTGTGGGTTCTGGGAATAGCCTGAGCCCCAGCGTGTGGACGCTTTCGGCTGTTAGCAGGTTTGGAAAGGACTGGCGGCGATTCGGGAAAAAATAATGGCGTGTATGAGCGCGTAGACTGAGATTCTGGAGTGCTTTCGGCGGACGAGACATTGATTGGTTGGGAGGCAGAACCCTTGGCCTTCGGAGTGTTGAAAGCGGGGGCGAAGGGCGGTTGGGAGAGAGATTCGTGTTCCAAAGGCTTGGTCCTGACTTTCCGCTTCTTTCGCACTGGGCTTTGCACGGGAGTCTGATCTTGCAGCGCGGAGCGAATAATGACTGAACCATCGTTGAAACAGACGTTGTAGTATGACTGCGCTTGCTTCCAGGTCGAGAACGTCTGGGACGATGGGCCTTGGCAGGCGAGGCGCGAGTCAGCCATTCCTCTGGAAAAAGGTGAAAAAATAAGCGATTGGGAGGGGAAAATAGGAGGGAAATATATACGAACTTGACGGTCGTTATCCCAACTTCAATTCCAGCGGTAATAACATGGAAACCGGTGTCGTATGAAACCAGTTGGGGTTCGACAAGGCTAACGGGAAGGGGCGGAGTAATCCCTGATAGGTTGGGGTCGCCTCTCCCGTCTTGCGGAGTATCGGCGTCGCTGTCGTTCTTCTCGCTGTCGCCATCGGTTTTTTTTGGGCGGGCGCCGGAAGACTTGAGATTCGCTTTCGAACCCGCTTTCGACTTGGCTTTGGGGCGTCCTGTTATAGGTGGTTTGAATTAGTTGATTATGAGTGAAATAGAATATGGAACGAACGGTCGCTTACGTTCAGAAGGAGGCGGGCTGAAGGAGTCCTCCTTGTCAAGGTACAGGCTCCACTTTCCATCGCTCGCGAATGAGGGTTCTGTTGAGGGTGGCATGGTGGGTAAAATAAAATTGGGTGGCGTGTTTGACTGGTGGTTTATAAGTCAGGGCGGGTCTAGCGGAGAGATCGCGAAAGGAGGTAAGTACGCGAGTCGAAATGGATAAGTCGAAATGGATATACTGGTTTGTGGATGCCGAGTTTCTGGAAACGAACCGGTTGGCGAGTGCGAACCAATGCCACGGTGAAATAAATGCACACGGAAAAAGAGGGTCAGGGCGGATTTTGTTGGACTTCTTCGCGTCGTGTTCGTGTTGATTTTTGTCCCCTTCGTGTCGATTTTTGTAAGTCATTTTAAAATTCATTCACGACTGTAAAGGACTCACGTTAAGTAAGATGCAAGTCGTCGCGGATTTATTGCACCTATTTCAACAGAAATTTGATTCTTGGACTCCTTCGCGTCGTGTTCGTGTTGATTCGTGCCTCCTTCGTGTCGATTTTTGTAAGTCAGTTTGAATTCATCCACAGCTGTACAGGACTGACATTACGATGCAGGTCGTACTAGGGGATTTATTGCACCCTCTTTCAACCAAAATAGCTCCCTGTTTCATTACATTTGTAAGTTATTTCGCATAATAATGATGAGGAGATGCTGACCTGGATATAGAATCATGGTTAATCCTGGCGCGTTCCAAGGTTCCAGAAAAACCTTCCTGCAATCCCAGAAAGCCGACTACCAAGCAGGAGTGGTAGGCAGTTATGCTGCCGATGCGCTTGCCCAGATACAACGCAAATATTTTAAGCGTTATCCGATCGACATGCCGCACAATGAAGAGCCGTCACCGGAGTGGCTAGAAGCAGTGGATGACGATGCAGCGGATGAAGAACAGCCCGGGCCAGATATCGATGCCCTCAATGAAGACGAGTTTGCGGCCGCGATGGTGAAAATAGAGGAACGGCAGGTCTTGTTGCACTATCGTAAAGCAGTAAGTCATTGTCGTCATGTGTTTGATCTGATTGCTTACCATTGTTGATCAGCAAATCAAACGTTGGCTTGCATATCAGCACATGAAAGACCAGGATATCGACCCTACAGAATCTGGGGCTCAGAACCCCTACCGAATCCTCCTTCATCAACTAACAGGGACGACAATCCAGAAACCCCGCAAGATATGGGTCGTTAACGTTTGGCGGAAGACCCAGCGCAAGGAAATCGATCACGAGGCCAAAATTATTGCGGAAAGGGAGAAGACCCCTCGATCCAAGCTCGCCGCAGTGCGCGACAAGGTGGCGAGAGACCTTTTTCAGAGACTTCCGGAGCTGGAGCAGCAGCAGTGGGTGGAGCAGGCGAATGAAGAACACGAGGCCGCGGTCGCAAAGTGGAAAGAAGAAACCGAGGGCAGACCCTCAACCGCACCAGCGGATCGTCAGCGGTGAGTTCTATTCTTCCCACTTCAACTTCTGAAACTCAGCAATATTTAGTTGTATTCAGGGACTCGTCCGGTTCGTGCAGCCCATCCTAGAGCTCGTCACTGAGGCGACAGGATGGAAATGTTCGATGATCGCAGGTGGGCCAGAGCCAGCTCATAGTGGCCGCTTGAACATGATCAGGTATGTGTTATTTTTTTAACTCGGGGAAACCTTCTCTGAATTTAAGTTGCTAGTATTCACTCTGGAACCACCACTGGCGACGTGAAGATGAACTTTGGACGAGCTGAGCGCGCGCGCTATCGGAAATACTTTGTCCCAATCTACGGACAGTTTCTACAAAAGTGCTATTGTAAGTGTTTGCCTTCTATTCCTACACTTGTTATTGTATTGAAATGGCGTGTTGGCAGCTGTCGAGGAATGTCGAGCACGAGCGTTGCCCATTGCCGACGGTTTCGAGGGTCTAGAAACGATGGATTTAGATGCAGAGGGGGCAACTTTTGATCGTTGTGAAATTTCAAAGTCAACCGAACCCACTCTGCCCTCGCTGCAGAGTACGACCGTCAATGGAGTTCCAGAGGGTATCATTATGAGTGCGGATGAGCCATGTTTGGTCCCATCTCGTCAACCTTCGCTGGCTCCCTCATACCCCTCGATTTCCGCTGCCTCTCGTCCGCCTTCGCCAGCCCCATCATGCCCTGCCTCTCTATGCTCTTTACCGCCTTCTCCACGCCCAGTTCCCCCTCCAACACCGGCTACCAGTAACGACATCGACATCGCCAGCGTTCCCATGCCTGCCTCAACACCATCAACGAACGAGATGCCCCCTTCCTCGAATTCTCTACCTCTGCATCCTCCGTCTCTGCCTCTTCCACGCAGTGGGAAGAGAAAGAGTGATGGGACCTCGGGTCGTGCGTCGAAGAGAAGGAAGGTGGCTGTACCTTCCCCCAACA
>Ga0307517_10012299_pt1 | contig 11762 bp, 9 predicted proteins | sample 23_EM_MG_FD_194515 | JGI IMG/M metagenome (GOLD analysis project Ga0307517, IMG submission 194515) | Populus trichocarpa ectomycorrhiza microbial communities from riparian zone in the Pacific Northwest, United States - 23_EM | ecosystem: Host-associated > Plants > Roots > Unclassified | place... | reverse complement strand
CACTGGCCAACCCCTATGTTGTGCTTGTTCTGCTGCCAATTGTTTGGCCTCCAGTCGGCTGTAGATTGGCTCCTGTTCTGGTTATTGTAGCGGTTGTTGTTGGGACACCATTTGCCATGAGAACACCCCTTGTTACGACTGAAATTTAAGCTGTGATGAGACATAACAAGATGAGCAGAGGGTTGTGGTGTTGGTAGTGGTGGTGGCTGCGGCAGCAGAGATGAAGACAACATAAAAAGAGTGACATCATGGAATGAAGGGAGTTCTTGTGCAAAAATTCATGGGTAAGAAAGTAGTTGTGAAGATCAGCATACGACAGCGGTTCTACCTTGGTTATAAAACTTGTTACCAAGTGTTTGAACTCACCACTAAGGCCACAAAACATATATAAATTGAAGTCTTCAAGGGACATGGGGTGACCAGCAATAACCAATTCGTCAAATAACAATTTGGCTTGCTGCATGCATACTAACCAATGAGTCACCTTGCCGAAGATTTTGAAAGGAACCATGGAGTTGCATGATGCGAGAATTAGACGGAGACGCAAGAGCTTTCTCAAGAGTGCAACAAACACAATATTGCGAGGTATGACAATCTACCACGAGATGCAACACATTTACGGAGAGAGAGGAGAGTAATACACTCAAAATAAGTTGATCATATTGCTTCCAACGAAAAAAAAAGGGTTGATTGTAGAGGAAGAACCAGCAGAACTGTCAAAAACATGAGATGAATGACACGACACTGAGTCGTCAATAAAGTGAAAAACACCTTGACAAAGGAGATAGGGCTTTATCTGCATTCACCAATAGAGATAATTTATGTTCATAAGTTTCAATGAAACAACTTGGTGGGTGTTTGATAGAGCAACGATAACTGGAGTTTGTGTTCTCATAATATGTAGAGGAACGACAAAAACTTGCAAGGAGTCGTCATTGACGTGTTCTGCAAGTGAAGGCTATTGTTGTGGAGGAAGGACACCACCGACAACAGCTTGTAGATGGCTGGCCGGCTGGGCTGCACCACCGGTGGTGAGGGAGAAGTCGGCGGCAGCAGCAGTAGAGTCCATTTAGGAGAGGAAAAGAGAAGGTCAGCTGCAAGGGGGAGAGGGAGAGAAGAGTTCTGATGGTAGAAGGCTCTGATACCAAGTTGAGAATAATTAGGAGGCTTAACCTATTTGTTAGATAACTTTATATATGTGTGTGTGTGTGTGTGGAGGGCAATGTATAATAATAATGATGGAGATTACAACATAAGAGTATGCCTATAATATTTTCTATAAAGGTATATTCTATAATTCAGACCATATGTTTAATCTTTAATAAAATCAGATTTTGTAAGATAATAAATAAATAAATAAAATGAGATCTTGTTTCTCTCCATGGATCAGTATCCTTTTAGGGATTTAAACGAATCTTATCATCTTGCCATTCGCGACGTCAAACTTGAAGAAATGTGGATTCCTCATAATAAATAGTAAACATACATTCAATTAATCTGGACATTCTTAAGAGCTACATGGATCATGTGGAGGGTGAGCCTCCTGTGTCACGAACATTAAAGCAATGGCATATAATTATGTCAAAGATTGATTGGATTAATTCTCGGATTTTCTCATAATCTAAGATTAAACGAGGTACGTAAGGCTTAAACTCGATTTGGTTCAGATATTATATGATTCTGTTTTGACTGCTAGAGCTGAACCTGGTACAAAACAAGTCTCGATCCCTTACCAAAACTAGTGTTGTCTTTCCATTGGAATCTCCATAATCTGCACCCAGTTCATGGGATCCAATGAACTTATTATCTAATCATTATAATCAAGTCGACTTGTCTCCTCAGATTATATGAACCATCGAAATTGTGGTATCTTTTGACTTATGGATACCCTTTTGTTTTCTGATTACTTGTTTGTATTAATTTTGGGAGGGAAGGGGGGCTGGGCGATTTTTGCAGAAAGGAGCTTTAATTCTAGACAGTGAAGATGCTTCACACGCTATAAAAGCTAGGGAAAAAAGATGGTCCAACAACAGTAGACAAAGTGTGCGCTTGCTTTGATTTTTAAACAATTGGGTAGCTAGCAAAGTCAGATTTTCTTGTATCTTAAGAAATTAACAAATCCAAAATTCATGATTGTTGTTGGAGCTTTTGGACAATATATACAGAGTTGAGAGTTGAAATATCTGGTAGCAAAAAGAGAGTGAAAAAAGAATATTGGAAAATACTTTCTTCTCCTTTACACGTGAGTCGCCCTTTTCCCTTTACCCTCTTTTTTTTTTTTTTTCATGCTGATCTATTAAAGTTGGATATATGTGACTTTATTGTAGCAAGCAATATGAGACTTTGCAAGTGCCTGGTTATAAAAGTGGAGCTTTTGTGCCTTGCATCCTTCAATCTTTTTCAGGTAAATTACTAAAACTTCCCTGAAGTTTGGTCTGATCTACATTCGCATCCTTGTGTTTTTTTTTTACTAAACCAAACAGTTTTAACTGAGTGCTCATTTCAATATATATATATATATATATATAAGAAAACGAAGGGGTGTAGTAAATGTTGAGTAGGCTAAACATTAGGGAGGAATTAGTAACTAAATAGGAAATTTATGTGTAGGTATTTCAGCCATTTTATTCTAAGTGAATGGCTCATAAAATTAGTGACTTGATGGTTAGGGATGAAAATGATTGATTTAGAAAAGATAGGGAAGTTAAGGTGTTAACCCATTAATTAATATTTGGAGCTGCATTTAAACCACAAGCTTACAAATTTTTTAAATTTTATTTTTGTTTTAAATTATTTTTTTAGTGTTTAGATAGTTTTAATGTATCGATATCAAAAATAATTTAAAAAAAAATATTAAAAAAAAAAAACAATCTTTACCGACACTGAACTAAACACCATCAAGCCTAACGAAGGTTTGGGCAATCAACCCATTTATTTCCAACAAAACATGGCATGTGAGTTTGAACGAGGAAGAAACAGGAAAGATTAAAGAAAAAACCAAAGCTGATGGCAAATCCTTTTCTAGTTTTTGAAGTCCATGGTTTGGGATTTTAAAGAATGACGAACACATAGTAGAATTCAGAAAATAGAGCTAGTGCATGCCAAAAGTATCATTGAAGTTTTTGCATCAATCCAATCCAAGTTTTTTTCATTTTCTTTCCACTAGCTTTTGCCTCCTTTTTCCCCCATGACACGAATGGATTGGATAGATTGTGGCAGACATCAAGAAGCCCACACGAAGTGGCATTCAAGATTTTCATAAGAAAAAAGGGAAGAAGAAGATGAGATTCCTAGCAAAGTCAACATAGAAGAATTCCTTAGTGGATTCTCCCACTGGAATTGCATTTCTTTTACAATTTTGGATTGCATTTAGGATCAAACGTTCAATTATATACTTTTGAATAAAAACTGAGAAGAATTAGATTAGCATTTGTAACTTCATAGGTAAGAGACACGCAATTCTGTAGATTCTTGCAATCCACCGATGAAAGTATATTTCTATCACAAACTTTTACCACAAAGTGATTAATGCTGACGCACCATTGTATTATATATATATATATATATATATAAATGTTTGGGAACGTGGTAACGGTTGTTTTTTAAAATACTTTTCGTTAAAAAATGCATTAAAATAATATTTTTTTATTTTTAAAAAATTTATTTTTGATATCAACATATCAGAATAATTTAAATATATATATATAAAAAAATAAATTTTAGCAAACCTCTCAGCTTGAACTGGACTCACGAGAACTAAGGCTGTGTTTGGAAACGTGATGCAAACCACATTCCCTTAAATTTTAATTTATTTTTTCTTAAAATAAATTTATTTTTTATGTTTTCATATCATTTTGATATGGTGATATCAAAAATAATTTTAAAAAATAAAAAAAATTATTTAAATATATTTTTAAATAAAAAAATACACTAAACCATCATCTTTACCACAATTTCAAATACATCCTAAGCCACAAGGGTTGCATACTATTTAATTTCTTATGCATTGCGATAGCAAGTTTAAAAAGAAAAGAAGATGATGATTAAATCTGCGCAGCCCAGCCCAATCCAAGAATACTGTCTAGTCTACACTCTTGAAAATGTGATTAAATCTGCCAATTATTCATTTAAACTCTTGTTAAATTTGCAGTCGAAACTTGAGATAGAATGAACTTAGCCTGCAGTAGCACAGCCCAATCCAGAATTCTGTCTTGACCCAAGAAACCATGAATTACCAGATAATAGACCTAGGAGTTAGAAATAACAGTATAAGAGGCATTGAAAAAAAAGCTCGAGATCACTAGTTACAATGGACTGACGATATTGTTAGGTGTTGGAAAAGAAGAAGAAGTGAAACATCATGAAAGCAGAGAAAAAGGTTCACTTTGACACCAAAAAGTCATTAGAAATCAAAAAAGTGAAAAAAAAATAAAATATTTAGGGCTCCAATACTATTATAGGATACAAGAATGAATAAAAACAATATCTCATGTAAAAAAAAAATTGTGAATGTCTCGTATTTATAGCTATCAAACCTATGCTTATAAGATAAATAAATACAAATCTTAAATTTCATAAATCACCTACAATTAATGTAAGATTACAATAGCGAATATGAAAACTAATTATAATCTAATATTATTTAAGAAAGAAAATTATAAAATTCCACAAAAAATTAGGACACAAAATTTTTTTTGTTTGATATTTATAACATTTTATATTCAAGAAAAAAAAAGGATAGTCGAATTGAATCTAAATGGATAAAAAAAAAAGAGGGAAAGGAATTAAAATCACATAACAAGATATATTATAAAAAGTGACATTTAAATGTGAGTTATTAATGAAAAACAATATAATTCAAACTTTGTTCTTCATTATTAACTTAAAACAAAAATGATGATAACCAACAAACATCGTTAAATGATCCATTACAAGTGTTGATTTGGTCAATTATAAGGTTAATAAAAAAAATTAGAAAGAACTTAATGAGTTTATTCAAGATATTTAGGTCAAGTCAAGGTTCAAGATTATTAATGATCAGGCTTTAATTAATGTGATCAATGCAAAAAAAAAAATAGATATTTTATTGGACTTAAACATGCGGCAAAGCTTGGAAGCAAAGGGGGTAAGCAAAAATCATTATTTCCATATGTTTTTGGAGATCCTACAAGGCAAGGATTTTTTTATTGGGAATGGAAATTAGAGGCAGCAAATACAAGTTTTCCTTGTGAGTTATTAATTCCCTATAAATTTAGTAACTTGGACTGCATTAGAGTCGACAACTTTAGTAATATTGGAATTCCTATTTTTGCAAGGAAACAAAGTTGGTAGCTTGGGAGTTTTGTTTCGCAAGGAATCTTTTATTTTAAAAGATACCAAGTTGGCAACATTATTTTCTTTCCAGTGTTAGCAACGTTATTTTCCTTCCAAAGTCAGCAACTAGTGCAATTATTTTACAAGGGTTTGACAACTATGTTCTTTGCAAGGGAATATATGGAAGCCATGTAATTAAGTTAGAATAGGTTTTTGTTATTTATTTTCTAAACTTTGAAGTATTTTTAATTAGGTTTTAATGTGAGCCTATTAGTCCATTAAGGTTTATTTTATTTTGTGAACTATAAATACCATTTTGAAAGGGAAAATAAGTCAAACTTGGTCATTCAGATTTAATATTGTGTATGTGTTAGATTTTGCTCATACTTTTGTTTCTTCATTGAACTCTCTAGGGCTTATCAAAGATTAATTGTCTTTGTGGTGTTCATCATTATACTTCTAGTTTCCTGTTCTTTATAATTAAATGGTTGGGGTCTTTCATCCAATAACTTTGGTTTCTTGATTCAGGTAATCATTGGGTTGGGTTTTTATCAATCTGATTTTAGTGTTTTTCGGTTGTTTCTATTTTATTTATGGATTCTAGGTTTTTTACCCTTTAGTTTCATATCAATTGATATCAGAGCATAATTTTAAAATCAAGTTTTATCTATCAATATTTTAATTTTAATGTTATTTGTTTTGATTTTCATCCTTAAATTTACCTATATATAAAAACAATAGATGAAATTTTATGTTATAATATATTTACTATCGAACAAAATAAAAAAAGAAAAGTAGAAATCACATAAGTTTAATTTATGTTGTAAATATAGAGTTTACACAATTTGAATTTAGATTTTTGCAAAATTGCAATTTGCTTTAGTTTTTCTTTGGTCAGTGGCTATTGTTTGCTTGAAAATTGATTTTGGGTTGCTGAAATGATAAAAAATTGATTTAGGATATTAAAGAACATTACAAATCAGATTCTGTTGATTTAGTTTGTTATAACAGTAGGTGATTTCAAATTATTTATTGAGTCCACAATAGTTTCAGGGTTTAAAATGTCATTCTCGAGTTTTATTTTTATAGTCATTTTTGTTTTCATATTCGTTTCATTTTTGTTTTCGTATTCATTTTGTTTTGTTCTCGTTTTTGTATTCATTTTTGTTATTGTTTTCTTGATTGTCATGTGTCTTGAAGTCTTTGGTTAGGTATTATGAGCTAGATTTTTAATGTCAGAAGACTAAAAAGACGTGATACCATACATGTGGATAAGTTGGTTGACAAGAATGAAGATGAAGAATCTAAAAAATCTAACCATGTATCATTTAGCAAAAAAAAACAGATTTTAACAACAAAGAAATCATAGTGCTGAAAGGTTTTGGCAATTGAGAATTTCAGCCATTGAGGAGTAGGAAGAGATTGGGGTTTCATGATGGCTTCGATAAAATCTAGGGAGCATTAAGATAAAAATCACAGCCTTTCAAGAAGGAATGACCCCAATACATTTTCAGAATGGGAGAATAAGATGAAGTTAATCTTCGATTGTCATAACTACTTAGAAGAGAAAAAGGTAGAACTTGTTATGGTTGAATTTACTAATTATTCTATTATTTGGTGGCATCAACTTGTTATGAGTAAGAGGAGAAATCATGATAGACTTATTAATATATGGAATAAGATGAAAGCAATCATAAAGAGGAGATTTGTCCCAATTCATTATTATCAAGAATTATATAAAAAGTTGTAAAATCTAACTCAAGATTGTAAGAGTGTAAAACATCATCATAACAAGATGAAAGTAGTTATAATTTAGGTGAATGTAGTGGAGGATAAAGAAGCTATTATGGCTAGGTTTTTGAATAGTTTGAATCGTAAGATAGCGAATGTAATGGAATTGCAGCACTACGTGGAGTTAGCAGACATGGTGCACATGAATAGAAAAGTGAGAAGGCGACTTAAGAGGAAAGGTAGTACACAATAAGTCTAAAATTTAGGTTTTTTTTTTTTACTTGAAAGCTAATTTATAGGAGAGAGAATGCTGCTTAAACCAAGCCAATTAGGAATCTAAAACTATACTATGTAATGGCAAGAAAGAAGTCTACAATGATATTAGAGGTAAATCTGATTCTCAAAGCACTTTGTAATCATGATATTAAATATTTTTTATGTTTGGGAATATGTCCCATAACTTCTCAATGTCCAATAAAAAGCTATGATCTTACATGATCATGAGGAGGTTGAAACCAAAAGTGAAAGCAAAGATGAGGAGATGTCACCACTTGATGATGTTAGTGATAATGTTGTGGAATGTACGATTGAGGATGAATCATTTGTGATTATATGAGCATTAAATATTCAAGTAAATGAGAATTATTTGAAGTAATAAAAGGATAATATTTTTTATATGAGATGCCACATCAATAATGAGGTATGTAGTATGATTGTAGATGGTGGAAGTTGTGTTAATGTTGTCAGTACCACACTTGTTAAGAAGTTGAATTTCAATACTACAAAACATTATAAACCTTATAGCTTCAGTGATTGGATGAATGTGGAGAATCGAAGGTTAATAAGCCGGTTTTGGCTTCATTTTTTATTGGGAGACATAGTGATGAAGTTTTATGTGATGTCATTCTTATGCATGTTCGTTTTTTATTAGGAGACATAGTGATGAAGTTTTATGTGATGTCATTCTTATGCATGCATGTCATTTATTATTGGGGAGGTCATGATAGTTTGATAGGAAGGTTATATATGATGGGTTTAGAAATAGGTATTCTTTTATAAAAGATATAAAATTCATCACTCTTGTACTATTGTTACCAAATCAAGTTTACGAGGACGAATTAAAATTAAAAAGTGAGAAAGAGGCTAATGGAAGTGAAGATTTAGAAAATACCATGAGCTATGAGAGAAAAGAAAATGTCATGAGCTTTGAGGAGAAAAGAAAGTAGGATTTGACTAAGAGAGAAAACAATACAGAGCTAGTGAAGTGGAAAGAAAAATGGAGTAAAGAAAAAAAAATAAAGAAGAGGAAGGAAAGTGGTGAAAAAATAATAAAGAAGTATGAGATATTTTATACAAGAAAATGGTGTTGTTAAAAATGTTCTTTATACTAACAATTATATGCAAAATAGTGTTGTTGTTTCTTTTTTACAAGATTATAAGGATGTAATGTCCATTATGGTGCTCCTAGTGATGATTGGGTTTGAGTGCTTATGAGAAAGGAAAGATTTCCAGATTATAAAAGATCTAATTTGCAGTCTAAAGGAGATGGTCCATTCCAAGGTATTGAATGAATCAACAACAATACATATAATGTGAAACTTAGAAATGAGTATGATGTTAATGCTACTTTTAATATTTACAATCTTTCTCTATTTGATGTAGGTGACGATTTAAAGTTAAATTCTTTTGAGAATAGAGGGACTGATAAGAACCAAGAAGCATCACCAAATGATCCATTAGAGATATCAATTGGGCTAATTACAAGGTCAAAGGTCAAGAAAATTAAAAAAGCACTTAATGGGCTAATTTAGGATATTTGGGTCAAGTTGAGGTTCAAGACTATAACAAGGGATAATCAGGCTTTAAATAATATGATCCATTTAAGGAATTACATCTTTTATTGGGCTTGAACATGCGGCAAAGCATGGCAGCAAAGGTGGAGAGGTGACAAGCATTGTTTCCTTATGTTTTTTGGTTTTCCTACAAGGCATGGATCCTTATTGGAAACGAAAATTAAAGTCAACAAACATAATTTTTTCCATATGAGTTAGCAATTTTAGTAGCATTGGAATTTTTATTTTTAAAAGGAAACAAATTCAAGAGTTTTGCTTTACAAGGAATCCTTAATTTTAAAGGATACCAAGTTGGCAACATTATTTTCTTTCCAAATTCAACAACAAGTGCAATTATTTTATAAAGGTTCGGTAACTATGTTCTTTGTAAATGAATATGTGGTGGCCATACAATTAAGTTAGAACTAGTTTTTTGTTATTTATTTTATAAACTTTGGAGTATTTTTAATTGGGTTTTAATGTTAGTCCATTAAGATTTATTTTATTTTATGAACTATAAATACCTTTTTGAAAGGAAAAACAAGGTAGACGTGGTTCTTCAGAAATTATATTGTGTGTGAGAGAGATTTTGCTTATACTTTTAGTTTTTCATTGAACTCTCTAGGATTTATCAAAGATTAATTGTCTTTGAGATGGTCATCTTTATACTTCCAATTCTTGATTCTTTATAATCAAATGGTTGAGGTCTTTCATCTAATAATTTTGGTTCCTTAGTTCAGGTAATCATTGAGTCTGATTTTTATAAATTTGATTTTAGTTTCCTTAGATTCTTTCTATCTTGCTTGTGGGTTTCAGGGTCTTTACCCTTCAAGTTTGCATCAAGAAATAAGTTAAAAATAATAATAAAAAAAGTTACTTGAATTGATTTACAAAAATCATAGTAAATAGTCCAAAATATTTGAAAAGAGTTTTATTTTAAAAGAGATCTTAAACCTCCTATTTCTCATTATTGGGATATATAATTAGTTTTTTTTAGTAAATTATAAACGAGTTTCTATAATTTTGTACAAAAGATTAAATAGGCCATCTAGTTTTAAAAATAATTAATCAGCCTTTATTTTTTAAAATTTATGTGTAACACGATCATGTTTCTCTAAGAAATAGAAAGGAAAAAGAAACATATGTTATGGAAAGACTAATGAGAAAATAATATATTTTTTGAAAAAAAATTAAACATGGTCAAGAGTGGTAAAAAAATTAATTAATTATTTTTAATACTAGAGGGACTTTTCAACTTATTTTGCAAAGCTAGAAGGATTAATATATAATTTACTCTATTTTTTATTAGACAGGTGGCCCGTGCTTCATTGCTAGCCGTGTTGATTTTTTTGTAACGTAAAAAAAGATGTTTGAGTGTTGCTAGTGTGTTCTAAATAAGGGGAAAAAAAACCTTATTACTTCAATTATACAATATAAAAGGCAACAACAATTAATGGATAGAATATTAATAGCAAAAGTGATAATGATAACCGAAAGAAAAGGAATGCTTGTCAAAAAGAAGAAATAACAAAACTTAATTATGAGATAACCCGACGAGGAAGGACAAAATTGATAAAAAAAAATGAAAAATTACAAAAAAAAATGTCTCAAGTCAACCTGAGCTAACCTGCCAAATTCATAAACCAGGTAGTGAGGCTAGGCTAACCTTATAGAAAGAAAATTTAAAATAATAATAATAGTCGACCCTCAACAATCTAAATGTAGAAGGATGAAATAAAAAATAAAAAACATCAACATAAAAAGCCCAAAAAAATTAAACACTTGTAAACTCAGGTAAAGCCATCAAATCTTGCGAGTCGCATCATGTGAACGAGACTCTAGCTAAAATGTTTTTTTATTTTAAGTGTAATCCAGTCATTGAAATGTGCTTTTGAAATCGAAAAAAAAACAAGCAAACATAGGTGAATCCCTTAAACTCAAAACTTGAGTTTATCTTCCAAACCCACAACTCGTGAAATCATAGACATAAGTGTGGTAAAGAAGCTCAATTTCAACAAATTTAATGTTGAATGATGAAACTGGAAAAAAAACATCAATCTAAAAAATCAACCAAAGTAAAAAAAAAAAAGATAAAAAATGAATTAGGATTAGATTTAACAAGAAAAAAACTGAAGGATGATGAAATCATAAAAAAAATCAATTTAAAAATTATCTCAAGTTAAGAAAAAAATAGCAATTAAAAGAACAATGACCAAATCTAACAAATAAAAAAAAATAAAGGAGGATTAAATTGAAAAAAATTTAAATTTATAAATTATTTCAAAGAAAACAAAAACCGTTCAAAAGGACAGGGACTGAATCTGAAAGGAAAAAAACTTGAAGGGCTGCTTTGAAACTTTAAAGGGTTTGCACATAATTCAAGAAGGAGAAAGGAAAGAAGAAATTAAAAAAGAAACGATCACCGATGCCGAACAGAAGGTGATTCAGCCACACACGCCACCTCGACATGGAGGGGTGATATGAATCTCGTGATCATGTGGTCACGCAACCCACAATAAGATTGACAACGAGTCCTGGAAATCCAAAACAAGTCTGATAGGAGTATGACATAATGAGAACTTGTCCCAAGAAACCAACACTATTGAAATAAGAACCGTTACCCTACAAACACTAATTTATGAACAAGAAGTATAAGAAAAACATCACGGAGCCAGTTAATCTTCAATAAGTCAATGTAGTTCATTAGAGAATCAAAGAAAGTGAGAATCTCTCTCATACAAGCTAAATAAATTTGGTAGCAATCATATTATCAAGTCTAAATATTTTTTTTCTTTACAAATAGTATTTATACAATTGAAAATAAAAACCTTAATGGAACTATCCTTGTGGGCTAAATTGATCCACTTCTAATCTGACCTAAAATCT
>Ga0307517_10012298_pt1 | contig 11762 bp, 6 predicted proteins | sample 23_EM_MG_FD_194515 | JGI IMG/M metagenome (GOLD analysis project Ga0307517, IMG submission 194515) | Populus trichocarpa ectomycorrhiza microbial communities from riparian zone in the Pacific Northwest, United States - 23_EM | ecosystem: Host-associated > Plants > Roots > Unclassified | place... | reverse complement strand
ACCGGTACCCACACGCTGCTGGATGGAGGATCGCGGTATGTGCACCATGGGATTGCACCCGCGGTCAAGCTGTGATTTAATGCGAGAGTAGAGTAAACATGGATGTTGATAGACAATTTTGCGTATCTAAGTTTTCCTTTTTCCTTAGTCTGGGAATCTATATATCCGCTTTGAATATCACACTCATTTGGAGACCTACGTTTCCCCGGTCGGGAGTTGCCTTTTAACAGCACTGCAATACATGGAAGGTTGAAGAACACCAGAGAGAACCAGGAATTCCGCAAACGAGGGAATCGGTTCCCGGCCCATAATTATTGCCTCGTGGCCAATAGAAGGCTGGACATGACTAAGACTCTCATACCCCAGTTTATTGATGCCCCATTTCCATTCACTCTCGCCTCTCTAACCATATCCATGTCCAGCGTCGTCCCTACCGCCACGGCTCGTACTACGAACGGCCCACAGATGTTTACTGCGGCAGTGAGCACATCCATCACTGGAGGGACGTTCCAATCAGCCAACAAGATAGTCAACCTCAACAATCCTCAGAGCTTCCAGAGAGGTAATGTGTGCACTTTCCTTTTGAACCGGATATGAAATGTTTTTGCATTGGAATAGGGCTAGAGATTTTAGAGAAACGTATCGCGCTTGGTGCCTTTCACAACGCGGCAGAGCGGTTTGACCCTCCCAAATGCTATCCGAACACCCGAGAGGCAATCCTGGCGAAGATCGAGGCGTGGGTAAAAGAACGACCAGAGAATGGCGAGTGCCTCGTGCTGTGGATGTACGGTCCAGCGGGTGCGGGGAAGTCAGCTATCGCACAATCAATCGCAGAGCTATGCGAGGCGCTACTAGCTGCAAGCTTTTTCTTCTCCCGGACGGCTGCAGGGCGCAACGACAACTCGCGGCTAGTTTCAACTATCGTCTGGCAGCTCATCCAGGCCATTCCGGAGATACGCGAAACTGTTCTCTCTTCTCTGGAACGCGACCCAACAATACTGTCCCGAACACCAGCCGTACAGATGCAATCTCTGATTGTTGATCCGCTCAACCAAATCCCAACGGAGCTATTGGCAAACCGTCCACATCTGGTTATCATTGATGGGCTTGACGAGTGCCTTCCACCAGAATCACAAGATGATGTCCTAAAATTCCTTTCAACATCTCTTCAGCGGTTGAGTGCCCGGCTCTACTTCCTCATAGTCAGTCGTCCACATACCAATATTCGTAGAGCCTTAACATCCGATCCATTTCGCTCTATAACTTACACCCTTCCACTCGAAGACGACTACCAATCTACTGAAGACATTCATCATTTCCTTACATCAAGCTTTGCGGAAATCCACACAAACCATGTGTACCTTCCTCCTCTCTGGCCAACAACCAGCGATATCGAAGTTCTCGTTGACAAATCATCTGGCCAGTTCATCTATGCCGCGACAGTCATTCGTTACATCGCACGGGGCCGCCACGGACATGAAAAGAGACTTAAAACTGTTCTAGAGTTGGGATCACGTGCTAACTCAACCACCCCCTTCGCCGTACTTGATGCTCTATACCTCCAGATACTTCAGTCCGTGGGTGAGGATGTGATTGAAAATGTCATGGAAATCCTCGGTGCTCTGATATGTTTGAAGAAGTACAAAATTGTGGGGGTGGGCGATTTGGAGGGATTCTTCAACTATAGGCCGGGAGAGTTGCTGAGTATCATGGAGGATATCCTTGCCCTTGTAGATGTCCCAGATCGATCTCAAGTTGTCAGGATTTACCATGCTTCATTACCCGACTTCCTTCTCGACCCCACCCGATCGCTGTCATTCTTCCTGGACCCTGCGACAGTATATTTGAACTTGGCCCAACATTGTATCAAAAATGGTACTCACGACTACAGATTTCCTGGAGATAGGCGCAGCAGATATCAGAATATAGACGTGCTGTCCGAATGCATTTCTGCATCACTTTTCACAACAAAATTCGATGAATTCCTGTTGGAGTGCAGCATCTGGGATTGTCTTCCCGCACAGTTTACGACCATCTTATTTGATGAGAGTACCATCCAAACAATGTTGGAAATTCTTCAAGTCCTGGTTGGTACCTCCGTTTTCCTTTGTATCTCAGGTACTCAAGTTGATAGGATTTGCTTCTCTGTAGTGCAAACACACAGAAATATATGAAGCGCAGTTGCGCCACCTTGGTAGTTGGATACGTGAACTATTACTATCGGTTCCAGAAGACCTTCAATTCTTGATTGTCATACCTTTCGACATCTGTTCCAAGCTAAAAAATTCGCCATTCAACCATGAAATTCACCGAGTCTTCTATCTTCTCTCTGCTTTAGGAGTGGACGCTAGTGGTTGGAGACATTGGACCACTTCATTCCTTGAATTAATTATCCCAAGGGTTCCCATTGCATTTGGCCTCGAATTTCCCATGACTGATTCGCATTATACCGATTTTGCAGCCTGGAAGGCGGCGCGTGCAGCTGTCGGGTGAGACTTATACTCTGAAATGCTGCTCAGTTATCTGATGCGAGAACTTCTTGATCGCTACTCAACTTGTTCAACCATCAGGGACCTTCGTTTTTGGGTGCCTAGAGAAATACTTGGACCCTATCTCGCCGAATCCCTTATTCATTGCCAGGAGTCCCATATGCTCGTTGCTCTACTGAAGTGTGACGCATATACAAAATTATCTTCATTACCAAACAAATCCGTAAAAGATTTATATATTTTCGATCGGATTTCACAATATATTGAGGTAGATAATACTCTTCTCATTTCATATTTTCTGACAGTGGTTCTCCCCATAGCGTTGTGAGCGTTTCTTCGAGGTACAAGCAAAGGAACACAATAGCGATGCAACCGAGTCACCTCCAACTCCTGATACTGTAACTAATTCACGCTGTATTTTTTATTCACCCGAAACTCAACCCCTTCCCTGCAGCATTCTAACCTTTCCACTGAAAAATCTCTGCCGGAGATCGTGGCTCAACTTGGACTTCCGCTGTTAGAAGATTTCTTGGTAAAGGTTTTACTTGAATATTCAATTCATCACACTCAATACCTTCCGTAGCTGCCAGAGGTTTCCGTTGAGGATTTCCCAGAAGACGGCGAGGATCCAGTCGAATCAGTCATAAATGAAACGCTCGCACGAGAGTTCATATCTACCCCATCTACCCTTTCTATCGAAAAACCCTTACAGGAGATCACGGTTAAACCTGGACTCTTGCTCCGAACAGTTGTCTCAGTAAGGTTTATACCGCAGTATTCGGTTCGTTACATTCAATCTTCCTTAGCTGCCAGATCTATCCATTCAGAAGTGCCCAGAGGGTTCCGTTGAATCCGTGGTCCCAGAGGTCGTCGAAAACTTGAACGACAACCCCACACAAGAGATATCTGGTTCCCCTTCCGGATTAGCCATTTTGTACGCCGTACTGGTTTCGCCTGTCTTGTTCCTCACTGTTGTCATTCTATTTACGCGCTTATATAAAGACTCAATTCTCTAAATACATTCTTTGATGTCAACCTTGGATATGATTTCACACCACAACTACTGCTGACATACTTACCCATTTTCGAATCGATGGATAGGATTCTTCCAAACCATTCAAACCGGATAGAGGTACGGTTGGACACATACCTTACAACAGGCCTAAACCCCGCTAGCCTAAAGATTGTGGCCGTCACGGCAATTTTTTACACCCTTTATTTCACCTTTGCATTGCATTGAACGTCTACTTCTTGTATTCTACAAATCTGTTGGAGAGCGTCCTAGTAAGTATCTGATATTCCCATCAACCCCCCGCGGAAGTGGATCAGCACACATTCGCCTAGCATATGTCCACTTTCTGACGCAGAAAAGTATCCAGCCCGAGAGTGTTGGACAGAGATTACGAGAGCTCTTATTCGCCGAACTGATACTGTGGACCTGCGATCATGTATCGCATGATCTGGGGTGTCCGATATCCCATACATTTAGTTGAGATAGTGTTCGTTGAATCACATCTCTGCCCAGCTCTTGGGGTAACAGCATAGGGCCCCCAAAAAACTCAGAAAGGAAATTTATTATGAGAAAATTGATGCAAACGGCGGCCACAGCGGCGGTCTCCTAACTTGCTCTCTTGATCTCGTCCTCAATTCTGGGTTCCGGATATGATGACCGTACATTGAATGCTAAGTCTAAAATATAAATCTCGTTGGAAATTGCTGTGTCTTGGTTAACAAGAACGCCCGGAACTTCAAACCCACATTGCTTATCTCATAGCTGCTCAGCCGGTCAGGGGCGATGAATAGGCTATACACAGCACCGCCACTATTGTGCGCCCCCAGATCTCCCCATGACAATGGTCAGGCGGAACTAGTACCAAACCCGCCTAGTAGTGATCACTTGTCATCAACTACAAAAAGCTCAAGAGCTGCGATGTAGGAAATTCCTATCTCACCATGAAAGACACCAAACCTCCCGGATTTCCAGTCCTTGACACCGTCACAACCACTCTCAATTTCTTTGATGGCCGCCAGCCGGAAAGTGATTATCGCTGGACGGGCTCAAACGAGTCTGAACGGCCGATGAATTTGTCACCCCCAGACCCTCATCAAGTTGTCGTTCATGATCTAAGGGGACTTTCCACCGCTCAACGGGAGGAGATGGGGCTGACATTGGAGAAGGCAGGGTTTGAGGTCGTACAGGGATGGGGCCCTGGCGGAGAAGACATGGAGGCGGCCTGGAAACAAGGAAAATGGGACGACAAGAGTTGGATTGAGGGCGCTTATTACACATATGTGAAAAGGCATGTATCGCACTGATCTTTGCATCTATTAACACTAATATTCTTTTTCCATCAGGATGATCAGCGAGAAATTCGACACGCAGGCGGTCGCAATCTACGACCACACCATTCGGAAACGAACGACTAAGGATATGCCCCAGGTTAAGGACGGCATGGGGCCCCTTTCCCCTGCTCAGGCAAGCGCTTTCTCTCTCCCGTCGTCAAGCTTGAAATTAACGAGGGCTCTGCCTTTGGTAGCAAGCCCACATCGATCAGACGTATTGGGCGGCTATCGGGCGTGTCCGCTTACATCTTGGCGAAGATGCCGCTCAGCGTGTCCTCAGTGGCGCCTCCATTGCCCGAATTTGCAATGTTTGGCGACCGCTTGTTGGGCCGGTTTATGATTGTCCTCTTACTGCAGCAGACTTTAGATCGCTTGAAGGCGAGCGTGATTTTAAGGAGACACTCCCGGCTCCTCCTGGTTGCCGAACGGGCGAAAGTCAAATGCTTCGTTATCACCCGGAACAACGGTGGTACTACCTCTCCAAAATGGTGACTGACGAATGTCTCCTTTTAAAATGCTTCGACAGTGGCACAGGCGTGAGATCCCCACACTCGGTAAGTCCTGATGTTGGATCAAACTACTCGTACGTTCAACGCCTCCTTCCAGGCTTTCGTCGATCCATCCACACCTGTTGACGCCCAGCCGCGTTGGAGCATCGAGGTCCGCACAATATCGTTGGTCGACGTTCGTTGAAGGACGTTCAGACGATCATTACGATATCATTTGTAAAACTCTGTGTAATTGTAATGAAATGAAATCTAGTACGTTATATTGCTAACTCGTTGCATAAGAAACTCAGGCAAATTAAACAGCACCTAGGCGTGCGTACCTCGTTAGTTAAAGAAAGTTATTAGGAGTAGATATAGGATACAATACACACGAGTATGAAGTACATAAAGGAGATAAATGATTTGGGAGTGAGATACCATGCTTCGGTGTCGTTGATGTATGTATAATGAACTGAACCCCAGGTACGACACAAGTGAACGTTGAATGCTGTTGGGTGTGGAAGTAATGGTCTAGACGGGAGTGTGTTGAATATATGGAAACATTTTGATTGAGTACTGGCAGCCTGAATGTTGCATTCCGCTATAACCGACGTCAATATCTCAAGGGAGGCCGGAACTCGATGCCACTATCCAAACGATTGTTTTCCTGCGCATCGATGTAAAGGAGATTGTTGTCAGTGTTGGAAAGGACCCGGGTCGTCGTATAATCGGAGAATCCATCGAGTTCTCTGATAAGCTCCCGATATGCAAGACGGGCAGCAGCCCAATCTTTTCGGTGGACATACAGCTCTCCGAATTCGTCCAGCACCAAAGCGACATACAGCGGTCTCCCGAGCTCTTGGGATCGCTCTAAGGCAGTTTGGAGGGTGGTGCTTAATTCGTCGCCCCAGATATTAGCGCCCTTCAGATATCGGCTCTTGTTAAGAAATGCACGGTTATCACCGAAGCCAAGCTGTTCATAGAGTCGAATCGTTTCGTCCACTACCTCCAGAGCGCGATGGTATTTCCCCAGAACAGCCAAACACCTGGCTGTCCTCAACATGCAATGTGCGGCTTCGAGGGGGTAGTTCAGCTCGACGAGCAGTGTCTTCGCTTCTTGTAGCTCTTCCAAGGCTTCTTCGGTGCGCTCGAGGTAGAAATGCACCTCTCCACTGTAAAAAGGCATCAAAGCGGATATTTCGGGGCTGTGTGCTCGAGAGTTCCAACGAGACTCGGATTGTGATAGAAGCTGGTCGTTTGCACCGAAATAAAACGTGGCAGCCCTGACGCTTTCCATTTCGGAACGAAAGGCTCGGAGGTCGTCATCAAGAGCTGAAAAAAGGTCCCTAGCCTCGTCAAAGCGGGCACGTCCCTCCTGATATTGACCTTGCTTCATCACAATGAAGCCGAGGCAGAATACAGCATCCGCCGTCCGCTGGGCTTCGTTTGCACCCTTCGCCAGTTTCAGCGCATACTCCGCAACTAAGGTGTCAGGTTTAGTCCATCGTTGGTACCACGCGAACGTCAATAATGCGTCTAGCCGCTCAGGCTGGATCGTGGGCCTAACCGAGTTAGGTTGATGGGTTGCTTGCAATGACTCCACGGAAGGGGAATGAAGTCGCCCTCCCGTTCCTATCTCGTCTTGGATAATCTCTGTGAGTAATGCTTGGATGTTAATAACTTGAGCAGTGATAGCAGCAATATCATGCTTAAACTCTGGGTCATTCGGGCCTTTCACGGGGGACGTGTGGAGTTCTAGGAAGCGGCAGGAAGTGGCGTAAACACCTTGACGTATATCATCTGGTATCCGGTTATGTTGATTCATATAGGACTGAACGACGGGGAGAACAAATAGGCAATGTTCTTGGACGCCCTCGGTTTCTTTCGCAATGACGAGAACCAACGCCGCATCGCGAAGCGCATCCACAGATTCTGGTTGCCACGACGGGACCCAAAAGTCGAGGTGGCTGTGGTTCAGACCGTCCGGAAGCATCGAAAGCACTTGAAGGAGCATGATGGCATTCGGTGAATCAGCAACGAATTGAAGGGATAGTTCGATGGAATGGTCCATTCCACCTTGAGCTTTGGAGAGCATATCTGTCCCTGCCTCGTTCCACCGCTCGAGTAGCTTCTCTGGACTCGAGAGGGAGCGTGTGCCCAATGTTGCCATGAGGGTGATAGCGTATGGTAAATGACCCAATACGTGGAGGAGCTCATCGAGTTGGGGATCGTCCTCTGCACGGGGATCAATAGCGGTGTATATTTGACGAGAGTCCTGGGGTTCAACATAGGAAAGTGGTTCATAAATCCATTCGTCGAGAGGGGGAAACTCCGATCTCATGGTGACGAGAATCGCGACGTGAGGTAACAAAGCGAGTGCGCGAAGCACATCCCTGACCGATTCTTGGTTGCCTTCTACAGGATGCCAGGGTGTCTCGAAATTATCTAGAAGAATAACTCGTGGTTCTTCGGTTGTCTTGAGCGTAGCAAGAATATCGTCGAGCGGGTGGCCTGTCTGTCTCGTCACGCGAAGATGCCTGGAAAGATGGGCGAGGAAGGTGCTGGGGGAGTTTGCGCTGATACAAGGCACCCAGAATTGGCGCTCCTTTGCAAATTTGGTCATTACCGACGGGTGTTTCATGACCGCCAGGGCAGTCGATGTCTTCCCCATTCCCCCTGGAGCCAAAATAAAAACTCGCGAGCGGGCAATGTCGCCACTAACGAGATGGTCAGCAATCTTGGTGACCACCGCATCACGTCCGATAAAGATAGTGGGAGGGATAGGCATCTGGGCCGATGAGGCGATCGAGGCATTTTGGTCTACTCGACTCATCATCGCTTTCAGGTCATGCACTGAGCTTTTCATGTCATGCACTGAGCTTTTCATGTCAAGCACTGAGCTTTTCATGTCGTGCACCTGGCACCCGATGAGTTCTACCTTCTGCACCATGGACACCGCAATTCCATAGATATCCCCCAGCTGTGTCTGGAGTCTAGATAGATCCTCGGCAGCGTGAAGACCGCGTAACGTCTATAAACGATGGATTCCAGTAGTTCAGTATCCTCCCCCATGAATATGAGATGCGAGGAAGGCTTACCTGGAATCGGGCTATGCCATCCTGGAATGCAGTCACACATTCGTCGATCGCTTTCTTATTTGCCTCAGGAAATAGGGTGGTCAAGATGAGGCTTTGATCGTTGATTGTTTGAAGACGATGGGTAATCAACATAAGACACCTTTAAGTTATGAACATGGACATGAGCAAAACCAACAGAGAGGGGAATTCTTCCTAACGTACTCTTTGAGTTCTTTAAGCTCATCCATGATATCGTTTGATGTTTTTGTAAGTGAATTTTCCAGATTTTTCGCAATTTTCGCAATAACAAGTAGAAACTCGGCGACACGGTTCTTCAGTTGAGCAACCTTCTCCTGAACCTCGTTTACCGCCTTAAGAACATAATTGTCAGCAGCCGGAATGACGATTGAAAATTCAACGTTTACTTGCCTCGCAGGTCATTATCATCGCAAGACCCACATCCAGCACCTCTTTGACAAGGGGAACTCCCACCAAACCAGCGGCACCTTTCAAGATGTCGATTGTCCTTTTCGTTGCTTCGAATGCATATTCTGTCTTAGTTGGCGCAAGACCGAGCTCTTGTTTCGTTTCAGTTTTTGGCAAAGGCTAGGCAGGTTCAATCGATGGTTATCCAACGAAAACGGCAATGAACACATACAAGGGGCCTCGCCGCTTTTTCCTGCACCTTCTTTACCTTTCTACGCCTTGGCCAGCAGGAAGCGCAGGAAGACTCGTGGTCGGAATTCATAGCCAAGTGGTTGTAGGGTTGCACCGCCCACTGCGTATTAATATCAAACTCTGGACAGCTTGATCAGCGAAGATCTGAATATGTATCATCAATCCCACTCGGAAAAAAAAAGGAGAGGTCAGGTGTGAAGCTATTATGACATATATCGGGAAGGTCCTCCTTGGATTATCCCACCATGCAGTGCTTCACTTACGGCTTGATGTGCACATTATAGCTAAATGTGAAAACGTAGACAGGTTGTGAAATTTTCTGCCTGTGGCAATGTTTGACAGTAAATACCTGTTTTTGGTCCCAAGGCAGTGCTGCTCCACCACAGTAGTCAGTTTTGAGGCCAGACTTCGCAGTCGTGGTCCCACTTGTGGATGTGCCTCCCGACGGTGGTGGTTCAAGAGCCAAAAGAAGGATTTCCAAGCCGAGATGACGTGAGAATTGGATGTTTGGCGCAACATTGGTGCAGGCAGGAATTATCAGAACTTGTCAACGTTTTTGCATTTAGCTGTAAGCGCGCTTTACGAAAATCAGGGACGAGGGTACTAGTGATAATAGTAGAATATTGGGGCAGGCATAGCCTTTCAGGGAATGGGAAAGATAGGGCTGGGAGTCAATGAGACAAGATCTGTCAAAGAAGTATAAAATGGCCATACATCCGGTAAGTACGGCAGATAAATGAAGGGAGGGTGGGAAGGATTGAAGTGTTGTCACATGTGGCTATCAGAGAATGCATGTTGACAGGTTGACTCGACCGCAGTCCCGCAATTTTGAAATCCGCAAAAGGAAGTGAAAGGCGCGCAGAACGGACAGGAAAGCCCGGCAGGTGAGAGGAGATATTGGCGAGCCGCGAAGGTGGCCGAGTGGGTCTGGGAGGTGACCAGTGAGTATGTACTGGAATGGAATCAACTATTCGATAGTTCTTCTCACCATCACGTGGTCGAACTAAAGGCAGGTTAACGAAGTCACTATCGTTATGTTCCAGTAAGACCTGTAACTGTTCCTTATAATGAGGATGAGGGCGATGCATGATCCTCGTATCGAGGGTCCAGCATCGCCCTCGCCCTCATATAAGGAACGATCACCAGTCTAATGTTCCAGCAGGCTCCCTGCATGGGTTGTGCATGAGGAAGTAATAATAAAAAACATTCAGTTTCGACGACGAAAGATTACAGCTATCGGCAAAACACTAGGCCACTTTCGAAAATTTCGTCCGGTCGCTTCTTATATTTGGTACAAGCAACCGTTTTCGGTGAAGTACGGTGGCGTGAGCATAATTTCCTCGCAATGCACTCTTCTCGCTCTTAGGCTTGGCATGCCATAGCGAAAGTTTCCGGCCATGTCAGGACGAGTCAGCTCGGCAGTGTGAGAGTATTCTTACAAGCAGATGATGGATGACAATTGCAACTCCATTCTTGCTCCATTCTACTCCACTTCCCGTTGCGCTTTACCGAAAAGCGGTTCAACGTTTGTACCAAATATATGCAACAAGACGAAAATTTCGAAGTGGCCTAGCGTTTTTCCGATAGCTGTAACGTTTTTAAAACTCACAGTGACACCATTCCACCATCGAGCCCCCTCGCTTTGTATTTCGCCTCTCCCTAGTTATTGCCTGACAGCTCAGTGAAAAAATAGGGTGTGTGCAGTCTGCTGACATCAACGATGTCAAAGACTGTAGGTCTGGTTCAATCTCGTTGGCACATTTCGCCTTCGTCTTTCCCATGGCTGAATTTCTCCTCTTAGGCAACGATGAGATCGAGAGCCAGCTACAGAGAGACGGGTTAATGCCAAAGAAAGGTTACGAGTCCTATTTATAGGATTCGTCCTTATATGTATGGACAAACCAGCAAACGAAAAATTGAAACGCACCTACGCCCACTCTGACACACGCGGTGTGCTGGCAATCCACGACCGTCCGCATATAGTAATCTTCTGACTTAGCCCTAAGTACGCTCGAGAGGGGGAGAGAGCAGTTAAAAATTGATCCGAAGTAGCCGGTAATTCCCGTGATAGCATTAACTTGTGATAATATGAACTTGTGGTCCATATCTCAAGCTCGACAATCCGGTTTTCTACAACCATTGGAGATATAGGTTCACCTATCTAGAATCAATCTATTAGTTTATTAGAATTGACGAAAGAAAGGTGGTGGGGCTCCTTCCTAATAGGGAATAAATCCTGAATAACATCTTCAATTTTTCATTATCTGACTTGAAATTTTTGATTTAGTATTATATACATATTCTACATCTATCTACTGCTAAAAATCCATTATCGTTACACCTGACACAATACGCGATCATTATCATTGGGGGGGAGCGGAGTTTTGACATGTGTGACATGCGTGACACCCTCAGTCTTGTCTTGATTCCTTTCTCTTTCCACCTCCACCACCTCCGCCTTTTCCACCTCAATTCGCCCTCAACCCATGCGCGTCGACAAGGCCTGGAGCCCCTCCCCTCTAGCAAGGGATGTGGGCCGATCATCATATGACTAGGATGGCCCAGGACAACAACGACAAGGGACAACCACCACGACACGACGAGGAGGGGGACGACAAGACGACGACAGGGTACGACACGACACGACGATGACGGGGTACACCACGACGAGATGAGACGACACGACG
>Ga0307517_10012297_pt1 | contig 11762 bp, 7 predicted proteins | sample 23_EM_MG_FD_194515 | JGI IMG/M metagenome (GOLD analysis project Ga0307517, IMG submission 194515) | Populus trichocarpa ectomycorrhiza microbial communities from riparian zone in the Pacific Northwest, United States - 23_EM | ecosystem: Host-associated > Plants > Roots > Unclassified | place... | reverse complement strand
ATTATATAATATTTTTAAAAAAATATATAAAAAAACATCATTTTAATACAATTAAAAAGCCTCTTTCCGCATTACCAAACTTTAGTTGAGATTATGAGTATCACCTTTCGTCATAAAAATTGTAAGGATGAGATGTGCCAAGTCCTCTTGGGATTGTTATTGGAAACACCAATAGTGGATAAACAAATTGTTCATGGTCAAGGGTTAAAAATAAATTTGAGGATTTAATCAAGCTCTTGAACAGTGGCCGCAAATGAGAGATATGTTTGAACATCCTGGTGGGCAAGCGCTATGTGCTTTTGCTTTTCTTATATTATGGGCTGACTCCGTCGCCCATCTCATCTTTCCAAAGCATGGTAGCTGCAGATGTGTATCGGTCAGCAGATATTCGGTATTCCAAAGGTCTTTAACCAGAAAAGGTCTATTACAGAAACTCTAAAATACGTTGGAATTCTATTATCTATCCTTTGTTGATCAAGAGACAATGGCCTTGGACTCGCACAGTTGATTCTCACAACTTTTGAAAGCCACTTTGCTTTTCGTGTAGGCTTAGAAAGGCTTTGGATTTTCTGAAGGTTTAGAGATGCTTGGAAAAACAAGCCATCGGCTTAAAAATAGTTGAAGAAACAAGCCGAGAGGCAATGAGCTTGCACAGCTGATTTTCACGTCTTGGGAGCTGTGTTCAGCAGCAGCTTAGACATGGGGATAAAATATTCGCATAGCTAGTTTTAGCTATCCAGTGCAGGTCCTCGTGTATAGTAACATACCAAGACATGACAGTCGACACATCTTTTTTAAGAGCTTATAAGCCACCATACTAAAACCACTACCTCCTATATACAGGAAAGGCTCACAAAATTCTTTGCCAAGCAGTGTGACGGTGCTTGAAATGAGCAACACACAAAGAAAGTAGATGTGGTTTTCATTTATTATCATGAAATTTGTTCTCATTTGGAACGATGTAACACAATCATTCCAGTCAACTAATAATGAAAATATAAACAAGATACAGAGAACAACTTGGAGACAGAAATAGGGGAGATTTCGTGGATCGAGTTCATCGAAAACAGGTCAAAACAGGAACCAATTAGAAAATGCAGGAACTGAAGTACGAAACCTGAGTTAAGATGGCTTGTAATATTTAGTTGGTACAAATGGCTTTTTTGTGACAACTCCATCATAGGCCTTCCCACGTACCAGTATTTTCGCTTTGGTGCCTGCCTTGTGGAAACCAGATTTCACGTACCCCATGGCTATATTTTTCTTGAGGCATGGGCTAAATCCTCCACTAGTAATTTCTCCAATGTTAGTCCCTTTCTCATCCTGAATCTCACTGTGGGATCGAGGAGGTGGACCAGTAGAGCTAAATCCTACAAGCCTGACTTTTGGACCTTCTGCAAGTTGTTTGAGTATTACTTCAGCACCCAGAAAGCCGCCTTCTGCCTTCCTTCTCTTCCCTATCGCCCAATTCAGTCCTGCCTCTACTGGTGTTATGTGCTGTTCCATGTCATTACCATATAAGCACAGCCCAGCTTCAAGTCGGAGACTGTCCCGAGCACCAAGCCCTGTCAACCTTACTTTTCCTTCAGATTTTTCTAGGATTGCTTTGGCAAGATCCACTGCATTCTCTGAAGGAACAGAAATTTCAAATCCATCTTCACCAGTGTACCTGAAAATGTCAGCAAAGAGGCAGAAGAAATCCATCATGTCCAGTAAGAAAAACATAAACATGGAAAGATATGGTTTAAATGACATTATTTACTAATTTCTTCTTCACGATGTCAAAATAAAGGGGTACAATTATAGACAATTACCATGTTCCACTCATTTTGTTGCAAAATAAAGAATAGGGGAAATTAAGCACCCTCAAAACGCAACGTCTAAAAGAGAGCTATTCTTAAGCTCTTAATGCTACATATAAATGGTCATAGATGTGCATTCCATATTTGAGGACATATAAATTAGGAGAAACCAAAACGAAGTGTACCCTGTCCTAGTAATAAAGCAGCGCGCTCCATTGATGTCTGTAATACGGAACTCCCCAAAGTATACCTTGCTCAAATCCTCTTTTGTCAGGTGTTGGAGAACAGGGGCAGCAAGAGGACCCTGCACCACAAAAAAAGGAAACTCCGTAAGGCCATGATATTAGGACACCGTTGCTCCTGAAAAGGTTTGGCAGTGGCATACAATAGAAGAAGAAAGAGTAGTTCAAAGCACAAAGGTATTATTACAATGCGGGATAGTACACATTTCAACAACCTGCCAGACATGCTTTAGGTGTATACTAAAGTCACGAATTACTTGAGAGCTGGATTCAAATAATTTATTTTGCAATAATTCATGAATATCAAGACACAATAAAAGATCCAACGAGGAAAAAAAAAAGAAAACAAAAGAAGGAGAGACAAAGATAAGAACACAAAACTGACCTGGAGGGCAAGAAGAGATCTCTCATCGTGGATGTGCCATGAGACATCTCCACCCTTTGCCTTGAATGACTTCATATGTGCCTCGATGTGAGCAAGATCCTTATCTCTACACCCTGCATTCACAACTATGTACATGTGATCATCCGTCACCTTGGTGATCACTGAATCATCAATTGCTCCTCCTTTCTCATTAGTAAAGACAGTTAGAGTCCCAGTTCCAGGTGCAAGCGCAGCAACATCAGCAATAACAAGTTTCTCTAGGAAAGGAACACAGTCCTTTCCCTTCAGGCTAAACCCACACATATGTGAGACATCAAAAAGGCTACCATTCTGTCTACAATTCACCGTCGATTCCATGATGGAGTCCTTGTACTGAATGGGCATGCCCCACCCAGCAAAAGGCACCATCTTGCCACCATTAGCAACATGGAAGTCATAAAGGACAGTCTTTTTCAGCTCAGCTTCTGAGGCAAAGTATCGACGTCCCACAGCCTTCTTATCAGCCTGAGCAAGTCGGCGGGTTATTGATAGGCCAAGTTGCCACAAACCTCCTCCCCTCATCTTCTTAACAGAGTAAATCTAATCAAAACAACAATCATATGAACTCTTTGATACAACTGGTGACACCGAAATGAACATACCATAATCAGCGCAGGCCAAATACAGAATAAAGGTTGGATTTTTATCATGTGTATAAACATAAAGATTGGATTTTGATCATATATATGTTTACATATAATCAAACCACAAAGAGACAAACGATGCCAGCAACTTAAAATCAGAGCAAAAGGGCTCACAAATATGTTAGTGTCTGAGAGAGGAGAACACAAGGAAACTAGGACATGATTTACAAGCCACTGACATTACCTATCACAAAACGAACCAAAACATGCAATCCAGGCAACACACTAGCAATCAAAACAAAAATGACAAATCTTTCACTTCCCATTTCCAAACAATATCTCAAAACACAATCAACAATCTAAAAAGAAGCCAAATGCAAAATTGAAAATGGGTTTTCTAGATCTCCTTCAAATACTCATTACTCACAAGAAGCACCATCATTCAATCTCAAACCCTTGTAAATAAATCACATATAAAAAGAGAAGATGCAATCTTTACAGCATAATTGCATAGCAAATGTCATGAACATGAAAACAGAACAATAAATAGAGAAGCTTACATGGTTGTTCGTGGTGGTGGTGAGTGTTGTTCAAAGGAAAGCAAATCTTGGAGAGCTCAAAAGAGCATCTCATGCAGTGGAGTCTAGATGGATAGAGAGATAAAATATGGCCACTCTTATATGTGTTGGACATTATACTATGTTTTTTGTAGCAAGGATGTTTGGCTGGTGTGTGTAGTAGTGGGTGGAGGAGGGTGTCTCTGCCAAATCAAGATACAGCCATCTCTACAACCCCATCGCTAGTGAGTGGTGCTCAGGACTATCGACTTAGCAGCCCAATCTTATTTTTGTTTTTTTCTTGTTTTTAAGGTTAGAATATTTTCATATCAGCAATCTTATAATAAAATTGTATTATTTAGATATCTTGACAATAAATTTTTCTCATTTGTTCCTTCTAAATTTGAAGTTAGTTTTTTAATGTTTTCCTATAGTTATTAGCATTTAATCTTGGATTAAGAAAAATGAAATTCTTGTAAACTTATTAATATAAGTATAAATAGTCTATTTTCAAACTTAAATTATATATATATATATATATATATATATATATATATATTAATTTGAGAATAAATATTTAACACTAAAAAATAAATTAAATATGAAATAATAGGGTTTAATTATTGTTTTGGAAAAAAATAAAAGAAACAGAAACAGAACATACTTGATTTAAAAAACAGAAAAAAAATAAATCTGTTTACAAAACAATTTTAAAATAAATTCAAAGAATTTTCATTACCAACGATACGCTACGGTTTTCAGTTTTGTCACTATCTTTTGTTTGTTAAACTGTTACTCATTGCAGCTGTTGCCACAGATTCATGTGTACCTATTAGAACTTGGTATCATTAACAGTACATAGAGGAAAAGAGGAGAGGAAAGAGGGTGGTAGGTGAGATTTGAGAGGATTCCACCAAGTCAGGGAAAGCAATTGGCAGTTCAAATTTGGCTGCTGTATCTTGTTCAATTTCTCAGGCCAGCTTGATTTTCATTTTCAACAAGAGTCAAGGTGAGACCTTGTCGAGTTGCATGCATTTAGCAGGAGGCTAAGGATGATCGTGTAGTTTTTGTAAATGGATCTGGCTATGCTATGCTGACAAGTAGAATTAAGTTTGTATCTGCCATATCCTTTGCAGATCAAGTTCTGTGGGCATTTATTTTACACAATTAGGACTACAAATGAGTTCTCTATTTCTTCTTTCTATATACGAACGCTCCACAATCTTGTCAAAATCTGAAAACGAGTGACAAGAAATTTGTTGTCAAGAACAAGGCAACCCCATCCGTCAGTTGTACAAGATTTTCCCTATAATTTCAGTATTGTATCTCATGCTTAAGATAGACATTTTGAAAGATGATCAAACTCTTCGAAACTAAACCAGAAAAAAGAGAATAACTTGTTCTTTTACTCCTAACCATAATACCAACAAGTGTTCGGTGAAACAGAGAAGAAAACAGGATCCAAATCTGAGTCTCAGTGTCTCACCTTTGATAATTACCATAAAAATCATTTCCATGTTGCATTACAATCTGATAATCACAAGCATTTGTTCATGTTTTCTAGCATTTGCAATCGCTGCTTGAAAAAATATGCTTATGAAAAACTAGAAATTATAGCTTATTCTTAACTAAGATTTCAGAATAGAGTGGGACTCGTGTAAAAAATCATTTCCATGTTGCATTATAATTAGCTAATCACAAGCATTTTCTCATGTTTTCTAGCAACTTGAGGGGTTTTTTTTTTTTTTTTTGATAAAAAACCTTGCTTAGTTAAGCGTGTGTTTGTCATTATGCTAGCTTTTATAATTTGAGTTTGAAAAAGTAGCAGGTTTAATAAAAATTATAAATTATAATTTTTTTTTTAACTAAAATTTAAAGGCAGAGTTCTTAGTATAAGTCATGCAAAATTATGGTGGATTTTAAAATGATTATTTGAAATTGTGGTAGCGGTCACAGTTAAAAGTGTTTTTCATTTAAAAATGTATTAAAATAAATTTTTTTTATTTTTTTAACAACAATACATTAAAATGATACAAAAATATAAAAAAAAATTATTTTTAAATAAAAAACACCCTTAGTCTTTGACTTCCAAACTCTATTTTGGATTATTGAGCTTTCTTTGATGACTTTTTATGAAACTATTGTGCTTTTGTAAATTTTTCCTGCAAGTCTTTTATTATTGCAGCTGCCACAATATTTGTACCAGTATATTTTGATTAACTTATCACTTTTAAATTATTGATTGCAAGGTGGTAGTAGGATGGTTACAAGCTTACAAGGAAAATTATTGTTAGGAGTTATTGACATTCTTAAAGCTCTAGCTTCCATGTTTGCTAGCAATTGAACTACTGTGGAAACTAGATGAACTAAAACTAAATATTAACCAATCAATATATATAGATATGTAACCCTTCGGTATTATTTGCAAAAACATCTAAGAGTGTTCATGAACTAGGATGTAAAATCACAAGGGTAATTAGGCAAGTTTTCCACATCAAGAAATTAGATGAATGTCTTGATTTTGTTAGTAGCCAACCTGTTCTGTACATCGAAAAACTAGAATGAGAGTTTCTACAAATTATGTTGCATTAGACGCGGTTTGTGATCATATGGGATAATATCAATTTTGAGGCTTTACCATGTAGGATATATACTTTAGAACTAGTTTATTTGATGAATATTTACGGATATAGTTTATATTTTATTTATTATTTATATGATAATAAATTTATATTCATCGAGTTATATATATTTATTTAAATATTTAAATTATTTATTATTTAATAATGAAAAAAATCCATCATTTAAGTTGATATAATTATTAGTACTAATTTGAGTATGATTTTGTTATATGATTGTAGGAGTAATGATGTAGGTTTTCATTTGTAATTTGTTAGCATCACTTTTTTTTAAAATAGTTTTTATTTAAAAATATATTAAAATAATATATTTTTTTATTTTTTTAAATTTATTTTTAATATTAATATATTAAAATTATTAAAAAATAAAGAAAAAGAAAACGGGTTCTTAAATATCGATCTTTGCCACGCAAAATCCCAGCAAAGGACAAAGCTTTCAAAGTCACAGTCACCAATATAGCGATTTTAACAACAATAACCAGAAAAAAATTATGGTGGAATCAAGCTATCATTGGAATCTGTCATAGCCATTCAATAAATTGGTGGCTTAAGTACTTCCCCATATCATTCAAAGAGATTCTTTCTTTCTTTCACTCTTTATTAACCAACCAACTGTCCACACTTGAGTTTTCATCAAATTGTCGATTGCATCGTTACCCTCTTTGCTATATTGCTGCTAATGAGCTTATCTGAATCTAGATAAGGTAAAGTTCATTTCTTTTGATATGTTGCTTCTTTATTTTTATTTTTAAAGTTTGTTGTGTTTTAATGGCGTTGGAGTTCAAAGATTGGATTTTTATGGCCATAATCCTTAGAGAAGAAAAACCCATGTCTTTGTTTGCTTGATTTTTATGGTTGTAATCTTATTGGAACTGAAACCCATGTCTTTGTTTGCTTGATTTTTATGGTTGTAATCTTATTGGAACTGAAACCCATGTTTTTGTTTGCTAAACTTCTGGTTGGTTGCCTAGAAACATGAGGGTACTAGAGAAGGAAAGTGATATGGAAGTGGCACTTGATGTGTTTGTAGGTTATGAATGTTCATAATGAGAATTTGTTTATAGTTATTAGCTAATGAAAAACTACTAAGCATAAGCATGAAGTCTATAGCTTCAATTTTCTTATAGTTGATGAAGCACAGAGGATTATGGAAATCAATTAGAAGCTTCTTTTGTCTAAATGAGAACTCAAACTTCAACAACAGGGCTAAAACTTGAATGTTTTTACCAGACTTTTTGTTTGTAGGGGGGGGGGGGGGGTGTGATAGTATTTTTTTAAGTGTGTTTCAGCTAAATAGTATCCTGAAACCAATTTTGGGACACAAAGACTAAGTGTTGATTTAATATCATCTAAGCAAGGATTATGATTATATCTGAATTTCGTTGTCTTCTTAAACAATATGAGTGTTTGTCTTCTGTTTTGAAGGTAATGAATTTATGATGGTTTAGCCATGGGAACCATCTATCCATCAGGAATTATTAGCAAGTGCAGCGCATATCTGGGTGTTAACACGCATCATGATGCTTCTTTTTGCAAGATTACTTATGTCAATACTTTGAGGACTGCCTTTTCTCCTAGAATTGTATGTGGTCCTTGCAGTAATGTAGCGAATGATTCCACAATTTCTTGGAAGGGGTGCAGCCAATTCAGAACCCATCATGTATTACAGCGACTGGCTTCAAATAGGTGGCTGGTAAGTATCAGTGAAGCTTCAGGGTTGAAGATTTCTTTTGATTTGAGTTTGATTGGGCGTTCAGTAATGGTTACATTACATGCTACAGTGCCGATCACATGATTCTAATTCACCTGATGATGAGTATCGTTCTTCTCGAAACATAGCAATCAGTTTGTTTAGGCGATACAGGAATGTTATTGACCGTGGAGGAGGTGACAACTTAAAAGTATATTCAGCAATTTAATCTTTATCCATCATTATGTGGGTCTCCTTTTGCTGTCATTCCCAAATTACATGTTTGAGTGATGCTGCCTGTCAGGAATTTATCAGTGCTGGAGTGAATGCATATGCTGTTGGCTGCACTGAAGAAGGATTACGTAAGGAACTTACTGCTATTAGAGAATCTGGTGATGAAATCGAAGCATTGCAGAATTATGGTGGGAGCACCAGTGTGAAGTCCAAGATATTTGCTGAGGAGGTAAGTTAATCCTGCCTTGTTGGCCTGTTCAATGTATGACAATATATACTTAAAATTAAGGATGAATCAACACCATGAAATCTAATACGCCTCAGTGTTGCATCTTTCTTTCTAGCTGGGATATTATAGGCTTTGAACTATTTTTTAGTTAATGCTTCTCTCACCACAGTAAGGATCCTTGACATGCACTGTCAATATTATATATGGCGGTTTTTATTGTTGCTGTCTTTATGTTGCAGCATTTGTTTGAATTTATAATAGATACTGTAAGGAAGAAGACAGACTGCTAATAAAAGGAATCCACGCCCTATCTTTCTGTTGTTATGAGATACCAATGGATGCCAGAAGAATTATTTGCATTTTTTGTTTACGATCTTTATGTTCCCAACAAAACTTTTTGCAACCTGCATTTCTATGAGTATTGTGATTTGCAATGATAGTTTTACTGTTGATCAGATAAATCTATTACTAGGATTACAAGTTATAAGGAAATGGATGATGGGCTAACTTGTGGCATCACAATTTCTTTTTTCAAACTGCAGGTTGATGAGTGTATTCTGTGGTTGAGCATTATATTTATCACAATCTTGTGTACACCACAACCAACTATAGTTCGATGGTCATCTACGCCTCCAGTGTCAGATGACATACGGCTTCAGTGGAAAGGGTTTTGTGCGATCATAGCAAATGCTTACTACATGAGAGGAATGGCATGGTGAGCTGCTTTGATCACATCTGTTTTGCTAGTATTTTGTCTAAGACTCATTGATATCAAGCTTACATGAACTTGTTACATGGTTGGTGTGCTTCCTTGACAGTCCAATCAAAGTACCAGTAAAATTTGGGTTATAACTAGTTTTTTTTGTTGGTTTAACCCATATAGAGGTTTCCCTATTGGTTGTTTGTGTGGAATGAGTAAGACCTCACCGCAAAATTTTCCAATTTCAGTTACATAATTTTCTTTCACTATTGTTTCAAATTGTTTGCTCTCAACATTGGAGTCCTGGTCATTTCTCAGTTTCATGTGTTTGGAAAGGACATGCCTTCTTTACTTCACCTGGCACTTCATTTCTACATCTAAAAAAACAATTGCATTTAAGATTGCATGACTGGACTCAACCTTCTCTTTCTTTTTTGCATGACTGGACTCAACCTTCTCTTTCTTTTTTGCCAAAGGCTTCCAGTTAAGACGCTTCAGCTAGAACAAATGGCAGTTTCAGGACGTGCTGAGGAGCCATCAGTTGTTGCCAGCCGGATGCGACTTGTTTTCAGCACACTTGAGGTTAGCATACTTTGCCTTCATTTTTCAGTTAATGAACAGAGATCTAATACAAAACCTTCTTGATGAACACCATACAGAACCTGCTGCCTGTTTTTGACAAATTTCACTTCCTGGAGAAACATATAGACCTTAAGTCATGAATTTTTTTGTAAGTCATGTCTTAGTTATTAGTCTGTCAAAGTTACATTTCTTGAGAATTACTACCCCAAATTCATTCCAAGTAATGATGCGTTGCCTAATCTCTTTGTTAAAATACCGATGATTGGTTGAAGGAATGCTTTGTAAGTGGGAGCATGGAGTGTTGGGTTCAGAGAAATCACGTCCTTGAATATGTTGTATTTTGCTATTGTTTTCTCATTATACCATTTGGAACATTGATTTGGCTTGTGCAGGTAGTAAGTCCACAATGGCCAAGAGTCTAATACAAGAGCTTCAGTGCAGAGATTCTTCTTTTCCCTTGATCTAGATGAAGCTTCCGGTTCCAGTTACTCATTATATGTTAGTGCAGCTTTACATTTTAGCAATTTCTTAATGATTTTTAAGCAGAAATGCCCATATAATAATAAAAGAGTCATAGCATGTTTGATGTATAATCGATGGCATGTAAATTTGCAAGGATTCAGCCAGAAATATTCAAATATTGTTTCAAGTGATTGTTAATCAACACCTGAAAATAATTTGGCTAGCAATCACACCATGGTTCTTCTTGTCCAGTGTGAATTCCACCACTTTATGGTTCTGTGGAGATAATTGTTGTTTCCAAATGTTCATTATAAACAAGGGTATGGAATTTCAGCACTATGAGGTTTATTTTAGGCGATTCCAAGGTGGTTTTCATCTGCTGTCTGATATCTGTGAGGTTGTATGGTCAATGACATCAAGAAGTTTTATAAACACGGGCTAGAAAGTTTGAATGATGCCATTCTTACGGTGTCTGGCAAATTTTCGAGTAGAAAAAAGTTGTGGACTGGAGCTGTGTGCATTACAGAGCTCCCATGCTTTATCAGGGACCCTGCTAAAAGATCAGGGAGTAAGAACCTGCAGATTATGTACATGCAGTTACTCTGCCTTGGTCCGTACTCAAAATAGCACGTGGAAAAACTTTCTTGCAAGGTAGCACAATTGGGGAAATATAATACATTAACTGGTTACGCAACTCCCAGTAGCGCAACCAATTAACATTCAACAAGTGTGCTACTCCCAGTAACCCAATTTTATTTTACAAGTCTGTACTTGCCATTCTACACCTTCGTTCCTCGTTCTCCTTCAATCCAACTGAATACAGAATACGCGAGGAGGAAAAATTTTGAAACAGGAAGGAACAAGCATGCATTTGAATTATCGCAGCTAGCAGCAGAGTCGTTTTCTGACTTCCTTGCACGCCAGTAAACTGCATTAGCCATTTCCGATGCTTTCAACCGATGCATTCAAATAAGATAGTGGAAGTGCAGCATGAAGATGTTGATACTAGCTACAATAACAGAGCCAGTGAAGCCAGTCCCTTGTGCATTGATCCAGGCCATAAGGGTCCAAGAGGGTCACTGACAAAGAACTGAATTTCTAGGTGTACAACATTTATCGTTCTAGCTAGTTCATCTAGCTCGCCCAACATGCGTTCCGGCTTGTATTTTACTGTGTCTACCATGGCCGGTTCTGGGTGAGTCATGTTGACTCACTCGATGTGTGTTTTGAGTCGATTAATGGTGTATTTGATTTTGCAGTTAAACCTGTTTTTTAGAATATACTCAAACTACTTTTCTCTTGAAAAAATATTAAATTAATATTTTTTACCTGTTTTTAGATAAATATGATGTATTGATATAATAAATAAATAAAATATATAATTTTAATGTATTTTCAATTGAAAATCATTTCTATATAACACAAACTAAATCATAAGTTTGAACAATCATGAACTTAGCTCTTGAATTTTAATTTTTTTATTTGAGTAACTCAAACTATTTTTTAATTAAAAATAGATATTTTAATAGTTTTTTTTATCACATGTGATCTTCTAAAAACAAGACATATATTGTGAAAACACATGATTTGAAAAAACATTAACCGAGAGAGGAAAAA
>Ga0307517_10012296_pt1 | contig 11763 bp, 7 predicted proteins | sample 23_EM_MG_FD_194515 | JGI IMG/M metagenome (GOLD analysis project Ga0307517, IMG submission 194515) | Populus trichocarpa ectomycorrhiza microbial communities from riparian zone in the Pacific Northwest, United States - 23_EM | ecosystem: Host-associated > Plants > Roots > Unclassified | place... | reverse complement strand
AACATTTATTATTTCCCTCTAATTTATTTTTTATTTTATTTTCACCCTCATGCTTTTAATTATAATTTTTAGATCCTTTTGTGAAGTTTTTTTTTCTCGGTTTTATCATTTGACGTTTTATTTGTTAGGGATTGGTCTTCGTGATTTTTTTATTTGTAATGCTTATGATCTAATTACCCGGGTCATAGTTCTGAAAAATTAATGTAATTTGACATCTTTTTTTTGCTCGTTTTCTTTTATAATTTTATCGTTCTATAATATAACTGGATAAATATTTTATGAGATTAAATATTTTGATCTACATGCATTTCTCATAGATAATTATTAATTTATTTAATTAGATATTTATATATGTTTTTCTATTTGTATTTTGAATTTTTGATATAAAAAACACATCAAAATATCTTGGATTATTTTAATAATAATTTTTTTAATAATCCACAAAGAAACGCAGGTAAAATAATTAGCGCGTGAGCCACATTATTCCTCTAGTGTCAGTGTCGAAAACAATATTCAATCCCGTTCTGTACTCTAAATGGTAAATAGAACATGGTTGCTTCAGAATACTGGCTGGATTCCCATCTCCCGTGTAATGATTTCCAGTCTGCAGGTTGCAACTCCATCCAATTGGTATTTTAGGGGACCCATGTTTGTTTGTAGCTTTTGTTGGCTTTGTATTTTTCCACTATGATTATTAAATTGCAATAATTCGCGTAATCTTATCCGCAGATCTGCTTCAAAAACAAAACCATTTTTTATATTAGTGTATACAACTCAATTGGTTACACGCTCGCTATACTGCGTGCTGGTGATACTTGATAGTTGATAGTAATGTTTTAAGAAAAAAATTCAAAACCAAGTCGTTAAGTTAACTAAATTTAATATATTTGGTTAATTTAATAATATGATAAAAAAATAGACAACATCAATAAATAAATCAAACAAAAAAATATTAGTTCGAGTTAATCTAGATAAACCTACTAAACTCGTGACCCAACGCATGAGATCAAGGTAAACCAATAGAAGAAAGAAAATAATGAAGTCTAATCCTCAATAAACTCAATTACAAACCTCGTAAGAAAAATTAAGTTAAATCCATACATATAGTTATTAAAAAAAATTGACCCCTTACCCACCAAAAAAAAACATGAGGGAACCGATCAATGTACAACTTAAAAAACATTAGGATAAAAAAAAATATAACATTCAAACATGACCTACCCTCACTTAAGAAGGAGTATAAATACATTTGGGAGAAAGAAAAGCTGACTTTTCTTCTCCCTCATGGCCGACTAAAACAACCATAGCAACCTCTTCTCTTACAAGTTCCACAAAAAAAATTACTTGCATGTCACCCATACAAGATACTTGAGTGAGAAAAGAATAGAGGTGAGGTGAAAAACCAAAAACATTAAAGTAGTATGAGAGAGAGAAGACCGACCGGAACAACAGTGAAGGAGGAAGGAAAAACAAAAAAAAGAGAAGAAAATCACCAAAACACTCCTTCAAATTCTATTTAATTTCGTGTCGTAAGGATAACCTTTACTTTTTCATTTGTTGTTTTGAATTTATTAGAAGATATGGGAGGAAAACCCCAAATGAGATAACCAAGAGCTCTTATACCTCATTATTGTGAAAGACCAAATGAAGAGATTAGAAAGTTGAGATAAGAAAAGGACATTTCCAGGTTCTATAAGAAATTTTTTTTGGTATATGTTATAGAGAAAACGCTAGCTAAAGCCGGCCTTAATGAAAAAGTGAGGAGAGAATAGAATCGAATGATACAATCTGTTAATTAGTGACCTTGATAAGTATTTTAAATGAAGTACATAGGCTGAAACGGAATTTTAAAAGTGTTCATATTCTTGTTTTATATGATGAATTGTAGAACTTATTTAATTGTAAGATTAAAGTATTGATATATGATTATTTCATGTTAACATAGACATATTTGGAGTGAAAGTGATGATTTACATGGATAAACTTGAAAGAATAGAGATAATATGTTTGGTCAAGAGAAGAAAATGGAAGAAAACATCCCTTGTATGATGAACATCTTTAGAGAAACATGCAAGATAGTAGAAATTGAGTTTATACATAATATGATGATAGTTATTAGCTTGTGTTTAATGATTTGAAATAGAAATGATTGTGAATGATGGAATGAACACATGGAAAGAATGGCCCATGTTTCGGCCACCGTGAAAGATTTAGGAAAGAAAATCCTTAAAATATAAATACTTGAATTGATTGAATATTACTTAGCAATATTGTGATAAATTTAAATGAAATTATGGAAGTAAACATGATCCTTGAATGTGTCTAGTAGAATTACATAAATTGAAATACGTAGAACATATTATACCATGTTATAATACATGAGAATTTGATAATATTATATTGAAAAACACAAAGGTATGCTTGGTAGAGAAAGGACATAAGTTCGACCATCTTAGAAGAAAATAGAAAAGAAAGGTTTTTATGAATATAATGATAATTAATGGATCCTCCTTAACAATATTCAATGATTGGGTGAAATTATAATAGATTGGAGACATTACATATTAATTTTACTTCATATGCTCTTGGAAATGAATTGTCATGTGGTCAATATATATAAAATAGGTTATGATATGATCTTTTAAGTAAAGAACTTGGTATTGGCTTTTATGCATGAACTTGGAAAAAGAAATACCTTAATAACTTAATTTTCGCTGATAATTTCAATGTCGTAATGACTTAGTTTTTATTGATGATTTTCAATATAGTTGGAATGAATTATTTATTAGAAAATTGTTACCATGCAAAATATGAATAATATACACACATAAAAATATATTTATATATGTGCAAGTGCACATATATAGGTGTGTGAAAATAATCTTTGATGATGCCTAAAAATAATTGTAATATCCCAATTACCGGGACAACACATCAATCATAATATAGGAAAGACATTGTAATTTTTTTTAAAACCAGATTCAATCAAGGTTCACACACATATATGTGTGCACTCGCACATATATTCATGCAAGGTTCACTAAAATTTCTACCGAGATTTCGGGCATACCAAATTATTGATAATTGCCTACATTTCAAAGTCTTTATAACCACATAGGTCATTCACCTTAATACCCATTTCGTGTCATCTTGACCTCAAGAACATTCTCAACACCATACATACATTTCATCTTTCAGTATTAGTATTATATACATTCACAAGAATATAACTCAAAACATGCACTAGAAAAAAAAGAACCTATTAAATCACTCATACATGTTGATCCTAAGACGTGTGTGTGTGTGTGTGTGTATGTGTAGAGAGAGAGAGAGAGAGAGAGAGAGAGTAGATTAGTCTAAACACGCATAGAAATTAGTTATGATAAATACTTAGTTATCATCTTACATAAGATATTTGTCTAAGGACTTCATTACATAAGACATACATGGATAGAATAACTTCATTGCGAAGGAAAAGGTTATTGTTTTTTTTAAGTTACATAATCTATTACATGCATAACAAAAGTTGATATAGGAATCAAATAAGAGCTTTCATTAATTTTTTTCTTTTGTTTTATTTTGAGTCTTTGTATCATCCATATTTCGTACGAATTCGCTATGCTACTTATGAAATCATATTTATAGTTTTTTTTTCTTGTTTTTATTACATTATTAAGTCACTTTATATATATTTGAATTGCATTACAATAGCCATTGACTTTGGTTCGTTGATTTTTAATTCCAAAAGAACCACAAGAAGATGAGTCGAGAAGTAAAGGTGTGGTGAAAACAATTGAGTGAAAAGCCTTGGATTGTGTTAAAAACAACAGTTGTGAGGATATATTTTTGTTGCTAGTAATAATTTTTTACAAATTCAAATTTATCTAAAAATCACAAGTTCGCGACACTAAAAACGAATAACACCTTTCAGATGCAAGCTTTCATCCAACAACCTGAGCTTCTGACTAGGGTAATAAAGGATCTAAAAGACATAGCTTCAATAAGACAACAAAATAGTGGGATGGATGGATTGAGAATAGGGGTTGATCTTGTTTACAAGAAGTTTATTTTAATAGTAATGAACTTGACCTTTTTTATTTCTAGTATTTGTGTTTCTTTGTTACAGGAGTTTGATGATGTGTTTCCTGATGAGATTTCTAGTGGATTGCCATCGATAAAATGGATCGAACATCAAATTGATCTTGTTTCTAACACATCGATTCCTAACTGACTAGCCTATTAAAGTAATCTCGAGGAGACAAAGGAGCTTTAAAAACAAGTAAAAGAGTTGATGACAAAAAGTTATATTCATGAAAGTATGAATCCTTGTGTTGTTCCTATATTACTTGTACCTAAAAATGATGGAACTTGAAGAATGCGTGTGTTAGTTGTAGAGCAAAATAATAACATAATTGTGAAATATAGACATTATATACCTAAGATTGATGATATATTAGATGAATTACATGAGTTGCATATATTTTCAAAACTTGATTGAAAGAGTGGATGTCATTAAATTATTATTGCTACTGAATTTATTCGGCTTGTGTGAGATAAATTCTTGTATTTTTTAGTTTTCTAACTAACTAAATTTATTTATTAAATATTAACTGGTTTTATATTTTTTTTTTATAATTGATATTTTTATGAAAGTTTTTATTTCAATAACACTGATATCATGGCTGGATTTGTACAAGTAATTTAGTTAAGAATAGTATTGATTTGACATCATGCATGACCTTAAATATCATGCATGCTTTGAGACTACCCAAATAAATTATCACGTGATTTAATTATATAACATGTACGGAAAAATACAAGTAAACTGTTTTAAACAGTTAAAAAGAACAAGGAGCAGTGAATTCATCTTTTATCACTTTTTTCATAATTGCATAACAATACATTTAAGTACGTTTATTATTATTATTATTATTGGAAAGAACTTTATAGAAAGTTATGTAATTTATTACTAATAAAATATTTTTTAGTTTTTTAATACAATGCATGATCTATTGAGACCATAAATAATCAACCAAAAGTAGAAAAGGCCATCTAGAACTTAATATTGACTAGGTCAGGTGGGATTTTTTTTTGCAATAAAAAATGACAAAGTCAATCTAAGAAAAATATAGGTTCAATAATAGCTAGCTTTTAGTTTTCATGTGAAAGTAAATTTGAATTTATAACCGTTAATCTTTTTTATTTTCGATAATAATTTAAATTTATAAATTTTTTTCTCAAAATTATATATTACATTAATTCAATAAATAAAAACTCCTTATAACAACTAGGTGGCACTATATAAACATGCAGGGAGTTGCTTGAGCTTCTTCTAAGATTTTGTTTGGTATTGCGTGTTGCGGGCTAATTATGTTTTTAAATTTTTTTATTATATTTTTGAATTGTTTTAAAGTGGATATAAAAAATAAATTTTTAAAAATAAAAAAATATTATTTTAATATATTTTTAAACAAAATATCTTTTAAAAAATTACAATCTAGCTATTAATTATTTTCGCAGCCGAGTAAAAAAAATGGAAAAGCCGGACATTAATTTCGCATCTTACAGTTTCGCAGCCGAGTAAAACAAAAATGGAAAAGATGGTGGGCTACTCCGCTCCTCAATGAAAGAGGAAGAACGAGTCAAGAGAATATCGCAGTCAAATGGGATCTGCCAACCACGCATTTAATTTTCTTTTTCAAATAATTTAATGATATAAATGCCAAGTAGTCATGTGTGGCAAGCTGTCTGGCCTAAAAAGGAAGAAGAAACGTAGAGCAGGCTGCAGAACTCATTGGCTGGCTGAAGCAATAAAGACAGGGATTGATGATTTACCTTGAAAGAACTCCTTGGAATTTTGTACCCACTAGAGGCTGGCTAGACCCACAATTAATTAGACCTCAAGGCACCAAATGGACCCTGAAAATACCTCAAGTTATACAATTTAACTTTATTTTGAGGAGGGCTGAAAATTCTCCTGTGGTAGATTTAATGTCAATGAGAAATGATAAGAAATTCATAATCCTATAAAATAAAATAAAATAAAGCATAATCTCCATTATAATTTGCTTTACGAAATCTGTTTCAATGTGCTTGGTTGACAGAAATCTATTTCTAGATAGAACAATGAAGTTGCCCTCCCTGAAACGGAGCCACGGGATCTTAAAAACTGTCCGGTGGAAAGGATTGAATAGGATAAAGTAGAAAAATGAAGAGAAGAAATGATAGATATCAATCCATTCTAGAGGGCGTATTTGGGTGTAAGAATGTGACTAGCAAGAAGCTATCAGTCTGAATTGGAAAATATGCGAGAAATCCACCCATTTCTTAACTGAGTTTTTATCCATTTCCTATTTCGATTCCCACCCATTTTCACTCATAGTATCTATTCATAAGTTGTCTGGCTAATTAATGCAAAAACGAAACAAAAAAAACACATCATCCCTTTTACTCCGTATCCATCCCTCCAGCCAAGCATACCTACAGGCTCTGCCATGTCCATGTGAACTCAGGGGCAATACCATTTAATTATTTGATTATGATGCACATGGCAATCTAGACTTACTTGTCTAGTGATAACAGTTGCTGCTGATGGGTATATCAAGTCAAGAACGCTGTTGTGGTGGGACAAGTGCGAGTGAATATTGAAGCTTTGAGCACAGCCTACGTGGTTGAGAGAATTGTCACTTCTTGGGAGCATATTTAAGGAAAATTTAAAGGAGGAAAAAAGAAAGAAAGAAAGAAAAACGTATCTCTCTCTTCTATTTCTCACAAGTCACATCCATCACTGATCTAAAAAGCATTCATTCACAGACTCTCTCTTTGCCATCTCCAGGCTGCGCAGATTCTGACTGAAAAGAGTGAAGGCATGGGAATCCAAGAGGACCTAGAGCAGTGTAAGAATCGTGCTGAGCATGAAGAGGTAAGAGAACCACTCATGGACAAGAAAAATCAATCAGGCGAACAAGATGGATCTTTTGCTCAGAGTAGCAGCAAAGAAAGTGCTTGGATGGTTTACCTCAGCACTTTTGTTGCAGTCTGTGGCTCTTTCGCATTTGGCTCATGTGTAAGCTTACCTCCTTTTATTTAGGAACTTACAATACTGATAATTAGCTCTGTTTCCTAAGTTAGCTCGTGTTCCTACATATTTCTTGACAAGCAAGAGTCTTGATTTAATTTACTGCATGTGGTTTCAGGCAGGCTATTCATCACCCACAGAAAATGCTGTCAGGGAAGATCTCTCTCTATCTCTAGCAGAGGTTAGTTACTAAATTGTCTCCCAGTATATTAAGCACTTATCCAGAGCTAAGTAACCGGTTGATTTGTCCCCGTATCAATAAGCCTCCTAGCTTGTCAGAAACATGCAAACTTAAGCTGCGGAAGAATAATTGATTTTCAGTAGACATTACAAATATGGCTCCAGATCCACTGCGGAAATTGAACTTAAGAGAAAAGTTTCTAGGATCAAAAGATCAGCTAGATCTAGGGTACTTGTATTAAGAAAAGCATCCCCTGTTTACTGATGATGCTGTTTTAAACGCAGCAAATGAACTCTTTGGTTTTTAGCTTCCAAACTTATATGTGCTACTTACTCTTTGTGTTTGTATGAACTATGAAGTATTCCGTGTTTGGTTCAATATTGACATTCGGAGCAATGATTGGTGCAATCACAAGTGGGCCCATTGCTGATTTCATTGGTCGGAAAGGGGTAAGTAGAGGTATGCTGTGATGAACATTTTTGGATCTAGTGCTACTTGTGTAGGACTCAACCCTTGCATGGAATGTACGCAGGCGCTGAGAGTGGCTACCAGCTTCTGTATTGCCGGATGGCTAGCCATCTACTTTGCTCAGGTTTGTGTCATCTTAATTTCAGAAGCAAAAGGGAATTTTTTTTCCCCAGACATATTATCTTATTTCTTGTTACCCTCTCAATTAATACAAAACAGGGGGTTCTGGCGTTGGACCTCGGGAGACTGGCAACAGGTTATGGAATGGGAGTCTTTTCTTATGTGGTAGAATTTTAATCTTCTCGCATTTGCTTCTCAACATGCCTCTACGCACATGGTAGAATATATGTTACTAATGAATTCGATTATGATGTTGACATCTTGACAAGGTACCTGTTTTTATTGCTGAAATTGCACCCAAGAATCTTAGAGGAGCACTAACAGCTACAAATCAGGTAAAGATATGCTTCTGACAGAACTTGAGAAATGTATCTTTTCAAATGATAACATAATTTCACAAGCTGTGGTGTGTTATGAGGGGACATCAACTTTCTAAATTACGTTTTCTATTGAGGCTTAGTTGGACGGAGTAGATATTTAATATATAATGCAAACCAAAACGTAATGGGACAAGGATCCTCTCTAATCATATCATCTCATGATGCAGCTTATGATCTGCGGTGGAGTGTCTGTTGCATTCATAATAGGAACCGTGCTGACATGGAGGGCTTTGGCATTGACTGGTATTCCTTGATCTATTGCCTACTCAATCATCATGGGATCAAGAATGGGCATTATTTTTCAGAAAATTTAAATGGTTGGGTAGAAAACACTAAAAATATTTGTAGAGCAGGAAGCTTATCTCTAGAGTGCTTGCAGGGCTTGTTCCTTGTGCAATTCTGGTTTTTGGCCTGTTTCTGATTCCCGAATCTCCCAGATGGCTGGTAACGAACAGCAATTGAATACACACTCTGCCTATACACACACACACACACACACACACACATATATAATGAAAATGGCGTGGTTACAGGCAAAGAGAGGACGTGAAGAAGAGTTTCAAACAGCTCTACAAAAGCTTCGTGGCAAGGAAGCTGATATATATCAGGAGGCAACTGAAATCAAGGTTCTTATCTGAAATCTGTATTCTGCATGCTGTTAATGTAGTAGCAATTTGAAGAAAAGTATGATGAGTTTTATGCTTTTGTGACAGGAGTACATAGAAACTCTTGAACGGCTCCCAAAAGCCAGATTCCTAGATTTGTTTCAAAGAAGATACCTCCGCTCAGTCATTGTATTATTCCTTTTTGCAACCTTCCAATCCTATATTTCTTTATTTTCCAGTTGGCCTCACCAGAAAGGATTTGTTTTTCATGAACTCTGATAGTCAATTGATACATTTTATGCCAATTTGATCAGATAGGAGTAGGACTGATGGTCTTTCAACAATTTGGAGGAATCAATGGGGTCTGCTTTTATGTCAGCAATATTTTTGAGTCAGCAGGTAAAGAGGTCTTGATAAACACTACTATCAAAGGAGATACATGGCCCCTGCCCTTTCCACCAAACAGGGAACTAAACATAAAATTTTATATCCACCCTGCTTTCAAGTCAGCAGGCCAATATTTGATGCGCATATAGCATAAATAAAAGTTAGGGTTATCAAATCCTAAGATTAGAGCCCTCAACATTGTACAGGAATAGAAAAAATTTCTAATATTTTATAAAAAGTCTGAACAATGTGAGTTTGAATCCCTAACAATAAATTAGACATTCCTATTTATACTACTTCTAGAACTAGAATCCTTTATAGAAAAAGCATTTCTGATTAACACTCGCCTAACTAATAGAATCCATCTAGTATTAGGATTTCTAATTAGTAAAATCTTAATTCAATTAAAAATTCTAATCTAAATAGAAAAAATAATCCAAATAAAACAAGGTACATAAAAATAATCTCACACACTAACTTCCATCCTAAAAACCTTCTTGATTTCTAATCATGATAGAATTTTAACCCAGTAGAAAACAAAGCCTTCATACATCAACCAAAGAACATCAAATAATTCAAGTTTTTTTGCTGATACTTTCTAGAATGTTTTGATTCTCCATTGGTACTCTAATATTTGAAATTCTGCATTATTTCAGGATTTTCTCCCAGTCTTGGAACCATAATCTATGCCATTCTTCAGGTTTCTTTCTTTCAGTAATTTTGTTAACTTCAAGAAATCAAAATGTCATACTCCAATAGGATTACGTTGAAAAAAAAAATATTTTGTAGGTTGTGGTTACCGCCCTCAACACAATCGTAATAGATAAAGCTGGAAGAAAGCCTCTATTACTGGTAAATTTCTGTCCAACGCAGTTAGCTGTGGAAATTTCATCTTGACTCATCACCCTTCAGGTATTGAAAGTTAATTTATCTATGTATTCCAGGTTTCTGCATCAGGACTGATTCTTGGCTGTTTAATAACTGCGATTTCATTCTACCTAAAGGTTATTGCTAACTTTAGACCTCATAAATTCAATGTCTCTCTCAAATACTGACATGTAAAAGTGACCTTCTGCAAAACTAGGTTAATGAATTGGCAGTCAAATCAGTCCCGGCACTTACTTTAACTGGCATACTGGTAATTATAATCATTGTCAAATAATATTTCTCTTGAGATTGATCTCCAACTATGTAACTTCTCATTTATGTATCTTTGATAAATACTTTTGGTTCAGCTATATATCGGCTCATTTTCAGCAGGAATGGGTGCAGTTCCGTGGGTAATAATGTCTGAGGTAATCTAAGTTCCAAGATGAAAATTCCATCTATGAATTCATTTTTCCACCCAAAAAAGACAATTGCCTTTTGTTGCAGATTTTTCCAATAAATATTAAGGGAGTGGCAGGAAGCTTAGCAACACTTGTGAACTGGTTTGGTGCATGGGCGATTTCCTACACTTACAACTACCTTATGTCCTGGAGCTCCTATGGTAAACAAATCTAAAACTTATTCAACGAAACGATGCAAAAATTTAGCATAATACAAAGAATCAATTTATTGGCAACCAGCTCGCAAGATAAATAAATAAAGGAAGAACTGAAATAAATACCAAGAGCTACATAGTAGTTTTTAAGAACGATATCAAGATGTGCAGAAGTGAAAACATTTAGTTTCAAAGTCAGCTCTGGTTCACAAAGCCGTTAGTTAAATTATACAAGAATGGTTTTCAGGTACCTTCATTCTTTATGCTGCAATCAACGCGCTGGCTATAGTGTTTGTGGTCATGGTGGTGCCAGAAACAAAAGGGAGAACTCTGGAGCAAATCCAAGCAGCCATTAATACATAGAGAAATAGACAGGATGTATTGAATACATTTATTTCACGGAAATAAAGACCCTTACCCAGATATGATCTACTCTGACGGACCATTTACCCCTTTTGAGGGCAACCAGAAGAAATTTTGGAAAATACTTCCTAGCATGAAGTATGATGCTTTTCACATAAACAACTCAGTCGTATAGGCAGTACAACCTTGGTATCTTCTGTGATTTTGTATTCAAAACTGCTGTTTTTTTTTTTGCCCCTCTCTTTTCACTCAGTAAATTATGAACAGAACATCAACCGTTGATATATAAACAGCATGCCCATAAGTGGAATGATCAGGTGAAAAAAGAAGCAAAAAGACAACATTAATATCCAAATTACGATCTCTGATAATTTTATTTCTGCTCCCAATTTAGTTCTGGCAGACTATATACAATCTCGTTCTAAAACCCAGTATCATGGGTCGCTCCAATTTGACCAGTCAAATAATACATTAAGAATAAAAATACATATGCTTTATTTAATATGGAAAACTTCCGACTTCCATTGTAGAGAAACGTCAAGTCAACCCAGCTCCATCCACTACACTGATCAACTTAAAACAGGAGATTAACAAGCGATTTATATCTAAAACATGTATCAATTTCAAGATCCCAGAAGTTGGGTCTAGTGCTTCATGAAATCATAACCATCATTATCAAAAAGTTGTATCAGGTTAGA
>Ga0307517_10012295_pt1 | contig 11763 bp, 11 predicted proteins | sample 23_EM_MG_FD_194515 | JGI IMG/M metagenome (GOLD analysis project Ga0307517, IMG submission 194515) | Populus trichocarpa ectomycorrhiza microbial communities from riparian zone in the Pacific Northwest, United States - 23_EM | ecosystem: Host-associated > Plants > Roots > Unclassified | place... | reverse complement strand
CGTTGATATCACAATTTAAACTATAAAAACAAACTCTTTCAACCACCAATATTGTTAAAATTGAGATGAGAGCATTAAGGATTTGTTGTTTTAAACTACGTTTATCTATATATATATATATATATAGAAATGATGCTTTTTATGTGGCTAACCACAATTTGAAATATGGTTTTTATGATTAATTGTAATTTAAAATGTGGCTCGCTGCAGGGCTGGTTGGCAGGGCCCGGGCCCGGTAAAATATATTTTTCTTTTCCCCTTAAATAATTTTAAATTTTAACTCTAGAATTAGTAGATTTTAACTTTTGGCTTTTCTCTTATATATATATATATATTTTTTTTTTAATTAGGCCCTTCAAAACCTAATGTCCTGGCTCTGCACTGCACCGACAAAAACAGACTAACTAGGGCGACCATAATCACAACCTCATGTGAATGTGAGAGAGACAACATAAAAACTTTCCATTTCCAACGGGTCTCTCTTCACAGTAACGTGAACAAAGATTATGATGGGCCAATAACAAATCGATACCATTCCCTTTCAAGGAAAAATAAAATGCACTGATACCAGAAGTGCAAGATTCTTCTTCTTCTTCTTCTTCGTTGATGAATAGAATTGCAAGATTCTTCTGACAAACAGCTGCACATGTGAGAATCCTTAACCACTACAATCTGACATGCAAAATGGGACAAGTGGTGGGGTTAGTTCATCTATAAAGACGAAGTGCCACAACAGTACCCTCGTGATTCCCAGCTTCTGTGTTCGAGAAAAAAACGTGAGCACTACAACTTTGATAGAATCGACTGTCTATATCGATCATCATAGCTTGGGTCCTAGGAACCGATTTTACTTGATATTATCATGTTGAGTTACACTGAGTTTGATAACCATGTTGTGAAGTAAATGGATTATTTGGATTCATGAATAGCCTGTGCTTTCTATATGGTGACCGATGCAAAGAATTATAAATACTCATGACTAGAGGAATGCTAAGGCAAGCAGGCTTCTCGATTGTGGCTTGCTGTTCTATGTAAGATTACTTGTGACGACTCACATACAATATTGGTGGATTTGATCCATTGCCACTGATGGGTCATTGACGAGACTACAATCAAGCCAGAAGTACTAGCAACTACTTTCTTTGGAGAGGGGAAATCATGTCCACGACATGTTTCTCCTGATTGCAGGCCTAAGACAGTGCAAGAGCATCACCTTTTTATCATTGATTTATTCTTGTCTACCAATAGATCTCACAATTGACTGGATGCATGCAGACAGCTTTATAAAACTTATGGCCCATAAAAGATTAAGGGTCCGATTTTTTTATATACTTTAAGAAAAATGTTGCTTCAAAGACAAATGAGTACTCATCGACATGTTTCATGCTGAAAATGCTTTTTCTCATAAAGACCATGACTAGAAGAGATCAAGAGAAATGTATTAAAGAAGCTCAACAGAGACCACGTCCCATTGAAGAAAGTCTAGCAAAATTCCAGGCTCAATCCTTATTGGGATCTGCTGCGCGCAAGGTTCAAGCTCCTATAAAGCTAGTAAGGTGCCAAACCCAATTTTTTTAGATTCGGTTACGTACCGGCCCAAGAGTCTGTGGCTCTAGTGAGATGGCAGACTCAATCTCCTGAATGCCCGGCTACACATCAGGTCTAAATATTTGTGGGTCTGGCGAGAAATCAGGCTTAACCCCCTTGAGTTTGGCAACACATGAGGTCTAAGTACATGTGTATCTGGCGAGATGCTAGACCCAAAATGTCATGACCTAGAGTAGTCTTCTATAAGCATGTGATGCTACCACTAACAATTAATGTCATAAGAAAACACTAACAATTAATATTAATGTTGATTGTAAGGGTCTTTCTTCTACTTGGATATGAAGAAGGAAAAGACCTACAACCCCTGAAAGAAGACAAATATTCAAGGTTATAACTACTCTTTAAACAACCTAGAAGAGAGATGAACAATCTTCACTCTCGTACAATTTATTCTCAGAATTTATCATACATAATCTAAGAAACAAACATTCTTATTCTTAAAATTTAATGGTTATTTACTGTAACTCCTCGTAATAAAATCACTAACTTAATAATCGGAGGGTGTCAAAACTCAAAAAAAAAAAAAAAAAACTGTTTTGCAAGTAATCCACTCTCGATCATCAATCCTTGAAATCCTCAGTTATGGAGAATAGAAGATTGACATGAACATGTGATAATCCAAACATAGCAAAAAGTAATTCCTTTGCTATCTGGATTTTTGGAGCATTATCAAGTACTATTAAATAACTTCATTTCAAAATCTTTTTATGAATTTCAGGACTTTTAAAAAAGTTAAAAGCAAACTCATTAAAATTAAGCTCGCTCTTCTCATTACTTGAGTAGTGGGTTGTACAAGTTAAATTGGTCAATCAAATCAATGTTATTTTAATTTTAAATAATATTATTTTGATTTTTTTTAAAATTAATATAAATTTTAATCATGTCACGTGTTAAGTCGTTATATCATTCAGGTTAAATCGAATTAATTATGTTTCAAATCAGTAGACAATCAGAGTTTAATAACACTAGTTAAAAGGGGAATGCTTTAGACCAAAGCAAGAAAAACACAACACTAGCCATTCACGTTTGTGCTGCTTTTATAGTCGACATGCCATGTCTTTGGACCCGCGTGATAGATTCCGAGTCAGCACCAGCAAGATCAATGTTTGGTGAAAATAATAGTACGAAGCAAGTCATTTGATCATACGATAAATTATTGTTAAGCTTTCTATTAATGTGTGGAGGGGTTCAAAGCTTATTCTAATTTGTTTCCCAATGAGCCATGAAAAAAAAAATTATTATTTGACATTGTGGTAGTTTTGGTTTTTTTAAAATATTTTTTTATATTAAATTAATATTTTTAAGTATTTTCAATGGTTTTAATTTTCTGATATTAAAAATAAAAAAGATCTAAAAAAATATTATATTAATATATTTTCAATTAAAAATTACTCTTTAAAAAAAATTAATTAGTAATTAATTGAATTTGGTCGATTAATTCCATTTTCTACATGTTAATTTTAAAGTTGATGGATTTGAAAAACTTTCTATTTTTATATAGATTAGTATTTTATTAAAAAATCTATTTTGATTAGTTTATTAAAAAATTTATAATTTTATTTTAATTTTTTTATATAAATTTTTATAGAGAATCCGAAATGAGATGAAAAATCAAGAAAAAAAAATCTTATTTATACTTATTTGTATAAGGTATAAGAGAAATAGCAAGATATATTTATAATTAATAATTGATATCGAAAGAAATAAAATTGAAGTAAATGCAATAATTCTAATAAATATAACTTTTGATGGTTGAACAATGGTAGATGATGGGAGGTTGAAGATGCCTCAATGGCATAAAGCAATGGAAATCCATGACAGCAATGGAAATCCATGACAATGGAAATCTAGGAAAATCAATCACCTTGAAAAGTGAGTTTATTTTAAAAATACTTTCTTTTTTTTAATATATTGGTTTATTTAAGGTTTGATATAGTTATTTTTTTAAAAAAAATAAAAAATTTATTTGCTTTTTTTTATATAAAAAAATAAAAATTTGATGATCAACCTATGAAATTTCTTAGAAACAAAATGTTTAGCTTCATTAATAAACTTCACTTTTTCTAGTATAAATATAAACACTGTTTTTAAATTAGTTAATAATTTTTTTTAAATCAAATTAACATTTTATTTTAAAATATCAATGTGTTTTTATAAAAAAATTTGATGAAATTAATTAACCGAGTCATTACCTGAATTTTTATTAAAAGCGGACTTTACTCTATTTTTTTTATGAAACCTAACAGTGTCTCGAATCAACCCGACTTTCTTAATCGTGCTATAAATAGAGGGACAAGCGTCATAAGTGCAGCTGAAACAAAAAGATTTCCAGTCACGTAACAGCACTTAGCTAGAAAATTGCTAGAGAGACAAGAACATGCAAACAACGACGGCAACAAAATAGCACAAATCCCCATATATCTTTTCGAGAGAAAAAAGGTTGTTTTTTTTCCTTCTTTTGGTTAAGTTTTCTTGATTTTGAGAATCGAGTAAAAACGTATAAATGGTAATGACGAAGAAGAAAAGGGTGTTATTTTGTGGTGAAGAAGGAGGATTAGACAATGGAAGCTTTTACGGAAGTGCAGGAGGAAGTGAAGAAGGAAATGGAATTCATGAGAAAGAATTTGAGCAATTGTCAAGAGATGATGCCAGCCGTTTTAGCCTTACTGATGAGATTCTTCCTTCTCTCGGCGCCACCGCTCGTAGCAACCGCCGTGTCCTTCTCCGTCGTTTCATTGTCTCTCCATTCGACCACCGCTACAGGTTATTGCTTGGAATTTGGAGTTTTTATATGATAATAAAAATTTAAAACCATGGTTTTGGGAAAACAATCCAAACCCATGATGGTCCTACAATTATTAAATCTCATAGACATATAAAGGCACACATTTCCAATGCATGGGATATAATGTGAACTAAAATATATTGTTGGTGAAATGGATATGAGTATTATTACACATGAACAATGTAGGATAATAATTTCTCGTATCACACAAATGTTGAGATATTATGTGTTTGGAAATTGTTCTTGATTGTGACATTCCTCTGTGTTCTTTTGTATAGTTGAGATGATCAATGCCTTATTTTTTTTTTAATTGCAGATTTTGTCATACCTTTCTTCATGTTTGTTGGTAGCTGAACAATAAATGTTTAATGTTGCAGATTTTGGGTTACTTTCTTGGTATTTCTAGTTTTCTACACAGCATGGGTGTCTCCATTTGAATTTGGTTACCTTAGCAAACCCAGTGGGGGTTTAGCCATAGCAGATAATGTTGTCAATGGATTTTTTGCCATTGATATTATTTTGACCTTCTTTGTTGCATACCTTGACAAAAATTCTTATCTATTAGTTGATGATCGAAAAAAGATTGCTTGGAGGTATGCAAGAACCTGGTTGGTTCTTGATGTTATCTCTACAATCCCATCTGAACTTGTCAGGGAAATACTGCCTCATAAATTCGAGTCATACGGGTACTTTAGTATGCTTCGCCTCTGGCGTCTCCGGCGAGTTAGTCTCTTTTTCTCAAGGTAAATGCTATCCTCAGCCTTTTGCTTCATTATACAGCTGCAACTGAATAAATCAAGAGCTTTCCTCGCTGTTCTCATTCTTTCGTTGCATCAGATTGGAAAAGGATAGGAAGTACAACTACTTTGCAGTTCGATTCTCGAAGCTCATATGTGTGAGTATATGTATGAAGTCATTAGAACTTAAATTTGGGTAATTTTGATAAAATATTTGAGCCTCTTGAAGAGAGAAAAAAAATATTAGTCTTATCAGGATTATGGTGTAATTGTAGGTTACTCTATTTGTGGTTCACATGGCCGGTTGTTTGTTCTATCGTATAGCTGCATATTACAAGGATCCAAGTAAAACATGGATTGGGTCCGTTTGGGAAGATTTTCATACCGAGAGCTTGTGGGTTCGTTATGTCAAAGCCCTTTACTGGTCTATAACCACGCTCACTACCACTGGATATGGTGATTTGCATGCTGTTAATCACGATGAGATGGTATTCGTCATGTTCTACATGATGTTTGATCTTGGACTGACATCGTATTTGATCGGAAACATGACCAATTTGGTTGTCCATGCGACCTTTCGAACCAGGCAATTTGTGAGTAATTAACTTGTCCTATAATTTGTGTCTTGATTGCTTAGTGGTAGACTGGTAGTTTTTGGAACACTGCTTAAATGAAGTATCTTTCTCTTAATCACTTATATGGAATTTCAGAGAGATACTATCCAAGCTGTCTCAAGTTTTGCACAAAGGAACCACCTTCCTGTTCGGTTACAAGACCAAATGCTTGCTCATTTGAGTCTGAAGTTCAGAACGGATTCGGAGGGATTGCATCAACAAGAGACCATTGAGTCTCTTCCTAAGGCAATTCGATCAAGCATTTCTAACTATCTCTTTTATTCACTTGTGGATAGAGTGTACTTGTTTCGTGGGGTATCAAATGACTTGCTCTTTCAATTGGTAATTCTCTTACTTCATCTTCTAGATTGTTCATGGAAGAATTATTGAAGCTTTTTTTCTGTTTTTGACGTGAAAGAAGCCATAAATGCTTTGTTTCCATGCTCATAAAAAAAAATTATGTCCTATCCTATTGGTTATGAGCTTTATTTGTATATCTGATTTTTGGTTCTAACTCTGCAACTTGTTTAATATTGAAGGTCACAGAGATGAAAGCTGAATACTTTCCACCCAAAGAAGATGTAATTTTGCAAAATGAAGCACCGACAGATTTGTATATATTGGTTACTGGTGCTGTGGTAAGAACTTAACCTCACTTCCCCAACCTCCTCGTGTCCTATGTGGTTTCAAAGCATGACACATCAAGAATATGAGATTTTATCATGTTTCTCTGGCGTGAACATATATTTCTAGGAACTTTTAAATGGAGTCCATGGAGTCTGAATGGCATAGCATTTCTTTCCCTTTGTGTGACTTTATTTTGAACGCAGATCTTCATTTTCTAGAGGACATTTTATGTAATTATTTACAAATCTACTTCGCAGGAACTTATCATGCGGAGGAATGGAATAGAGCAGGCAAGTTCGTTGATTTAAATGTTTCTGATTTCTTTCCACCAATTTCACCAGTTGTATTGAGCTAGAAATTTATAATTAAAACTTGCTTATCATAAAAACTGCTAATTTTCAATTTCTAATGGAAGATTGCAGGTTGTTGGTGAGGCGGTGACTGGAGATGTTGTTGGTGCGATTGGTCTGCTTTGTTACAGACCACAGTTATTCACAGTTCGAACCAAACGGTTGAGTCAGCTCCTACGTTTGAACCGAACTGCCTTTTTAAATATTGTCCAATCAAATGTTGGAGATGGGACAATAATCATGAACAACCTTCTTCAGGTATGCAAAAGTTATAACAACAATCTTTTTCAACTACTGTCACTGCACATAAACAAATACTAATTATTTTCAAAGTTTGTAGAACATTAAGTATCCAAAATTCTAGTTATCTTTAGTAATTGATTATTTCTTTGTAACCAACCACCTGCTGTCATAACTTTTTTCATTGTTTGATAGAATGAGTAGAAGTATGTGAGATGTTTCTCAGGCTTATTTTAAGGCCTGATCAATGGTTAATTTAAAACCTTCTTTCTTTCAAAATAGATCAGAAAATGTATGGAGAAAGCAATTTGCGCTTGTAAAATATCCTTCATGTTTTTGTACATGTAACATAATTTTACATGAACATGAGTGCTTCCATTATGTATGTTGGGTTCTGTGCTGAAATAGGCCAAAGATTATACTCCATTCCAAGTGCTTCCCTGATATAGCTCAGAAATTTGAATCCCTACACCACCTGAATTATTAACAGATGTTAATTACTTAAGACCGTTTAGGTACTCGTTGTTATTAGAGGAGAATAGATTGTCTTAGCAATATTGCCTTTTATGGTCGATGCAGTATTTGAAAGAGTCGAATTTTCCAGAGATGGAAGGAATTCTGACGGACACAGAGCACATGCTGACTCAGGGAAGAATGGATTTGCCTCTTACATTGTGCTTTGCTGCAATGAGGGGTGACGATCTATTGTTGCGTCAGTTGCTGAAACAGGGTTTAGATCCGAATGAATTGGATGACAATGGACGAACAGCACTGGTGTGCAGATCTTCTTTTAAACATATGACATGAATATTATTCTCAAACATTATTGTCTCACAAGAATTTCTTTATCGCATGGACATGGAATGCACAGCATATTGCGGCTTCAAATGGGAATGAGCACTGTGTAGTCCTACTTCTAGAGTATGGAGCAGATCCTAACATCAAAGGTATTCTCTAGCTAATAAGCAAACTTAAACATCTCTACCGAGTTGTCTGACTCATATTTCCTTCTTATCTTAAAGAAATCTAACAATAATTTGATTTTGTTCATGCAGATTCAGAAGGCAATGTTCCTGTGTGGGAAGCACTGCAAGGGAATCATAAAAATGTAATTAAACTTCTCTCAGAAAATGGTGCAGCAATAACTTCTGGTGATGTGGGCCAATTTGCACTTACAGCTGTCGAGCAAAATAACATAGATTTGCTCGAGGAAATTGCCAAGTATGGTGGAGATGTAACACTGCCCGCAACCTGTGGGACCACTGCACTTCATACTGCAATCTCCGCAGGAAACACCGAAATGGTTAAGTTCATCTTAGACCAAGGAGCTGATGTTGATAAGCCAGATCTCCATGGATGGACACCAAGGGCTTTGGCTGATCATCAGGGCCAAGAGGAAATTCAAGGTTTGTTTGAAAATTGGGTGACGGAAAATAAGAAAACAGTTCCCACAACTCCAAAGCATCTATCGGTTCCATATGGTGGGAAGTCCATTGCAAAGTATAATAGTGAACCTACAATAGCTCCATTTTCTCCATCTTTGCATCATGATGTGGCGCCACCTCGAAGGAGAAGAGCAGACAATTTCCAAAACTCGCTTGTTGGGATGATGTCAGTTGCTAGTACTGGTAAGAATGCCTCTGTGTTTTCAATTCCTTGAATTTTTTTGAATACCAAGACATAATTATCACTTACGGATTTTGAAGTTTTAGTGGTAAAACATGGAAACCATGTATTGCATGTAAGGTAAACTAGGGAGTATAGAATGCAGAGTTGTGGGGAGACTGAATGATCCAAGAAAATAGAGAATACACAGTCAAATAGAAAGTTTCTAATTAACTCGGTCCTTGAAAAAATAACCAGAAACCATTTAATTGCTAAACAAACTTGAAAATGGTCTCAGTTTTTGTGAAATTTACTTGAAATGAAGTTAAATTTTCTATTTTCCAGGTGAGAATGGCATGATTTCATCTCCAGCCCGTTTTACAGGTTTCCTAAGTTCGAACTATCCTGCCAGAGTGACTCTCAGTTGTCCCGATAAGGGTGAAGTTGGTGGAAAACTTGTTGTATTACCAAAATCATTCCAAGAACTACTTGATATTGGTGCTAGAAAATTTGGATGCATTGCCACCAAGATTCTAACCAGAGAAGGTGCTGAAATTGAAGACATAGAACTCGTAAGAGATGGAGATCATCTTGTTCTTGTTCCCGGCACTGAAAGCTAAATATGACAGATTGACCTGAATTCTGAAGTTCAGATTACCTATCCAGAATTCAAGGCGGGCCAATTTATTTATCCAACTTGAGAAAACATGGCTCCTTGCTTTATTCTTGTTTTCTCTTTCCATTTTTCAACAGTTTCCTCCGGATCATGTTGTATAAATAGAGAAACTGTGATAGGAAATAGAAGATCATGCATTACCCAATCTGAAAAGTTCGCATGACATTTGAAATGTGAAGGTAGTAGGGACCGAAAGGAGTTTTTGATTATCGCAGCAATGCTGACTGGTGAGAGTTCCATGATACTTTAGTAATATCAGGGGATGCGAGTCACCTGCAACTCTGCAAGAATATATGGCTGTTTAGATGTGGGGAAAACCTGTTGACCCCTGCCCTGTAAAAATTGTTAAAATTAAATTTTGAAGTGAATACTGTATTTGAGTAAGCCTAATGCTTCTTCTTTTTTGCAAGAAAAATATAAAGTTGGCCTTGCCAAACCTAAAAGCAAAACAGCAATACGGAGCTTCAAGAAATTAGAATTAGGATTAGAAGTAGTTGTTATTATGGGTTTTGTTATTTTTTTAGTTTTATTTTCGATTTGTGTTATTTTTCTATTTAAATTAGAATTTTAATTATTTCTAGGATTTAAGATTTATTTAAGAGAAATGTAACCTTATTCTGAGGGTAAACTATTAAAAAACAATTATTCAATAATAAAATCGCTGCGAATCAAGGTTTCTATATGATTTTTTATTCCAAGAATTCTATCTTCCACAATCACTTGGCCAGTTGATGAATGAGAGTTTTCATAATCAAAGAAACAAAAGGTTGAGAGCTCACCTCACTACAAAAGCCTTACAAACAGGAACAATCCTGGAAACAAACAATCAAAAGCAACATAAAGTAAGAAGTTCTACCGACTGCAAAAATCAGCAATATTTGAATTTGCAGTAGCTTCTTTCAGAATGTAGAATGTTAATATTCTGAACTGGACAGACTGAATGATTTGCTTCATCATTGTAGAAGTACTAGAGCAGTTACTCTCATGATTTCTTGTATTTGTATCCTGCCATACAAGGTAAATATAGCTGCACCAAGCAAAACTTATCACAGTGGCTTTGAAACTCTTCTTCTGCAAATAAGTCTATGCAAAATCAGATTCATATCTCCGAAGATCACAATGGAATTCCATATGCACTTCACTTCTGGACAAGAGAAAAATAAGGGATCCCTGTCTTCGATTGCTCCTTCGCAGAAAACACAATCAGGGTCAACAAGCCTCCCTCTCTTAGCTTGTCTGGCTAGCCTATTCATGATGGGTAACCAAGCAATAAAGCTGTTGTTATCTGGGGATATAAATTGGTCCTGAACTTAAACCAATCACTTCATAGCACAAATCTTTGTCAGGGGCCCTAAAGGATGCCAATTGTTCCATGGAAGAAAGACATTCCTCCTGTATACATTATTATGCTCCAAATGATCCCATACGATTTCTCTCAATTTCAAAATTTTTCTCCTATTCCAACTGCAATCATTTGGAATGCTCACACTCTAAATTTGTCAATTTCTCAACTGACATTTATGGACCAAGCAACCCGCAAGGAAATTAACTTTAACAACGAACACCAGATGTTCCTAGCTACACAGCAGAGTTCCATTCTTTTAGCTTCTTAATACAATTGACTTATCATCAAAGAAGATGAACTGCTGTTTGGAAATGGAGATTTCTAGCATTAATCTTCTGTAGAAGTGGTTTGAAATCAGCATAAGCGAGTCCCAGTGATCAAAGGGACACTCAAATATCTGATTGGGAGAATTCCCTTAAACCAGAGCCTTCTTTCACCCTTACAGGTTCACCATCAGAGACACTACCAATATATTCTTAATAACCAGCATAGTTTCAGACTTTCAGTGCTTGCTTTAGTTTTAACAGCCAAAAACAGAAAGCTTCTTCTAATAAGTCCTCACAAGCATCTCACTAGTTAGCATGAATGGCGTGAAGTTGGAACATGAGCAAACATTCCATGAACTTTTTTTTTTGGATTTCTTTACCAAGTTTTAATTTGATTTGGCTTTAATTAGTTATATCAGTTTTAGCTTATTTTCAAAACAATTAAGATTGATTATTAACTTTTTAATTTAGAGTTTTCTCCATAATTTAGGGTCTTTCTTGTTGGGGAATCCGGCTCCCCATGTGCGGACCGGTGGTGTTCTGATAGTTGCCCATAGGAGGCTAAGCACACTGACACAATATTTTACGTGGTTCGGCAAATTGCCTACATCCACCGGAGAGGTTCATTTTATTAGAGATAGAGAAAGGATACAATAAATACATGGAGGAAGAGGATTACATCTGCTACTCTTACAGCTGCTGCAATGGCAGCAAGGCTGCTGCCATTGCAGCTCTCTCTTTCTCTCTACTCACACTCACGTTTTCTCTCACAATTCTCTCTGCACTCTCACCAAACACTCTCACATAATATGCCTCCTTTATAGGCATCAAGTGCTAAGCATCTCCAGCACATGGAGGGAACAATCAAGCCATAATACATGGCATGAATTATGTCGTAATTCATGCTTCC
>Ga0307517_10012294_pt1 | contig 11764 bp, 17 predicted proteins | sample 23_EM_MG_FD_194515 | JGI IMG/M metagenome (GOLD analysis project Ga0307517, IMG submission 194515) | Populus trichocarpa ectomycorrhiza microbial communities from riparian zone in the Pacific Northwest, United States - 23_EM | ecosystem: Host-associated > Plants > Roots > Unclassified | place... | reverse complement strand
GTCCTACGGTAAAGTATATAGGAGGGGGTAACCTATGGGCCTATTAAGCCTACCGGATGCTATCTGGCCTATGTAGGTATCGAGGATTTTCCTGATGTGAGTACGCTTCTCCTTGCCCAGCGACATGTCATCAGGCTAACTAAAATGAACATTAAAGCGGACGAGTGCACGAAGACATCATGCTCGTAAGGTCCTACATTTCTCATGGTTTTATGTAACTCAAACTGATATGTGTACAGCCAATCATCGACTTCATGGACTACAGGAAATCCGACGTAAAGCGTAAACCAGCGCCAACACCTCTCCAACCTCGACTCCATCATGGCCACGTATGAGACGGGAAAGGGAATGTTGCACCTGGAGTTCTCATATTTTACGGGCATATCAAGCAGTTGGTGTCTCGCGTCAAGTGAGCAAATGCCGACGGGAAGAGGGGTTACTGATAGGAGGATATACCAATAATAACACACTCCCTAAAAGGGGATGAGGCTCATCCTCGGCACAAGGTCGCGGATGAGAGCTAGCTGGACACATCTAGTGTGTCGCACTTGTGTTCACTCCCTTACGGGTGGGTGACGAATGCGATGTCACGTCACTACCACTCTCTTCTTACAACCCCCACCATCGACGATTCCCCGTCCCGCCCCCATCCTCCACTCCTCCCTGCAGGTCCCGCCTCACATACCCCACATCAGCAGGCGAATTGGGAATAACGCTCTCGACACCGACCCAATATCCCCAATGTATGTCCCCTTTCGGGCCCTTCCATCTGTCCTGTTCACCGCTGACCACAGTATCAAGAACCCAAGAATGGCCTGAGCATCACAGTCGCGAAGAGCGGCATCTGAAGCCTGGCGCAACCCCCAGCACCACGCAATGGCGGGAGATGGAGGCACCAATGCCTATATTTGGTGCGTCTCCGACCTCTTTTCTTCCCCATTATCATTCCTTCCCCATGACCTCATGCGCCACGAAGAAAACGCTGGCGTGTACAGCCTAACGCCACTGTGTAAGGCCCAACACCAGCGTGTACGATCCAACAGCGACATTTTGAGCCGAACGCCAGCGTGTACGACCAGCACCGATATCTCGAACCCAACGCCAGTGTGTAGGGCTCAACACCTCCGTTTCGAGCCAAATGCCGGCGTGTACAGCCCAAAACCCACATGTATAGCCTAACACCAGCGTGTACGACCCAACGCCAACATGTAGGGCCCACCACCTCCATTTCGAGCCAACACCGGTATATACAGCCCAACGCCGGCGTGTAGGGCCTAACATCAGTGAAGTGCAGACGGCGAGGATTTGGTGGGAATCTGGTGGCATTGATGTTGTAGGGGTCGTTCTCGAGGAGCGGCTACTACGTCCTCCAACATCACCTCTCTCACATAATATATATATATAGCATCCTTTCCTGTACCATGGCTTATCTATACATTTTTCACTGTCAGTCGCATGAGTACAGAAAGAGTTCGAAAAAAAGTACATACTCTTTTCATAAGTTGTATGTACTCCCTTCCTTTTTCCGACTTAGAATAAATTTCAAACGAAGTCCAGCAGAAGGTCCACATCCGGGTGTGTCGCACATATATAATTGTCGACACACTACACATAAATTGGCGACGGACTACACACGAGTGTGTCGTTTATTTACTCGATGTGTCGCTTATTCACCCAATGTGTCGCTGTCCCGATTTGGGGAGTGTGTCACTGTTGGCATACCCTGTACTGATACCTATGACCTTTTAGAAATATCGAAAAGTATCAAGACTGGAAAACACGGAGACCGCACATCTTTCGGGAGACAGGTACATTTTCTTTCAAAGACATGGTCATCTTTGAAAGATTCTCGATGGTCTTTCAAAGATGAACGCGGAGCTTTGTGAAGACGATCTTTGGCTATATGCAAGATCTTTACAAGTCTTTTAATCATGCTTATTGTACCGCAGATGCATTAAAATTGATCATATTCGAGCACTGTAAATAATATATGGGTAGCTACTAGTAATGCGACACAATTCGACGGCTGCGAGGAAGATGGGAAGGATGAGATGGGCCTAAATGGAGCAATTGAGAACCCGCTCGCGATCTGGGTGGACTCACCCTGCTCTCACAGCCGTGCTCAACGCCGCCGATTCTTCCTCCTCTCGTTGCAACACGTTCGTGAGGGGCCGCCGCCGTTCGTGCGGATACGAACTCGCAGCTTGACTAGGCTAGTTGATTTATCGACGTTGGTTTGTTCGTCGACGTGGAGATGTCGCAGGCCTAGTGGACGCGAAGCGGAGGACGCTGGTGAGTAATCATTGTGTATCGATGAAGGAGAGCTGAAACTCACCCAAGCCTTTCTTCTAAGCGCATCCACACCCTCTGTCGTCACCGCTGTGGGCCTCGTTCTCCTTGCCATAGGTCAGTTGTTTCCTGGACGGTGTGAGACTCTCTGCTGTCTGTTAACATACCTACGTTAGCCTGCTTGATTCGACCGCCGCGAGGAAGATGAGCAGAATGGGATGGGCCTAATAGGAGGGATTTGGAGCCAGTAAGAACCCGCTCGCGATTGGGGTGATGCTGGACCCACCTTGCTCTCACAGCCGTGCTCGACGCCGCCGAATCTTCTTCCTCTTGTTGCCTCACGTTCGTTAGGGGCCGCCACCGTTCGTGCGGATACGAACTCGCGGCTTGACCAGGTTAGTTGATTTGTCGACATTGGATCGTTCGTTGACGTAGGGATGTCGCAGGCTCGTCGATTTGGCTGCGGGAGTGATGAGAATGACCTAGTGGACGGGAAGCGGAGGACGCTGGTGAGTAATTGTTGTGTATCGATGAAGGAGAGCCGAAACTCACCAAAACCTTTCTTCTAGGCGCATCCACACCTCTTGTTGTCACCGCTGTGGGCCTTGTTGTCCCAGCCATCCTGCTTCCCGTTCGTGCTGTACAGATCGGTTGTCGGCGAGGTTAGTAACATATCCCATTTTAGGACATCTCCACCGGCACACAGGTCCAACATTACCTCAATCAGAGAATCGTCCAACTATCTGATGGACTGCGAAATGCTTGCCAAGTCTCTTTGTCGGATATCGACGAATGGATGATGAACTGTGGTAGACACTCATGGTTGGACGTCATACTCCCTGTCAACAAACGCAAAGTCGAGTATCGGCGTGTCATGCTTGAAATCTTGTGTTCGCCTTTGCGGAAAGCAAGAGTCAAGTTTAGGAAAGACGGGTTTGCGGATCTTTTGGCCTCCGATCCATCGTCGCCAAGGAAGCAAGGGAGCAAGTCTGAGACGAATCATGAGGACGAGTGAGTCGCCTCTTCGAGATTTGTCGGAAGGTTATTTTAACATCATTATAGGTGTTTCGCTCTTGTTTTATTGATGGACAATATCGACTGCCTCGCCAATGAGCTTAAGTCCTTTCTCACTTTTATCATGGATATAGAGGCCCGCGAACCCAAGCCCCAACCTCACCTTCCGGGTTTCTTTCGCAAGAAAAGGCAAGAGAAAGTAGAGAAGGAGCTACCGCCTACCCCACCCACCCCAGCTCCTTCATTCTTCCCACCCCAAATCTTGACCTATCGCGACATGCGCCTACCAGCAATGAGTCGATCCCTCGGCGACTACTCTCTATCACTATCAGAAAAGACATCATCGTCATAACATCCATCAGGCTTGCCCTATACTTGCAATTTTTCCCTTGCCAGGAAGAGTGCGAGGGTGATCACATGGTTTATAGTACCAGAAACCATCTTCGCATTTCGATAGCCTTTCTCACTCTCGCCTTTTATGTTGTTGGGGTTTCGGAGAAAACCGCGAAGCTCTATATCGAGAATAATGCGATATTTGCTTTGCTTCTCGGGCAGGTATGTTGCCGACAAATCCATGTCACGCTTCGGATCATACAAACCTAACTGGGCTTGTTTCTTTAGTCTTATGTTACCGTCTATGCAGGAGATCAGGTTTGTCTGGTTTTAAATTGTGAACTCTTTCCCTTGAGCTGGCCAATTTTCCCGCTAGGTTTTCTATTTCCTTGTGCGGTTTTTTGCTACACTACTAGACTTGCTCTGTCGGTTTGGAAAACATCCTTTTTGGGTCCAAGCTTCAAGTTGGCGATCAGCATTCGAATAATAAACATCACCACATCAACATTCGCCTCCTGTCGGCCAGACCGGTCCCGGGTTGGGTGTGTTTGAAGTTGCTCGACTTGAATCTTCGGGGTGCCATCCGCTTTCTGTCCTTGTTCTTCTGCGGTACCTCTATTCGGATGGACCGCTTGTGGTTTGGGATAGGAGGATCAGTGTTAGAGTTTTCAAACAGCTTACGGTTGTGGATGCGAACCCGGTGTGGGTGAAGGCAGAATTGCAGGCGTTCGCGAAAATCCTCGGTTTACCGACGTTGGCGCTCGCGTTGGAGGCTCCTGGGAAGTGAGAACCAGCAGCACCATCGATGGCGAAGGATATGCAGTGCACTTGATGACGGCTGTTATTACGCCAAAGACGACAACCCCGCTTACGCCTGACGTTGTCCTTCAACTCGCTGACAAGGACGCTTGTTGCCATTCGGTGATTTTACATGCGAGGTCTCTTCTTTTCGCGGGTTCTTCGATTTGGGAGATTGGACGGCCAAGCGGTGGGGCACGGATGGGAGGGTGAGGGTTGATATGAAGCATTTTGGCTGGCATGTTATGCAGTTTGTCTTGCGGTTTATGTGCTGTGGTGCTGATAAAGAGATGTTCCATGTTCTTGGTAAATTTTCTCTGGCCTTTGCGAGTCTTTTTGTTGTATTTCTGACGCCTGTTTTCCAGATTTCATTCACTCCGTTGAGGAGATACTGTATTTTATGTTCGAGGTCCTTGCGTGTGCGGTAAGTTGACGTTCCAGCTCGTCTTACCACTGTTCTGTTTTAATTAATAACTAACCTGTGTTCATCGTCGATTTACAGAACGAGCTTCTGTTGGATCGGCTCGTCCTGCTCTGGTCCTCCGTCATCTTCGCACACGTGAACGTCAACAACACCTGCTTCGTCCTCTCTGAATCTACCCATTATCAGGTCCAACTCATCATCGAGAAACTGCAAGTATATCTCCGTCGACATGGAAACGTTCTTGGAGAGTCGGCTATTAGATGACATCCCTTACTCTTTCGTGAAACAGCTGTCCAAATTCGTGAGGCAGAGGCAGATGGAGAAAGCGCCGTTCTCGCGAGGATCAAAGTTTGTGGATAAGGGGATAAGGCGATGCGGAAACATGCCGGGTGGCTTGCGCTGCAGGATATTCCGGGAGACGATTGTGCAGAGTGCGACTGCGACTCCGAGTGTGACCAGGTGTGGCGGGTCTATGATGAGGAAGGAGGGTTCTGGGAGTGGGGGTGTGTCCGCCGACGCTGAGGCGGCGCAGAAATTGGCGATGACAAGTTCGTTTGGTTCGCCGTCGAATTCGAATTCGTCGCTTCAGATGCCTCGCGTGCTTCGCCGTCCGCCGTCTGGCGATGTCTGTTGCTCTGCAGTCGTCGCCGCCTGTTTGGAAAGCTCATGGAGTACCAAGGTATATAATATATCTTTTCTGTCATCTTTTGCTAAATACTCTCAACATTTGGTTTCGCAGAGTCGATATGAAAGCGATCATGGCTGAAGCGGCTGCTGTGCACAAACAGCTTGTTATCTGCTCTTTCTAATTCTCCTCGGGCATCTGTTACCAGATGCTCTCATCCCGCGACTCTTCGGAATGAAGCCTCACCTTCCAAAGTAGGGTCATCGAAGACACCAACAACGCCAACGGCGCTACCGTTGACATGGAGAACGGTCCCTGATCCCAGGTCGCACCCACCACCCCGCCGACACCCAGCCCACGGACGACCTCGAACTCGGCTCTGTCCACCGTTGCCGGAAGCCGCAACCGCCTACACCTGCTCGTAGTCAAGTACCAGGTCTTGGTCCGGTTATTGGTTATTACTCCATCACGTCAGGCGTTATCGAAGCCTGGTCCATCTAGCATTTGCGGCGCCGGTTCCGAGGTGAGTACTCTGCTTCTACCTTTGATAGTTTTCATCGCCTTCTAACCATTGACTTATCCCTCTGTCCAGTGGTGGTGGCGGGAAAGCATGGAACCAAACGCCCTCGTAGCCAGTTATGGAACAATCTCCAACGACTGGCATGTCGTTCCTCGCCATTCAACATTCTCAACAAGCACGAATGGTTCCTCCGAAAGATAAGCGTTCGCTCCGCGAGATTCAAAAGGAAGAGCATGCGTTGCAGGAGGAAGCCGATTTCCTCATATGGTGGACTGCACAGGAGGAACGCGTCCAATAGGAGGCGGAGGCAGAGGCGTTGGTGCTCATCGAGTCCCAGCGTAACCATCATACACCGCCATTACCCCGTCGCCACCTCCTAGAAAATCTTCTAGAAATCCGAGATATAAATCAAGAAAGATAGAGGCGAATCTGGTACGAAAGCCTCTGGGTTCCTCTGCCGGTCCCTCCTCTACCGGTTCTGATCAAGTTTACACGATGCAGAGGGTTCCTTTCACTGGAAAAAGCTCGGGCAGTGCTGGACGACAGCCAACCGCTCAGCCATCGACAGGCAGCGAAAGTCGCGTTAATCACTCACCTAGAAAACAGCCTCGAAAGCCTCGTCCGAAGAGTGCTGCTGATTCTTGATTTCTTCTTGCTCGATGAGTTGTGCTTACTTTATATACATTACATACATATGTTTTTGCGCCATATGACGCCTATAGACCATCTTGGCCTCATAGTTATGCTTCTAATTGCTATGGATTTTTGTAAAAAATTGTCAGATGAGTGGTGGTTGAAATGAAGATGAAAAGAAAAAGAGAAACAATAGGAAAAACAAAGGCCAAGCTGGGTGTCTATGAGGAGGTTAAAGTGGGCTCTCCGAAGACCCATGTTCCTCCGGATTAACCTCCGAATCTGGTCTCGCAACCATCGGATCCAGAGGGTGAATTATCCTTTATATTAAGCCGACCACCATCAACACAAATCTCAACAAGATCCCCATCACGAATCGTACCCCTCAACTTCTGCGCCAACGGAACAACACATCGCTTCTCACAGCCCTCGCAATCGCACGCGCGCAATATACATCCGAGTACCCATGGTTCGCGAGCCACTGGCGCGCCGCATCGTCCACGTCCAGCGCAATCCGTCGGTGTTTCAGCCGCTCGGCGACATCGCGCAGTCGAAGGAAACGACTTTGAGAATCGAGCTTCGTGAGAGCTTGTTGAATACCATGATAGAGTCGAGGTGGTTGAGCAGCTCGCTCGGGTGGGAAGTACTCCTGAGTTTGTTCCATCACTTCTGACTTTGCTTCTTCGCCTACGATGCCTGTCTTTGGGTCGCAGATGATGGTGTTCTACAATTTTAGTTATTCAGATGAATCATCCTCAGGTATATGTAGGAGAATCATCGACACAGCTGGTGAGAGGACCACAAAGTGAGAAAACCGAAACCGGAAACAAATTGATAAAACCGACCTTATGAACTTTCTCCAACTCGTCCAGGAGAATAACAGCTGTAAGGAGAAATATAAGGAACGGGATTTTTCAACCCTTTAAGGTGAACGCACCATACTCAGTTAGCTGGCCTCCTTCCTCGAAACCGACATAACCAGGTGCAGCGCCGATCAGGCGAGAAATTGTATGGCGATCGTGGTACTGGACAAACGCGGATGATGGTCAAATACGGATTACCACCACCATTAACACTTCCTTATAGCGACTTACTTCTGACATGTTAATCCTGATCCTAATCAGAATAAACGAATGAATAAATAAAAAAGTGACCAGGTTGCTATACATTCGACTTACAATCCTCTATGTTCATCGTCGTACAAGAACGCGGCAAGGGCTTTGCACAAGAGGTCAACAAAACAAAAGGCATGAAAAAACCTACCTTGCTAACACCCGTCGGCCCCTAAGAACAAGAACGAAGCAACAGGACTTCGGTGCCTGTAACCTCGCCCTTGAAATCCGTACAGTGTCATTGATAGCTTCGACAACATGGTCTAGGCCCACAACGCGCTCACGCAGAGCCTCTTCCATCTTGAAAAAGCGTTTACAACGTCAATACGACCCGGGGTAGGCCATTGCGATTGCACGTACATGGACAAGCCTATCTCGCTTCCCCTTCAACAGATTTTGGACAGGAATACCGGTAGCCTTCACCACCACTCGCGCGATATCATTAGACGTCACTCGGCCATGCAGTATAGCCAAAGGGGATTCCTCCACCTCTGCCTTTTCCGTGGGCAGCTGCCCTCCAGCTCTGGGATGGTCGCGAATCGCGACCGCGATGCTAGTTCGTATTGACCTTGACGCTGAGCGACCTCGAGCTGGTGTTTCGCTTCTTCCAATTTTTTCTTTGTCTCTTTGATGTTCTGCAGCCTCGTGCGTTCTAGAGAGAGAGAAAGATGATGAATTACATTTCCTGTTTCAAGAATGACAATCAACGCACCAGCTTGCCATAACGAAGTCAACGCATCCGCTTCCTGTCTCTTAATGAGCAGATCACCTTCCACCTTCGTTCGACTCTCTATGCTAAACACGTCCGTTTCGTTCTTGAGACTTTCCAATTCGATCTGGAGTGGCATGATATCCTGATCAAGAGCTTGAAGCTCCTCTGGCTTGGATTCCTGCGCGAGCCTCAGCGATGACGCGGCCTCGTCAACGAGGTGATAGCCTTATCGGGAAGATAGCGATCTGAGATGTAAAGCGCATGTCAGAACCATAACATCGTGGAGGAGAGAGAGAAAAGGGCCGACAAGTGACCAAAGCCGCGTCGGAAATCTCAACACCATGATGAACCTCGTATCTCGATTTTACATAAACCCATAAAATGGATATCGTGGAGCCAACGGTCGGTTCATCTATCGTCACGGGTTGGAAACAGCGCTTAAGGGCTGCGTCTTTGCCAATGGTTTTACGATACTTGTTGGCTGCAAAGTAAATTAGAAAAGAAAGGGCATAATAATGGGATTCCGTCTGAAGTTTGTGCACCTGCTGACGAAGCGCTGTCGGCGTCGCTGAGCAGCGAACGGCCATCTCGGGCTACCAAAAGCAGCCATCGGGTTCCTGCTTATGGGTATCTGCACTTCGTGTCGAACAATGCCGAAGGGTGATTTGTCATGATGGCAATATTTTGAGGCCATTGCATTTGTGTCGTGGCTCCGACGAGCTGACCCTTGCCAGCGCAGGTTTGATCACTTGACCAGCGTCGATGCTGCCTTCTGCCTTTCCGAGGTTGAAGAGGGTATCTGCATATCTGGTTAATAGATTATAACTGGTACGCAATGTGCTCTATATACGCTATATGTGCTTACATTTGTGACGTTAGGCGACCATCCGACCACTGCTCTATCAATAGCAGGCCAGGCAGGTATCATTACGGACATAAACAGAGTCCATCGTGTCTCCGATCTCGACCCACAACCCGAGAAGTCCATTGCAATTTATGATTCCGACATGGAAGCTCAAGACCTCAAGAGTATCATCACCACCGGAGCTGAACTCATGACACTGCATCCCGACCAGGTGCACCAACTTTGCCACGAACAAGGCAGACCTTGTCTTACTTGGTGGTTTCTCGTCCGTCGTTGTTGCTATCGAATATGGTAACATCCTCCTTTTTGCGATGGCTTCTTTCACGAGCCGTGGTTTTGGTAGGTCGCCTGTGTACGAGCGAGAAGTGAACAAGGTACATAGAAGTATTGAATGCTGCAGGGATTTTTAATTTGGAGGGTGAGGAGACGCGCAAAAGCGTGTCAACGAGCAGGTCATTTCTATCACTATACTTTGCATCCTTTCCGAACTAAAATGAACTTTCTTTAGCTATTTTCACGAGAATTGGACCCCGCGGCGAGCAGCAAATATCCATACCTTGAAGAAATCGTGACGTTCGAGATGGGAGGAGGTTGGACTAATTAAGTGAAGAGCCTCGTACGTTTCCTTGTATTGTGCAATTGACGGACGTTGGACTAATTCACCCCTTTTAGACATTATTGGAAGCCGGTGGTCCATCCTCTCAATAGCATTATCATGTATTGCATGTATTGGGCACGTTGGGTGTGCGGAGTTACAGTACGTTCTTGCATATACGACTCATATGTTCATTTTTCAGCTCTTTGCCTTGACATTTCAGGTTGCCAACAAGCCGTCCGCATGCTCGTCATCGGCGCAGTTTCGCTCCTCTGAGTAAGTCAATCCCAAGGTTGTCTGTTAATCTATGACTAACACATTTTTACTCAGCAATGGACTTTTCAAACGGACCTTCGTTCAAAATGGCATTCTCTACTACTCTCCCAATTGCACCAGACCCGCCATCATCCCTCCTCAAACAGACCACACTCCCTCTCCATTCAATGCGCCTCGCCTCTCTGCTTCCCTTTTTCGACAACTGATGTGGTGGTCATCTCTTTGGGGTTGGGTCGGTTTCATTCCCATGACACCTCCCTTCATTTCCGTTCCGTTCGAACCCTTTTGCTGGATGCCAGTCATCGAGAAACATGCAATATATGGCCTTTACCTACCCCAGACTGGATATAGGATGCGCCAAGCCGACATTGACGCATGGAATGCCAAGGAGGACCTTGTTGTACGCTCTGCAGACCTGGATCAAATTGAAATATGGAATATCAGGTATGTTACTTTTTACACATTTTCTCACATCCTCGCATTATTTAATTATCCTCCTTAGCAATTTTTAAATCCGTGTATGGTATCCTGAAGAAATCCGTTGGTAATTAGTAGTGGCCTGCTAGGTAAGATGATCAAAGTTTTTTTTGATTTGCCAATGAATGACATACTGACTTGTATACGTTTCAGTCCATTGCGCCATACTAACGTCATGTGTACCATGCTTGATGACATGATTGAGTCGTTGCCAACGAACATGGTGAACCTCTGCCATTCTCTAGTACGCCGACCCTTTACCAGGCGTATAATCAACCAAAGCCAGTGCCTCCATATCCGACGCTTGATGACCAGCTGGCGAGTTCGATGACGCAGATGGATAGGGCTGGTGGTAAATAGGAGTCGGGGAGCCGAGCCGAGCCAATGGAGTGTGGAACGAGAAAGCGAAAGAGAGGAACATGAGCAGCAAGAAAGCGGAATACTGCTGCGAAAGACGGCTGCCCAACTCAGATAGAAGACACAATGGATTTGAGAGTGTGACAAAGGCTAAAGTCAAGGTGGGTCCTTTACAAAGTCGTGTTCTCATCCTTGCCGCCAACTTGAACTCAGGTGCTGATGTCCTGGTCCTACTTGATCTCTCAGGATGCAAAGTTCCCCTTCAACCAGAACTTTGGCTCCGTGCTGATGGTTTCATCCCCACTCATTCATGGTTCACGCAACTCACGAAGCACTATTTCCTCCTAGGCACTGCTGGTCATTCCTTCCGCCCTGGCAGTTGTTTTAAAGTTTAAAGTAGCTGTGCCCGCTGTTTCTGCAATTGCTTAGCTATCATAGATCTTTTGTGGGTCCGATTTATACAGTATTTGGCCAAGTGACAACGAACATCGTCTCACCAGCGGCTCACTCAGCGGCTCACTCAGCGGCTCACTCAGCGTGCGATCCATTTTGCCCTTGGTAAATTGATTCATTTTGCGCAGAGCAAAATTATTTGGCAAATACAAAATTTTGCCAAAGGTAAAATGGACATCAAAACTTAGTGTTTACTAATGAGGAAAATATAGGATTTTGCAACTTATTTCCCACATTGAAAATATGATATTTTGCACAGTGCAAAACGTCACTGGAAATTG
>Ga0307517_10012293_pt1 | contig 11764 bp, 7 predicted proteins | sample 23_EM_MG_FD_194515 | JGI IMG/M metagenome (GOLD analysis project Ga0307517, IMG submission 194515) | Populus trichocarpa ectomycorrhiza microbial communities from riparian zone in the Pacific Northwest, United States - 23_EM | ecosystem: Host-associated > Plants > Roots > Unclassified | place... | reverse complement strand
TATTCGGCTGAGTTGAAACTGGGCACTTAAGGTGGCAGTTCGCGTATTGAGTGTCCGGCTTCAACTTGGCCGGGGGAGTACTACACGATCCGCGGGCATTTAAGGGAATGTTTTAAATAGGTTGAATGGTTCTCCATGCCTATACGGCCAAGTTGAAGCCGTACGCTTAAGGTGGCAGTGCACATATTTAGTGTCCGGCTTCAACTCGGCCGGGGGAGTACTACACGATCCGTGGGCGTTTAAGGCAATGTTTTAAATAGGTTGAATTGTTCCACACGAATATCCGGCCGGGTTGAAGCCGGACACTTAAGGTGGTAGTTCCCATATTGAGTGTCCAGCTTCAACTCGGCCGCGGGAGTCATACATGATTCGCGGGTATTGAAGGGAATGTTTTAAATGGGATGAATTGTTCCGTATGAATATACGGCCAAGTTGAAGCCGTACACTTATGGTGGCAGTGCCCATATTGAGTGTCCGGCTTCCACTCGGCCGCAGGAGTACTACATGATCCGTGGGCGTTTAAGGGAATGTTTTAAATAAATTGAATTGAATAGGCGGCCAAGTTGAAGCCGGCGACTTAAGGGAGAGATTCCCGTAGAAAGTGTCCGGCTTCAACTCGGCCGCCTGAGTTCTGCGGATGATTAATGCGAAACTATGCTCTCCTGTGGGAAGGGAAGCCAACCAAAGTAGGGGGTCTGCATGGCGGCCGCGCCGGGCGTCTTGTGAACAGTAAGGGAATTATGGAAATGACAGTAGGGTGCAGACTAAGAAAAAAGCGACGTAGGATGGCAGCGGACGGAAGCGGATGGAAGCGGACAGATCTAGGTCGCCAGAGGTGTGAGGGTAGCAGAGATGGTCGCCGGACGCGCGCAACCGCAAGGAGTAGGCAGGAGGCCAGTAGACGAGAGGATAAGGGGGCGGATACAAGGGGGAGGCACGAGGAGGGGGTGGGGCCGCAACAAGCGCGTCGGACGCTGTGGAGGGAAAGTGGGGCGTCCGGGTGCACCAGACGCAAGAAATGAAAGGCAAAGAAGGCACGGGAGATCCGGGAGGACCGGACGCAAAGAGCGGACGCTATTCGTCCGGAAGCGGGCTCTGTCCGTCCGGAAGCGGGCTCTGTCCGTCCGCAGAAAAAGGTTTTTTTGCTGATGGAACAAGGAGATCCTAGTAGGGGTTTAGTTAGACGTCTGTGAGCTCGTGTCTCATCTGTGGTTCTCACGAACCTTGGTGGATAGGCCTCGCGATTATCCACCATTTGAGATTAGTGACTATAAGTTGGAAGCCATTTATGACTTCAAACTATAAGCCAACTATAAGGCAAGATTTCATCTTGACAATAAGGACAATCATAGGTGTTCAGATTTTGGCATATAGTTACCTCGAATGCCTGTTCATTTCTTGTTGGCAAGTTTATATTGTTTTCTGATTTTCGTACTAACATTACTTACACACTAGATTTACCTACATGTCCTGATCAGGCCTTTCAGCTTTAACACGCTGGTGAGAAACTGATTTATCTGCACCACATCGTGTATCTAATTTCCCTTGCCAATTCTCAGTACTTACTTGCTGTCATGGAATACCACATGTCCATTGAAACCGTTCCAGGACAGAGAAGTATTGGACAGTTACCAAAATGAAAAGCAGAGTGGCAGTCAATTTTGAAGGTTGCAGCTACTGCGGAAGCAGATTCGAAGGAAGATTATGCTGGGAAGCGTACAACATATTTTCAACAGAATATTCCTAAATGCCCCTTTCACGGTGAATGCACACTTGCCAAGCATGTCACAAGAAGGCATGCTGATTCATGGGATGATTTCCCTAAATTTCCCTACATTGGGGTCTACAATGTCTTGAGGGAAACTATGGCTGGATAGATTTCCGATGAATATAGCAAAGACGTGCAGTGTTGGTGAGTTTACAGCAGAGCATTGCATAGTATGGCTGCGTTATTGAGTACAGGGAAGTCTCACTTAAGCCATGATAGCATCAAGCTAATCGTTTCAAGCTTACAGTAATTGGACATTAACCCTATTTCAAGGAGAAGTGTAGATAATCGAGAGATTCGCAAGCCAAGCAAATAAATTAAAATAATAGTTGATATATAGAGACAATGTAAAAACAGTAATGAAAAATAGAGAAATGTGAAACCCAATACCAGCCTGTGCCTCGCTAGTCGATCCCACTCTCGAAGAGATTTTGTAAGTTAACTGTCATACATGTTGGGGGAATGGCTAGGGCTTTGTTCCTGGGATCATTGCTACTGATATAGTCCAAGATGACAACGATGGCGCCTTATAAGTCTCAAGGATTGTGCGTAGGATCACCTACAATGCAAGCAGGAATCATATTAGAGATGAGAATATGAGTTGTAGCCAGCTTGCGGGTTTCCAACTACCAAGAGTTTGGTGGTCTAATGTGTGCTGGACCTGTGGCCCCTGGAGGAGGATACGTTGTGTTAGAACCAAGTGTTTTCCCAACTCTACTGCGTAAGACTGTCTCTGCTTTGCCCCATAAGTAATAGGAAGTTCCAACCGATCATCTGAACTTTCCATACTAAGAGACGGATCGAGAGGAAAAACCTTTGTATTGTAACAACCAAATAGTTACGTAGCTACAGTGGATTAGACTTAAGCCCATATAGTATCCTACAAGGCAACCAGAGTGAGACTAGACCAGTATACTTAGTGTCCTAGAGGTGGGCATAAGTTGGTACAAGTGTCTACAAAGTGCCTTGCTCGAATAGAATTACCCAGAGTAACCCAGGTAAGCAATAGTTACCCAACAGGGGAGGGTATCCTTGTCCATGGATAACAGTTTAAAGCCCAGTAAACATAGGAAGCAGTGCCCTTGTCTCAGGTGTAAGATTATCTGGGGTCATGCAGACTCGAAAAGAGAATAAGGACATACAAGGGTATAGTTACCCTACTTAGGATATATCATTACACTACCCTGGAGTCCGAGTCAGCCAACTGAGGAACTTAAGATACCTAACGTTGGGGGCGTAAATCATCTGCCGACAGAAGGGAAAGGTATGTAACCAAAGTAGGGCTTTTCGATGTTGATCAGGCTGCTTGGAGGGGCACGAAATGGCCAACTTGAACTACGAGAGCAGGAGTGGTCCGAAACTGCTCTGGCTTTGAGGGGGTATTCCTAACACCCGCCTCCAGCACCGGGGTTGGTACGTGGTGACAACACTATACTACTGTGTAGTTGGGTACTTCCGAGTCAGGAGAAATCCAGGGGAACGCCCCAAGAACTTGGAATGAGTGGTGGCCCTCCAGCTGAACTAAGGCTATAGGCAGAATATATAAGGGGTGTGTGTGTGACCACCACCTAGGGTGCCACCTGCAAAATACTTGGGAACCAGCTGCAGGCATACCTTAACTACTGGGTCATATGGTTAACTGTAGTGGGAGTAGAGCTTCGGCGGGAAGGTCCAAGGCTTCCAGCACAACCATCAAAATGGCAGTCCCAGGCTACTCCATAAAGTACAGCATTACGAGAGGTTGTTATTGGACTGTACAAGTGTGAGTCGTATCAGGATTTAAGAGGGTTCCCTGTAGTTGGCTGTGGATGCACCAGGGCAGTCAAGCAACAGGTGGGATCTTATGGTCATAGCATGCAGTCAGGCTTAAATGCATAATATAGGCAAGTAGATTTGCCTATCAGAAGAGTGGCTGGTATAGACACTTCCAGCATTGGGCCGGGGTGAACCAGGTGATATAATCGCTATGGTTGCCATGTTGTTGGGCCACTAACATGCGACCGATAGTGCCAAGCTTTGGTCTCATGGGGACAAAGCTGAAGAGATCTAACTAGAAGCAGTTCCTATTGGTGGTGATGCATCAGCCAAAAAACCTTTCGCTCCCAATGTACAGAATCTGTATCCAATCATATCCTGTCTGCTCTGTATGTTCCACCAGCCCTCATCTTCCTTGCCTGCATTCCCTTTCATCTCATACGTCAGGTACGCGGGTACGCCCCCCTTGCCCTGGATAGTGTCAGATGGGCCTGTTGCTCTCATACCCCCTCCTTGTCCCTCCTTCTTGTATGTGGCCCCTTATCCTTCCCTCCACTGGCCAGTTTGTTACTCCTTGCTAATGTTCACCTTTGGTGGCAATTTCTGCTACCCTCCTACCTCTGCCAACATAGAGCATGGTCCGGATATGCGCTTCCGTCCACTAACATCCTTGGCCATTTCTTTCTTAGTCCACACCCTCGTGTGACTTCCCTAATTCTGTTTCTGTTCACAACCCACCTGGCATGGCTACCAGGCACATCCCCACCTCTGGTTGACTTTTAAGCATTAGAGGATAGTTTGCCATTAAAGATCCGCAGCACTCAGGCAGCTGTGTTCCAGCTGCACAGTTTGTATATGAATCTTGTCCTTAAGTCTCCTGGGTCAACGTGGGTACTGATTCAACTCAACATCTTTCATATATACGCTTAAGTTCCGCGGATTGTGTGGTACTCCGATGGCCAAGATGTAGCGGGATACTGAAAATGCGAACTACCACCTTGATGCCCAGCTTCAACTCACCCAGAGAAATACTTTACATAATTCGGTGGAATAATTTACTGTAGTTCGGTAAATGTTCTCAGATCAATCCTGTTATTGACTATCTATTGTCTCTCCCCGCTAGGAATTCCCTGCCATGGTTTAATGAGAGCCCCTGTAGTTATAGTTCGCAGGTCTTGAGAATTGATGTGCTTTCCGACGTGAATATATCTACGCGGAATGTCCCATGTGCTACCCTTCATCGGATCGATTATGCGAACTAATGCCAAAAGATGGACAACTGCAGCCTTACTGGGAATATTCCCTATATAGACAGGTGCTAGCAACCCAGCGACCACATTTACTCAGCAATCTCCATAGTTGACTTTGCCACTAGGCTCAGCCCACACGCATTCGTTTCTAGGGATAAGGTTGCCGAATGCCTTTCTCCTAGTGAAGTGGCACCATAGATCTCGAACCTATCACTTTCTTGAAAGTTGGGCAGTTTGGTTTCAAGCAGGGCAAATCCTGCAACAAGATGTGGCTTGACTTCGGTCCGCGTCAGCTCAGGCAACCAGAAGTTATCCTACCTTATGTGGATGTGGCTCATGACAGGGATCCGGCTCACCCATAGCAACCATTGGAAAATCCAATCTATATTTCATTATCACAACAAATAAATAAGATACTACCCTGAGAATCAAGCCACAGGTACTTTGAAATATAGAGAATCTGACAATCTAGTTTTTATTTCATGGTGATAAATCCTTATTCTGATATAGTTTTTTAAAGACTTCCTATTTCATATATAAAGTGTGGTTTTTCGTAAGTATAAACAAATTGAAAACCTTAGAAGAATTCCATAATAAAATAGATTGAAAGATAGTATAAGTCTTAGATATTCAGAAAAAGCTGGTTTTAATTTTCTTGATAAACATTTTTGAAAGTCACCATGATTAAAAAAGAGGGAGAAAATAAGGGCAAATTATATACAAATTGGATTAATTTTGCCATGTAATATCTACATATGTAGTGGGCCTATGGACTCAGTATCTTGGAATTACCTTTTTGATGATATCTGAAGTTAGTATATAAAGTGTAAAGTCAGATAAATCTAGCCGTCTATATTTCATACAGGTTGTTAAAGATGATTGCAATTTAACCAAAAAACTGTTTGTCAATCATGAACTAGCTGAAATCAAATTGTTGGGGTAACTACAAGTGAATTACCACTAAGATCAGGTTTAGTGGACCAGAGTAGACAATATGGGGAATAGTTTGGAGTAAATATTAATTATAAGAAGTAGTAGAAAGAGTATTATTGAAAGTAACTAAAGGCAATCAATATAGAATTTGATTAACAGCCATTATTGAACCCAGATCTAAACAGTGCTGCTAGACTCCCTAAAACCTATAACTTGATAAAATAAGTTGGTTTCGGTTTAAATAAGTTATTATAGCCAAATAAATATCTGATTTGAATATATTCTAACCATTTGATAGTTGGGTAATGATCAGTGCACAACATATCTAAGACTTGGTTATAGACCTCGAAGGTTTATATAGTATCTTAGGATAAGATAGTCAAAGGGATTCCATGATATTGAGTTCATAGGCCAACTACATATGTAGATATTACATGGTAAAATTGATCCAATTTGTATATAATTTCCATATAGTTTCTACCTCTTTTTTAATCACAGTGACTTTCAAAAATGTTTATCAAGAAAATTAAAACCTGATTATTCTGAATATCTAAGACTTATACTAGCCTTCTATCTATTTTATTCTATAATTCTTCCCGGGTTTTCAATTTCTTTATGCTTATGAAAAACGACACTTTGTATAGGAAATAGGAAATCCTTAAACAGCTATATGAGAATAACAATTGATCACCAGGAAATAAAGAATAAATCTTCAGATTCTCTATATGTCTAGGTACTTGTGGCTTGAATCTCAGGGTAGTATCTTATTTATTTGTTGTGATAATCAAATATAGATTGGATTTTCCAATGGTTGCAATAGGTGAGCCTGATCCCAGTCATGAGCCACATCCCTGTAAAGTACGTTATTGGCAGGCGTCTTCCTGACAAAACTCAGTATCTCCTGACTCATGTTGCAATAATACATGTTCCGCTGTGTTCATAATTCGGTCACCATCCTCGTTTTCATTATATGCCCTTCGAGAACCCCGCAAGGCGTGATGGGACCTGCCATTGTGGGCATTTCCATCCCCCCCGCTTCAACCACAATCACACCTTCAACTTTGGAACATTGTTCTATTGTCTGGAATCTGAGTCCTAGGCTGTACTGCCTCCGATAGTACGACAACATCTGTCAGGCAGCTTCATTCTTGTTTTACCAGCGCTACCCATCTTTAATCCTATCCTTATGTGTTAGTTCACTGATGCTAGTTGAATCCATCGATATGGATCCTTAACCTAGTACATAGAGGCAAAATGAGTCAGGTAGTGCATCTTGATAAAGTTAAAGTTGTTTTCACACCATATCAAATCCGTCTATTTATTACACCATACAACGCTACCTTGATCAGCCAGCCCATGGCAATTACCGACACTTCTATGCACAACATCCATAGTCCAGAGATGTGCCATGAGTATTCTGAGTTCCCGCTTGTGGCTATTAGCTTCGATGCGGGTAGCCTTCAAGGTACCGAAGTGGAGAAAAATATACTTTTTTCAGTGGAATGACTCCAGGTAGCTTTCATGGTAGGAAAGTCTTTTTGGTGTATGACTGTCATATTGACCCATCAGAGTGAAGTCCCCTAGCTGGCTAACAGATAGTGTTCGTTACCGGGCCTCCAGGGCGCCGAAACATGCGGGCCCTGGCCCAACTCCCGGCCCAGCCCCGCTCAAGAGCCCAGGACGGGGTGTGTTTTTTCAGGGTTCCTGGCCCCTGTCTCAGCCCCAGCTCATTCCCCAGACGAGTCCCCGTTAAAACCGATGTGGAGAAAAGTGGCCCGGTCCAGGGAATCTGCGGGGGCTTGCCCCGGACGGGGGCGGGGTGGGATCACCCACAAAATAACCCACCCGGCTCCTTATAACGTCAGGGCCTGGCAATTGACAACCTGCCCTGCCCCGCCCTTTAACGAACTCTACTAACAGACCTCCCAGAGCTCAGGAAATCATGATACTAAGTAGTATCCCGATTTTGCAATGCGGAGGCCTATACTACTTCAACACAAAGGCCAAGTTTGCGACTCTCTTGTAAGTGCCATTGTCGCATCTCCCAATAGGCCTTTGTCTGTATTCTGGATCCCAGGTAAGGAGGAATTTCTTTCCCAGCATTATCTAATGCTTGCTGCTGTTTAGCCCTTTTCAGGAATGCTTCCACCCATTCTATCATATGTTTGAATAAGCCAAGGTAGATATTGTGCATGAGGTCCTCCCTAGGTAGGTCTGTGCCGTCTTCTTCGTCTGGTCCGATGAACACATACTTTCGTTTATTGACACCCAACATGTCAAAGTATTCTGCTCTACTGGTTGCTTCTGCCGCCTAATCCCTCACTGCTTTCTTTGTCGATACCATCTAGTCCCGGGTGTCATACATCAACTGGAGATCCCCACTGAGCTCCTCACATGTAACCTCCCACAGTGGGGCTCACATAATGTCTATTGCTTGCAAGGCAGTATGCACAGCATGATATCTGATCAAGGCAGACAAATTGGAAAACAAAGGTCCTTCTCGCCATCCGCCCAACCAAACACCACCCCGTCTCGCCCAAAGTGCTCTAATAGTGTCAGCACGAGATGGAAGACAGCACTCAGACAATCCGCTTTGGTCTGGGGCTGGGCGTAAATGGCACAGGCTAATTCGGCAGTGAACTTTGGCCGTACTAGAAGCCATGCTACAAGCAGGATTGGTATGTTGGCTGGGCTGTTTCTTTTTCACTAAAGGGTATTGCCGGTCGTCATGAATACTGGCTAGGATTTCTGATCTCCGGAGAAATTCGTAAGGTGCATCTTGTCAGACAATCTGATAAGGGGACTAATGTGCATAGTCCGCTCAAGCTTTCCACCAAGGCACAGACTCGGATGTTAGTACTGAAAACACTACTCCAAAAACCTCTGAGGCCCTATCTCATATTTGCATATATAACAACCAGTCTGCTGTATTCATCACTGAACAAACTCGCTCCCAGCTCACGTGATGTAATCGGTGAGGTATGCAAAGCCTATTTGAGCTAAACACGCCCGCATAGTTCAGGTAGTGGACACAGTCAATAGTATTACCATAAGGGAAAGGTGTTGCATGTCTGCCATGATTAATAGTGGCTTCCCCCCACACTACCGATGAGTGAAATGGGTCCACTATGGCGAGGAGTTGTCACAGGTAGTGTTCGTAATGGGGTGGGACGAGGCGGGTTTTTACTCGCCAGGCCCAGCCCACACCTGTGGCCCACGTGGACTCATTGCATGTGTAGAGAACTTTCACAAAGGAGCCATATCGCTGACAGCGCTAGACCCGAGACGGAACAGGTGAACTTTTACGAAGGCTCTGCGACTATGGAATAAATGACTAAACATACGAGAGAGACGGATGTTGATAAGGGTAGGATATTATTGGGGCTGGGTGATAGTGTGTAAGATAAGAGAGGTTAGCAGGAGAGTGAATGTTGCTCAATGGAGCAACAGTGCGGGTCATGTATGAGAGGGGCTGCAACTGTGGTTAGAAAAGCCGAGGAGAGGACACGGGTACTCTTTGTTATGACTGCTGGTTTGTAGTATAAAAGACATCCACTCCTGCTACATGTAGGAGGGGTCAGTAAGGAATAGAATCTCAACTCGCAGAAGAACGGCTTTAACGACAGGTTATCAGCCTGGGTCGCGCCTTGAAGACAATTCTCTTCGATTAAGGATCATTGACAACTCCCCCTGATCGACTCTTACACGGATACATAATCGCTAGCACTACTGGGGCAGCAGCAGCTGCGAGCGCTGCTAGGTCTGGTACTAGCATTGGGCATCCCTATACGTCTCCAAGTCATTCAATTGAAAAGCTCGACGGATCGATGGCAACAGGTAAAAGCAATTATGTTTCTTGGAGGTTCCGTGTACTTCGGATTCACAAGGAGAAAGGTCTTGCAAGTGCAGTGGTAGATATGGCTGCTGATGGGGCAGACTCTTCCTCGAATACGGCTACTACAGAAAGAGTTAATGATCAAGCCTTCACGATTATTTGTCTCAACATACATGACTCTCAGATACCTCATATCCAAGCGGCAAGTAACGCGAAGGAGGCTTGGGACGCCTTGGCAAATGTGTATCAGGGAATCGGTGCGAATGGACGTATGGTATTAATGCAGAGGTTATGGGGCTTGCATCTTAAGGAAGGTCAGGATGTGTCTGTGCACCTTAACAGCTTCAAGGAACTGTCAACCCAGGTGGCAAACCTTTCGCCAAATAGAGTTGGCATACCTGATGGGGATCTTGTATCGATGCTTAGTCTATCTCTACCGCCTTCGTACGAGCCATTGATAATGGCCGTTCAGTCCCGCACCGACACAGTGACCTTTGAGTTCCTCTGTGGCAGGTTACTCCAGGAGGCAACAAGACGGCAGGCAGCAAGCAGTAGTACAGCAGATGCGGACCTCCAGCCACTATCAGCTATGGCGGCACAATCTGGATCGTGGTCTTGTTGGCAATATGGAAGGGAAAGTCACAGTATGGGCAACCGCGGGATACCCAGAGGAGCTTCTGGCCGGGGGAGTAGAGGCGGGTCTTCTGGTGGGCTGAGAGGACGTGGATATAGCCAAATGGAGAAAGCTGGACGGTGTCACTACTCTGATAAGGAAGGGCATTGGAAAAATGAATGCCTTAAACGTAAGGGAGACCTACAAAAGAGTAGCGGGGGAGGACATCTGGCGTTTGTTGGGCTGGCAAGTCAGCAAGCCAGAGTATCGGACTGGATAATTGATTCAGAAGCATCAAGGCATCTTACCGCGCATAAAGGGCTATTGGAAGAGTATGCGAGCATATCAGCTACGGGCATAATGATAGGAAATGGAAAGGAAATTACTGCAGTTGGGGAAGGGAATATCAGGATTCCCACAGCTTTGGGCAGCATCTTTCTCGCTAAGGTGTTGCATGTTCCAGACATAGGCACCAACCTTATAAGTGTTGCAAGTATTGTTGATCAAGGCTTCTGAGTGGAGTATACAAAAACTCAATGTGCTGTCAGTAAAGAACAGACTTTACAAGCAATTGGAATGAGAAAAGGGAACATTTACTACTTAACTGGCTTACAGGAAATCAGTTTAGCTGGAATCGCAAGAATGGGTGACCAGAGGTCACAGGAAACTTGGCATCGAAGGATTGGCCACCGGAGTTTAAGTCCACAGTCGACTACAAACATCAGCAAAAACAGATCCTGCGTCTGATCCGCGGGCGTTGCGTCCTGACGCAAGCGACCTATTTTCTGCGTCCCATGCGTCCTGTGCGTCCTGACTTGCGTTGCAACGCCCCGTCACATTCCACGCCTCCTGAATTGCCCCGCAACGTTCCATCCGTCCTGACGCAACGTCGTCTCCTCCCGGCGTCTAGACTACCCAAGACTCTGGTTCTCGTCCATTCTTTCTCTTCTCTACGTCCTAACACATCCCTCATCCCTGGAATCACAATTAATCGGCTGCTTCCTCAGACGTCGACTAGGGTCTGGGGCAGCAGCTCTTTTTTTTTGGTCACATCCGAGTCTCACATCTCACGTCTCAGGCCTCAGGCCTTACCCCTCACCGGTCTGGCGATCTAATGAACTAGGTTTCAAGAAACTCGCTTCTATATCTTCTATATACAGTATCAAGGTGTAGGATTCTCACATATAGCCGAGTCGTCATTCTCTCATCCGGATTCCTTAATAAAACTCGCTAAATGTTCTCAAATCAATCCGGCTATTTACAAGCCACCGCCGGTCCTCCTCCAGGATCAGATGCGCCAGACCGAGGATTGCCCCTATATCTACTATTGTAAACCCTCGTGCGCCCTCCCTCATCTGCACTGTAACAAGGCCATGTTGATCCGATAGACGCCCAGAGTTGACTGGAGTCAGCATCTGAACACCGGCGACCCGACGCACAGTATCTGTATTGTGGCATCTGTAGTCGCTGATTTTCAAGAGGACAACTAGCTTTGCCGGTAGACGACCCCTCAGCGCACCATACATTTCTTCCGTACCCGCTTGTACCCAAATCCAATCATTGCGACTGCCCTGGTTTCTAAAGTGTAGGGCCCCAGTGGATCGTGCACG
>Ga0307517_10012292_pt1 | contig 11765 bp, 14 predicted proteins | sample 23_EM_MG_FD_194515 | JGI IMG/M metagenome (GOLD analysis project Ga0307517, IMG submission 194515) | Populus trichocarpa ectomycorrhiza microbial communities from riparian zone in the Pacific Northwest, United States - 23_EM | ecosystem: Host-associated > Plants > Roots > Unclassified | place... | reverse complement strand
AAAGCTCCCACGCTCAACGAAGGTCAAGTGACTGAGTGATGACATGAATCACCTCCGAATGACGCCAAGTTGTCGAAGTCAGTGACATTGACAATATTTCAATATTCAATGGTTCGTACTACACTGACGTACTGTACGTTTCATTCACTTGAGACAGATCGCATGACGACCCTTCTAGCCAATCAGAACCCTAGAATCACCCTAAGCGCCCGGATTCTCGGTCTGATGACGGTGACACTGCCTTGCTGTACAGTCTACAGTTTGCATCATTATGTGAACACGTGGGTTGCTCCCCAGATCAGTTATCTAATGACAGCGATATGACAGTTCCCATACCGGGGTAATTTGTTGGGGTGAGATCTCTCGGAGCACGTCAACGAGCCAGGAGCCCCAAGGATGAGGACGGCCGCCGAGACCTCCGAAATCTCCCCCCATGTAGTTGAACTCTGTTGGAGGCGTGGCCAAGTCGCAGTGACACCACATCCTAACCACCACAGACGAGGGCAACATCCGCTCCCTCGTAGGGGCGGAACCCTCAGTCTACTTGAATGAAATCCGACAGGAGCTGGATTTCATGTATGGGGTTTCCGTTTTAGTCGCGACAGTTTCCCGTACTCGCTCGCGCTCATACGAATTTCGAAGGAGTCATTGCTACGCAATGCTGCAGAGTGGAATGAAGATCTTCGGACACTTTAGAAGTTGGAGCCTGCCCCAGGTCGAAGATCCTGAGTTGGCTGAATGCTGAACGTTCTGAACGGTGAGGTGTGAGCGTGGTAGGAGTCTCGGGAGGGGAAATCGCTGGGCGGGTCCATCCTGCTGACGTGCTCGGATCTCACTCTGACGAAGTACCCCCGATATGCGGACTGTCATATCACTGTCATTAGATAACTGGTCTGGGGAGAAACCCACGTATTCGCGTAGTGATGCAAACCGCAGTAAGTGAACGAAACGTACAGTGTTTCGTTTCCTAGAGTATCTGGTAACATCGTCTAGTAGGATGCTAGCGCGGTCACAGACCCCGGGTTTCTCAGCCCGATCGTGAATTGTTGGTTCACACTTGCGGATTGGGGGGCGACCCCTTTCCGTATTGCGCCAACCTCTTCGAGATTGTACACCTCGCGAAATTGTGCGGTATGAGGGGGAGTTTCACCAGGAAACGGCCTGACCCGCTGCTGGGCCGCGTCTTGAGGGTCAGACGGTCTCAGCTCAGCCTCGAGTTCCCTCGGCGCCTATGCTATGCCCGACATAGCCGAGCGGGTGCTTAGGCACCTCCTGCCAACCGCACGTGCCATTTTGGCAGTTTGGCAGTGAACTGCCCCCAACCTTGCCCTGAAGGTGCCCCGATTGCCGGTTAAAAAGCCTCGGTCAATTCTTGACCGACCCCATTCCTACATGTGCATTCCTCCGCCCCCGATCAGCGATTCTTGGTCATGACAAGCAAAGGGGAATGAATCGTGCTGTCAGGGAGCGACAGGGGATCTAATTTAAAGTGCATGAATGACATAGGAGGCTGCGAGGATCAACATAAATAGCCTTACCGTATGCGTTTCACTCTGCGCACTGCGCTGGAGCAAGATATGATATATGATGGTTGAAGGCATGTATCATAGGTAGGGAAATGGCATAGAGTCGAGATCTGAACATCTGGGCTAGAGCAAGAAATGCGGCATACGTCTCAACTAAAACTACGGTGGCGAGATTAAAATAGTCCACAGAACCATGTTTTCTTTGGCCTGTCTAGATGGCGTAAGATGAGAAGTCGAGCGAGGCCAAAGCGGGATATGCTCACTGGTATATTTAGCATAGGATCCGCGCAACTGCGACTGGTGCTTCTCCTGGCGGATCGGATCTGGGGCAAACGTAGACCCACGTAACCTATATAGCAGGACCCAGAGTGAGGAGGCGATGGGATACCACCGGACGTGTAACATACATCTCCTGAGAATCGAAACTCTGCCATGCAGTGACGACGGCGTCGATATCTGGACGTTTCGTGGGGTTTTGGTGCCAACACCTCTGGATGAATTTCCACATTTCAGTAGTAAGGCCACAGTCCTCGGGAGGTTTTTCTGGTCGTTGTCCCCGGGCTATCATGAGAATAGCCGTTTCGTGCCTTACACTACCAAACGGCAGTTCTCCAGTGAAAATCTCAATGGCTAACATAGCGAACGCGAAGATATCAGCTGGCTTCGTGCCCGCTGGTTGCCGATACCCTTTCTTGCGCGGTGGGTCGATAAGCTCAGGGGCTAACCATCTAGAAATGCCCACAACCCCAGGTGTGGCCGCTATCATAAAGGCATGGTTGGACTGTATCGGCATCAGGCCATAGTCTGACAGACGTGCACGTCCAGCTCGCGAGATCAACACATTTGTCTGGTTTGGTGTATCAGTGCTCGATTGGAGCTTTGGAGGGTCACGAGTGTCGAACGAAATTGGAGTGGAATAGTATGCGGAATAGCATGTGGACTTACCCCTTTGAGGTCGCCATGCACTACGTCGTGGGAGTGGAGATAACGCAGCCCTTCTGCCACCTCGCGGAGCTTTAAATACAATTTCGGGTCAATTGTCAGCCGGCGGAGTCGAACGACGATGACGATACCAGGCGAGCACGGGAGACCTTTGGGTTCGAGTCCAAGTACTGGATAATATTGCCGGAGTCCGCCCAGTCATAAACAAGTGCAAGTTGAAAATTTTTCGTGTCGACCCCGTAGAACGGTAGGACGTGGTCATGAGACAACCTCTTCCATATGACCACCTCTTTCCATAGGATCTACGAGGGTCGTTAAAAAATGAGAGCAGTGTTCACCAGTGTCATGCGGCGCACCTTTTCAGCCTCTTTTAGATCTTGAACAGGGTATGTACGGAAAGCTTTGAGAGCCACAATTTTCGTCTGGTGCCGCCCTCTCCACGTATCTGTGAAACCCCCAGAGGCTACAGCGATGTCCCCACACCTCTCCAAACCCTCGGATAAAATGGTAGTGTGTGGGAGCTGGGTCGTCACACTACAGATCGAACCCAGCGCCCGCAACAACGTCGTGTTTTGCGTCTTTCTCCCATCAATTGGCCCGATGACCTAGTCATCATGGCCATCGTCAAGCGCGTGAGGGTATCTCGAAGACCAGCGCGACGAACCTGATCAAATACATCCACCAACTTTGCTGCAAGCTCCCCGTCTAGCCCGCGCGCGACCTCTACATAGTTCTTGCTTGATGTGAAGGCCATGAGTGCATCCAGTGTCCGCTCAGGTTCCAGAGGGCGGTTCACAACGCTCAACAGCCGGTCATTATCCCAACCCGCCCGAGTTATACTTTGTTGTGAGTTTTCGGTCATTTGTGACGTGCTGCCAGGTGTAGTGGTGGTGGAGAAAAGGGGGGCTGACCCTCGAAATATATAAGGGCCAGAAACAAGACCCCGCTCCACCAATCGTAACTCCTGCATTTCCAATGGGTACTAGGAGTCCACACCAAATACGAATCCACACAACAGTTGGAATCGAAATAACACACAACACTATGTCGAATATTCGTGTTTCCAAGTTGGGACCAGCGAGATCCCTCACTCAGTGACTCACGGCGGTGCATCGATATCTCCTGATGCGCGGCCCGAAACGGGTTCTGGCGCGCACGACTCCCTCCCGTAACCTGCAGTAGTCGAAACCCCCCGTTGACATTTCTATTGGTGTCGACGATCCTATGGGTTGGTGAGGTTACCGCGTGTAGGTCCCATGTAGGGAAGCCCGATCACCTTTATAACCGTGGACTTGGCTGGCCGGGTTGGACATACTTTTGCATCTGACCTCGAACGAGAGATGGGAGAAACCCCAGATACCACGGAGGCGAGAATCGCCCTCATTTCCCGAGGAAGTTTGGATTCCGAGAAAATTTCACAATTTTTGGACGAGACATTCGATGCGCCCGACTACCTACCTATCCTTCGTCGTTATTCTGAGGCACAGCGGTATATTAATGGCTTGTATGAGGTATACTTCCTATCTTTGTGAATATCCCTTTTGCTTAATCTTCACCAGATCTACCGCAACTTGCCCCTTGATTCATCAATCCGCCAACGGTGCCTTCGGGCGCTCCGGAAAGCAGGAGGAGAAACGGGGTTACTTCCAGCCAGTTACCATATTTCACCCAAACTCGAAAAACAAGATGCAGTGCCGAACGCAGCTGGCGGGTTTTCGGATGTTTGGAAAGTGAAAGACGCGAACGACCCAACCGGCGCCATCCTTGCGCTCAAGGTTCTTCGTATAAATCAGCAGGATGATATCCCAGAGATGAAAAAGGTATGATTTTTCTCACATGTATTCGGCCAATGATATCTCATGTGATCCTCAGCGATTCTGTAAGGAGGTGCTGGTTGCCAAACAAGTCGAACATGAAAACGTCCAGGCGATCGAGGGTGTCCAGATGACTGGCGACTTCAAGCTTTGTATCGTATCGGAATGGATGGAACGCGGGAACATGCACTCCTACCTCAAGAATAATGGAGTCACAGACCGCGTCGAACTTGTCAGTCCTAGACCTCATCTGCGATGCTTTTCTGACTCGCTCGAATATAGTTGTTCGGCGTGACAAGGGGTTTAGGTTACTTACACTCTATCGAAGTAATTCATGGAGACTTGAAAAGTGTAAGCTTCCAATCTCTCCTTCCACCTTCCGCCTGGCTGAATCCGACGCACAGTCGAACATTCTGATCGACCCCATGGGCAATCCTCGCCTGACCGACTTTGGGTTTTCATCGATCACGATGAATGACCTTTCGATCAATGCCTCTACGCCAAACAGGAGAGGCTCGATGCGCTGGCGTGCGCCAGAGCTCCTCGTTTTGACGACAAAAGTGAAGGGTAAGGGCAAAGCCAAGGCTACTCGGCCCACAAATAAGTCCGATGTGTACTCCCTGGCGATGGTGGTGATAGAGGTGAAGGTTTCCCGCCTCGCACAGAGTCCAGTCTCTCAACCTTCCAAATATCTTCAGATATTTACGGGGAGGCACCCGTTTGATTTGCACAGTGACGAACAGGTGATCCTTCTACTCGCGAAGGGGTCGCGACCAGATAAGCCAAACCACGAACAATTTACTTCCGGAATGTGGTCCCTCACGGAAAAGTGTTGGAATAAGGATCCACAGAAACGTCCCGACACCCCCAAGGTTCTGGAGAAACTTGAGTCAAATTGCAGTGCGTTCTCATTCATTCATGCAGTGTCTCTTGCTCAAGAAGCGTACAGGAAAGAGTCGGTATAAACTGATTCCGGCTTCTTTGAGCGCACTCGCTTCTCGAATAAGTCTCATTGGCGAAAGGCCGGATGCAAACCACTTGGGTTGATTCCGGCGGTGCGCCGCCCATGTCGTATCTTTTGCATTGTATTCGAAGTTCTATTCGTTCTTAAGATTGCTGTGCTCAAGCTCGACTTGACCCTTGATCCTGGAGGATGCCTCATTTCCCCAACGCATTTCGCGCCAACAGGAACGCAGGCGTGAGTGATGCCACTGGTCCTGGAGTTGATTGGCGCTAGCTTGTTTCGCTTCCGGGTCTGCAGATCTGGGTGCGACATCAGGATGACTCGATCAAACACCAGGTTAATGATCCGCCTCACGGCGCCGGACATCTCAATTTGGCCTAGGCTATGGTGCAGAATGGGAACGAGCAGGACTGCTTCGCCCAGGTGTTCCACCACATTGCGGTCACACACCACGAGCCTGTGTCAGGGTGATGCCCCACACCTTCGTCGCGGGGATCTGAATTCCAATCCGTTCAAAGGCGCAACGTTGTTCCTCTGTTTCACGCTATCTAAGAACGGAGGGTCTACACAATCCGTTGTCGGAATCTGTTTCTTACGCGTGCAGCAAACCCCATGGTGAACACAAGGCCACGGCATGTATAACATGAGGCCAACCGGTCACGGGTTATCGGCGCGGCCAATACGAAATGAAGGCGATACTAATCATATAAACCTCGAGACTTGCTGGGCAATTGCCTCCCCCCAGATATCACGCCAGGCTCGATAACCCCCGTTCCAGTCGCGATGACCGCTCAGACAGACTCCGCAGCAATCTACCTCAAAAAGGTCGCAGACTGGGACGGAAAATCCCGAGGTATTACGCAGGTGTTGGTTGCCGCATTTGAAGCCAAGGATTATCCAGTCTGTATCAAGAGCCTCCGGGAACTAGGTATCGACCCGCAATCGTACATCAACAATCTGGATAAGGTCAGTTCATACTCAGCCTTAATGGGAACGCTCTGTTAATCACGATTTGGCGATAGATCATCGACAGCCCTCGACCCGACCCGGAACTACGAAAACGATGTATTCGAGCGTTAAGAAAGACGTGTGGCATATACGGGATCCTTCCTACTTCCTATACGATCCAATTCACGCTCAGCAAGCCTGGCCGACGACCGTTCGCGTTTGGAGGATTCGCTGAGGTTTGGAAGCTCTTCGATGAGAAACACCAAGATCAGGTGTTTGCAGTCAAATCGCTTCGTGTGTGTGAGTCAGACCCAGTCGACACGATCAACAAGGTATGAAATCTCGCCAGGTTTGACGCGATTCAGAGTTGATCGACCATCCGTCTAGAATTACTGCAAAGAAGTGGTAGTTTGCAAGCGAGTGAATCACCCCAACGTCTTATCGATCGAAGGGGTGGTGTCGGGAATGTTCGAGTTTTGTATGGTGTCTCGGTGGATGGAAAATGGGAACATGTCGGATTATGTGAAGCAATACTCAGCCGTCAACCGCTTGGAATTGGTGCGTCCCCGTCGTGGCCCGGCGATCTGAGTCCGTGCTCATTAGGTCCTAGTTGGTAGGAGTTACTCGTGGCCTCAACTATCTGCATGACAGCGAAGTTGTCCACGGAGATTTGAAAAGTGTAATTAGGATTTCCTCCCTAGCTTCTCCTTCAACTCTTCTCGACTGACATACCACCTTCCCCAGCTAAATATACTCATTGACGCGAAAGGCCGCCCACGGCTCGCTGATTTTGGGCTCTGCTCTATCACGAAGAACATCGAGTCAGGTAACGCTTCAACTCCCCGCCAGGGCTGCACGATCCGATACTGCGCCCCTGAGCTCCTCGACCCCGGGAACGCCGTCAAGGATATGAAGAGAAGGCCGACGAAGGAGTCTGACGTGTACTCCTTGTCAATGGTCATTGTGGAGGTACGCACGTTTTACGGAAGTGTGTACATCCAGGTTCAGATCCTTTTCGCCTACAGCTCGCGACCGGGGAGACGCCGTTTCCTGACTATACGGATTACAACGTCATCATCACGATCTCAAGGGGAAAACGACCACCGAAACCTAACAGCTTTGGAGTTCCTGGAATGACCCCGGTAGTCTGGAAGATCGCCAAAAAGTGTTGGAGCGAGAAACCGAAGGAGCGACTGGGAGCCGGCGCCGTCCTCCAGCGTCTCGAAAATCTCCCTAATACTGGTGGGTGCACCCACCAATTTTGCTCCTGTTCGCCATGGGAGTTGATTGATTAGCGGTCGAAGCAGGTGAAGAACAGCGGGCATCGTCCCCGTTCAGAAAAATGTTGCGTGAGATATTTGACTGAATCTTACCTGAGTCAGAGGGCAGAGTTTTAAATTACGATATTTACCGCGTTATGGAACATATTTTTGTACGGGTCACGCGGATGTTGGATTAGCAGTGGTGATTTCGTTATGATGTTATTCACGCTACTCGCGGCGGCAACGATGAGTGGTCGTGGGAATCTTCGGCAAAGGGTTTTCAATGGACCTTGGGCGCACTGTACTTGGTTTATCAGCTTCCGGTATTACCTCAAGCTCAACGGTGTTTTCCGGTTACACCAACCCGCACAGCCCAAACTGACGAACAGTATTCGGTGCTAGAATTTGGGCAGGATCACGGGCCACTTGACTTACTTAGCTGCGACACCTATGCCGCTGGAGCTCTGCCAGTGTGATCATTACGCTAGTCTTGTGGGATAAGTGGAAGGGCCCGATGCTCGCATCCACCTGGGCCAAGAGGGCACCACATTGTTGGAAACTATTTTGATTGGCCGAAGGGGGGAATATGGGAGGGGTTTGCCCAGATGGCCGAGGGGGGCGGTAACCACAGCGTTGACTTGTTATCCGAGAAGCTGCTAATGTGTGATTAAAACTGTTTTGTAGGAACCGACCTACTCCACCTCGAAGTTTTGGGGTCGCATATATTTGTGTTGAGCAGAGCCGGACCGGTTCTGGGGCTTTTCGACAAATGTTCCGCGTTGTGTTCTGACGGGATGAGCGCTGAAGAACATACTTTACTACGATTGTTGACGCGCCTTGCATAGACACAAGGAATCGTGTCGATTGAGCTGCACGTTTTCTGTTTCTCTGTCCATGGAGAGACTGATGAGAATCTCCCAGCATGGGTGCTGGTTGGCCCCTTGGGTTCACGCCGTACGGAGACGGGTGACAAACATCCCGTCATCTCCCCACCGATCCTTCAATTTCTCTGCTGTTGAACGATTCGACCCCCACTCTTCAATATCCATGACTTTTTAGGGCAACTCGCGGAGTATCCAGAAGATTTTGCGGATCATGCTCTCTGTATGTAAAATTCGACCCCGATTTAAACCAAAGGTTCAAGTACTGACATTCTGCCGAAGGCTTGTGGGTTCACTCTCCATCGCATATGTTATCGGGGCCAACTCTCAGGGGAGCCGGTTCCTTGCGAATTCTCAGCAGGCAACCCATTCCCTTGGCCCCGCCCTACTTCCAGGAGCCTTCCTCGTGGATTGGATCCTGTCGCGTACACATTCACTTGGGTGTACCCACCTCGCTCTAATGCTGACGTTCAATCCTGGGGCCATCATGTAAGTGGCCCTATCTTGTTAGGTCTTTCAGCCTTAGGGTTATCGTGGCTGACACCTGATGCATAATGGCTTATTGGCACCATAGGGCACCCTACCAGCCTCAGGCCCTGATCAGCATAGGCAATGTTATTGATTGGGGAGAATTGAGCCTAGCGATAGCAGGACCCCTGTGAGTCTCGAATGTTTTAATCAGTTGTGTATGGTACATGGGGGAGTTTGAAATGTTCAGAAGCTGTAACTACATAAACCTCCATAGAGTCCTGGGTTGCCCTGGTCAGACCTGGCATTTGGGTTGATGTTATCCGGCCACATTCCTTGTGGGCTGCCAAGCACTACTCCATCTTCTGGACTGGTTCCGAGTACTTTGGAGCCCTCTACTTGCTCTTCCAACCTGTCTCCAAACTTTCTGGTCTTCAAACATGATCCTGGCTCCCCCCCTCCTTCTTCCTCTTGCTCCTGAATGCTCTGAAGGCCTTTTGAACCCCCCCGACATTCTTTTGGATTGCAACTTCCTCATCTTCCTCCAAACTCTAGGACACTTTCGAGAACTTCCGCATTTTAGAACTTCTGAACCCTCTGAATACCTCGACAATTGCCTTCAGAACACTTGGAGACACAAGGACGACCCTTTTCCTCCATTCCTAGTTTCAGCCGCACATCTTTGACTTGTCTAGGACACCTCAAAGGCTTGGTTCTCCATTGATTGCTTTTCGGAACCTTGCACTTTGCTCTTGATCGTGCTGATCACTCTCCTTCCTCTTTTGGTTTGATATTTCCCACACTTGCTACACCTTTCAGATCTCTCTCTTTTCAGTTTGCATTTCTTGCCCCTATCCATCTTTTGCTTCCCCTATCCCCCTTTATTGTTTCTCTGCCTTTTCCCTGCCTTTATTTTGCTGTTTTCCTTCCCCTTCTCTCGCTTTTCCCTTCTCTGTGCCAAGTGCACCCCTCCAATCATGTTTTCCCCCTTTTCCCTCTCCCTTTTCTCTGAGTAGCCCCCTAGACAGTATAAGTGATAGCGCCGGCAAGCGGCAGGGCCCACAACCGTACCCGTTCATCCTGCACAGACTTTCGCCTTTTTTACTCGTGAGTTGTTTTCAGTGCCGGCATCTCTCCTTTTCTTTGACTTGTCACTACCTTTGAGATTATTAAGTAATTGTCTTGCTTCAACGACTTCTTCACCTCTGCCATATTTTATAATTGTGTCCAGTCTCAATACCTCCAAACGTGAGAACTCCTTCCGCAGATCCTCAGACCGTCGCTTTGTTATCTGGTCAAAACTGAAATCGCGTAGGACAAACAAACTGTCATCGCGGTTGTAGTCTGTGACTACTCTATCGCGCGACGGTGTTATTTCTTTCTCTTTCTTTTCTCATTTCATTTCCTTTCCTTTTCTTACTTTCTTTTTTTCAATCACATGACCAAGAAGAAGACATCTATTGGTGGAACTCTTCAGAAACACTGGTATCTACGACCCTTGTCACCGGCTGATAGGACCTCCAATAAGTAGGAGGACCTTCATAGTCCGGGGGGTCGGGGATAGCGATCCCTGTCTCCGGATCCACTGTCCTCGAGTAGGGATCTGGAATCCCCTCTGCCGATGCCACCATCTCGTCTGCTTCCTGGTTCATCTCCACGTACCCCTCCTCCCTCGCCTCCAACCTCTGCAGTTCCACTTCCACCTGGAAGTCCTGGATCACCAGGGGTTCCGTAGACGGCATATGCTCCCCTTCCCCAACGCTGTCCGAGGTATGGACTAGTGTCTCTATGGGGACGAGCTGGGTCAACATATTAGGGCGGAGTCTATACACCACCTCATTGGCCCTACCGTCCTCATCGTCGTCCATGGACAACTCTTCCTCCCGATCCCAAATGGGACTCTCCGGGACCACCTCTTCCTCCGGTTCTTCCCTGATCTCCACAGTCAGGTCAACCACATCGGCAGGCAAGGTGGCGAGCCTCGCTGTGGTCAACCGCTGAGACATCTCCAACTCTCGCACCCTCCCTATCAACGAGGCCAGAGCCGCGTTGGAGTGAGCAACGGAGAGTTCCGCCTCCTGGGCACGCTCCTGAAGAGCGATGATCTAAAGAGGTAATCAGGACATACTCTAAAGCAAGTACGATCAAGAGTACCGACCTGATCCTCTGCGTTGGCCAACTCCTCAGCCAACATCGTCCCCACCATGGAGGTATACCCCAAGGCGGTATCCACCGAGGCATCCGACCTCTCATGCTCCCTCAATTGGAGCGATCCTCGTTCTAGGACCGAAGTCTGACCCCGAGGCATGGTCAGACAGTCTAATCTTCTTCGGGCTGTTTGACGGCCCGCCAATACAAAATCTTGGATCCAAAGATCCTCGAAGTCCTCATCTGAAGAGAAGGTGTTCTCAATCCGATCCCACACATCACGGTGTTCGGGATACGGCCAACTATCTAAAGAGAACATCAAGAACATTCGAGGAATACAAGATTAAGAAGACTTACGATGGTCACGTGAGATCGGCCACCTCCTGGTGTTGAATTGTTCTCGGAAGGTCTCGTAGGAGGAACTACGAATACGGCGATGGGCAGGGTTGTGAACGGAGTGTGCAGACATGGGCATGGTGAGGTATTGATGGGCATATAAGGCAACGGTGGAGTTGTGAAGGATAGACCCTGAATCCTCCTCTCCTTTTATCGTCTTCCTATTCGCTGATCATTGTGCACGGACCAGCCCCACTCTGACTCAGCATCAGTCAGCGTGCACGGACCAGCCCCACATGACGTCACCTGCTTGGTCATGGACTCTATTGTTTCTATTCTTAACCGGACTATCTTTATCCCTTTCTTTCCCACGACCCACATCAGCTCCTATCGCTGACTCACCCTCCTTTCCTTTTTGGCTAATGTTTCCCTCTTTTGGTTCTTTTCTTTCTCACACGTTGTTTTCTTTTGTTCCA
>Ga0307517_10012291_pt1 | contig 11767 bp, 7 predicted proteins | sample 23_EM_MG_FD_194515 | JGI IMG/M metagenome (GOLD analysis project Ga0307517, IMG submission 194515) | Populus trichocarpa ectomycorrhiza microbial communities from riparian zone in the Pacific Northwest, United States - 23_EM | ecosystem: Host-associated > Plants > Roots > Unclassified | place... | reverse complement strand
TCTGACAAATGAGGAAACATGTTTATTGTTTTATATAAAAAGGGAAAAGATGTGTGCAAATCTTTTTTGATGGCTTGGCGAATGCCACCTTTCTCAAACTAGACTCTCCTTTATCACTTGAGCCGTGTTGTTGATTAGAAAAGGGTGAATATCTTTTCTACATGGTATAATTCATTCAATGCCAATCTTCTTTCTTTCGGCTTGTTCATCCTTCATTATAAGGATCTCTTCAACGAGACATCAATTTTTCTATAATTAAACTATCTTTCCCCAGATCTTGGTTTGTAGGATCAGTACTAGACAATTACAAACAAGAGCCATAGTACAGCGACAATGTGGAGCAGCTGCATATTTTGACTTAAAGAAATGCATCATTTCAATGCCTAACTTTGAAATTGAAGGATGAAGGATGGTATGCTTACCATATAAATAGGTCATCATATCCCAAAGTCTTTTATGCTCCACCAAGTCAAGAACAAACACTAATCCCACGAGAGAGTGGGTTAAAATAGAGAGTGTGTAAGGTGTTTACTTTTATTGGTAGAAAAATTGCTAATTATTCTCCAACAAATATAGAGTGGTTGTAATTCTCATATTTCTTATTTCTTAGTGGAATTCTTGTATACCTGTCAATGGACAAAACTTAATTGAGTGCACCATATAAATTCTTGTGTGCTTTATTTCTCATTTACATTATTCTCTTTAGCTGTGTATTGTTGCTTCTACATGTTGTAATCTAACAGTAATATCAAAGCCATGTGGCTGAATTTCTTATTCACGTGTTATATTGTTCACGTATATGATACTATTCACATAAAAAGTCAGTGCGGTGAATAGATGGAATATAAGAAGTTCTATCTAAGAAGATTAAGTTTTAAATGAGAATTTTTGTGACTCCTATAATCTTTCATAGAAACTTACTTTGTGAAAATATTATTCACTCAATATATTTTTCATATACGCTATAATTTGTAAGTGAAACAATGATAGTTGAACAAATCATAGTGAATAAGATGACAATAAAATACGAGATTAAGAGGTTCAATGGAAAAAATTTCTCACTATAAAAGATAAGATTGAAAGTAGTTTTAAGGAAAGAATTTTGCTTGGTAGCAAATGAAGATAGACCTACAAAAATCACTGATAATGCCAAATGAAATGAGATGGATGACAATGATACTGCTAATATACATTTAGCATTAGTTGATGAAGTATTATCAAATGTGGTAGAAAAGAAAATTGCAAAAGAGATACGAGATACTTTAACGAAACTATATGAGTCAAAGTCTCTACACAATAAGATCTATTTTAAAAAGAGACTATATACCTTCGAAAGGTAAAAACCAAGTTAGTGACTGATCACATCAACATAATAAGAACTCTATTTGTATAACTCACTATGTTGGGTCAGAAAATAAAGTAAAATAAATATGTAGAGCTTGTACTTCAAATTTTACCTGATTAATATGACCAACTTATTATCAATTTGACAAATAAAATCCTTACACAATATCTAGTCTTTGATAATGTTGCAACCACTATCTTGGAAAAGAAAATAGGTGTAAGAATAAGGAAGATAAAGTTAATAGTTCATACTAAGTAGACATGCTATTAGTGTAAAAAAGAAGATCAACATAACGTAGCTTTAGTAGGAGTCAAGGATAAGGATGATCTTAATCAAGAAGTTAAAGGATTATGAAATGTTACAACGGTGACATAAAATGACACTTTAGAAGGGATTGCTGGTGTTATAACCCAATTTTGACCCATTTGCTTTTTAATCTAATTTTAAAGGGGTTAAAATTTAAAATTAAAAGATTAGGGGCTTGAATGAAAAATTTCAAAAACTTCAAGGACCAAATGGAGAAATGGCTGCCCCAGTCAGAAACGACGTTGTTTCGTCATTTCCATTCTTCATATTCTTCCCTATGAAAACAGAGGAAGCTCCCTGCGACAAAGCAACAATGCCAGTCAGACCACCAGGCACCTTGAAGTGCTTATGACTTCCGTTACCAGGTTCTCAGTCAAGTTTCATGTCCTTCACCGCCATGACATGCCAACAACGTGAAGGAAACCACCACCAATAGTCCAACAATGGCAAGACTATTGGTGTCCCGATCCAACCAAAACACGAAGTCTCAAACCTTATCCTCATGAAGATCACTGCCACCGGGAAAATAGGGATCAAGCTCAGGTATCCAAGTCCCAGTGAAACACCAACGCGTCCCTTCCAGCCATGATTATCAGAGACAAACTATGCACAGACGGAAGACTAGACATGTCCCCTATAAATATAGAGCTTTGGGGACTAAAGCAAAGGGAGAGAAAAAAAATAAAAAGTAGGGGAGATGACAGAAGAGAGAAAATAGAGGAGAGACCCATTAAAAAAAAACACCAGAGCATAAGGAGGAGAGACTGAAAGGAGCAGGGGAGAGAAGAACATTTTTCAGCCAGGGTTAGGACCATCACCTTTGTCTTTGTCTCCGTCTTCGCCAGGTAACACTCTCTTCTCCTACCCTGCTTTTTCTTTCATCTAAATGTTCAAAACAGTGCGAAGGTAATTAATTGCCTTCGCACTGTGCAATGTACGTGTGAGTTGATTCACGCGTGCCTACTGCCCAGCCGGGTCACTAGTTTGGGCCAGTGACTAGGCTAGGCCCAGCCCAGCCCATACTGGTTGGGCTAGACCCAGCCCCCCAAAAAAGAAGAAGAAGAGAGAATGGGCTGGATAAAGCCCAGTCGATCCAAATTATGTTTACTAAGGGTGTGTTTGACAAAACACACCCTTATGCCTTGACCATAATTTTTATGCCCATTCTAATTTGATATTTGGCCAAACGAGTCCCTTTTCGATATCAAAAAATTCCAAAAATATTTAGGGATCTTCGTTGATTTATTTGTGGACCCCTCGTACGTTGATTTTTTTCTTTGCGTTTTGTATTTTTTTTTAGCTATATGCTCAATCTGTGAATTATTTTTGTTAAATGCAAATTTGTCGTGCAATGCTTTTTTATTTATTTATTTCTACCTAAAAAGGGCAAATAATAATAAAGGATAAACAAAGAAAAAATGACATAGAAAATTTCTTCTTATAATTCATTTTTTGCGAAATTATTCACTGACGCTAGAGTCAGGAGTATCGTATTTTTTGGATATGCGCGATATTTACCAAAGCCAGAGTTGAAACTATTCGTAGGAATTGTTCACTGACGCTAGATGCCAAAGTCAGGAACATGAAAGGAAGAATAAAAAGAAAAAAAGAAAACAAATTATTAGCAATTTAGACAAAATCAGCAATGCAGCCTGCTTCAGGTAGGACGCTTAAAGGGTGATAACATCTTTTCTTTTGCGTAACCAGTCCCGTGCCATAGAATCTCTGTTGACCAGTTAGGATTTCTAGTGACCATAATAATAGGAGACGACTCCTCGAACAAGACATTTCCCTCCCCAAAGAATAAGATGCCAGATATATGTTCTTTTTCCATTGAGATTAAATATTTAATTGGTCGCCGCGATGTCCGGGTGTGACAGCTGGTATGAAAAAGGTGTAGATAACACCCTTGAGTCATCAAAACCTTAAGGATGTGTTGCAAACACTTTGGATGGTAGAGCAATTATACATAGCAAAGCAACATGGTCTCTAAAGATAGGAAAGAGCTCACTGAAGTTTGGTTAATAAATTTAGAAGTAATATGGTATATGACTTCATATGAGGATTGATTTCATACAAATGAACCTATATTTGAAGGTTTAATGTTCATTGGTAATAATTATACTTTAGAGATTATTGGCATTGGTACCATCAAATTGAAGATGCATGATGGCTCAATCTGTAATATTCAATATGTACAATATATAAAATGGTTACATAAGAATCTTTTATCTTTGGGATAATTAGATGGTCTTGGCTGTAAGACTCGTATAGATTATGACATTATAAAAATTATCAGAGGGGTGTTAGTGGTATTAAAAGCAAGAAAGATAGTTGTAAACTTTTTTATATTAATGAAAGAAACACATAATGGGGCAGGAACATTGATCACAACAACCATAAAAAAGATACAATGATGTGACATAAGAAACTAGGTCACATATTAGAGAAAGGTCTGAAAATCCTCTCTAATTAAAAGTTATTATATGCAATTACAAAGGTTTCTTTACCCTTTTATGAGCATTATGTTATAAGTAGATATTATAGGTTGAAGTTCAACACATCAATGGCTAAAAGAAAATGCATCTTATATCTAATTCACTATGATATTTGGCAAGCACCAATTATATTCATAGAAGGAGAAAGATACTTTGTAGTATTCATATATGACTTATCATGAAGATGCAGAGTGTATCTAATAAAAGTGCACGCAATCTTTAAAACCTTTAAAGCATAGGTAGAACTTGAATTAAAAAAAAAAGACCAAGTGTTTAAGAACAAATAATAAAGGAGATTATGCCAATGATGAATTTGATAATGTTTTTCAACAAAAAAGGTAACAAGAGACAACTTACAATAATATACACTCCACAACAAAATGGAGTGGCATAATAGATGAATATAAACTCTGTTAGAAATAACAATAGCAATATTGAAGAATGCAAGCCTAGGAAAGCCATGATAGGTTAAAGTGGTCAAAACCATTTGTTATATAATCAATCGTTCTTTATCAATTGCAATTAATTTGAAGTCACCGATAGAGATGTGGATTGAGAAACTAGTTAATTACTCTCACTTGTATATATTTAGAAGTCATATGTTTGTGACATATAATAATCATGAAGTTGTTAGATTGGATTCCAAATCTAGAAAATATATATTATTGAGATATGTTGAGGGAGTTGATAGGTATCGCTTGTGGGATTCCACTATCTATAAGTTAGTCATCAACAAAGATATCATATTTATAGAAGATAGAATGCAAATGAAAGAAAATGATAACACCTTGAAAGACACTATAACAATTCAGGTGGAAAATATTCATAATCATAATGTTTCAAATTCTTATAAAGTTGTACCAAAGCACAAAGAATAGGAACAAATTGAGTCTAAAGCTTTTAAAATCCGACAATCTATTCGTGAGAAAAAACCATTCGCTTAGCACTCAGAATATGTTATTAAGAGAAATGTTGTATACTATATTCTAATAGAGGATAAAGATCCATCAACTTTCCATGAGGTTATAAAATTACAGATGTGTCCATATGGATGGTATCGATGCAAGAAGAGATTGAAGCTCTATATAAGAACAAAATTCGAGATCTTGTTTCATTACCACGAGAAAGAAAGATAATCAGTAATAAATAAGTTTACAAGATAAAGCACAATGGAAATGATCAAGTGGAGTGTTTCCATACAAGATTGGTGGAAAAAAGATATGATTAGAAAGAAGTAATAGACTTCAATGAAATACTTCCCCTAATGGTATGACTTATAACGATTAGATTTGTCTTGGTGATGTGTGTTATACATGATTTTTATTTAGAGCAGTTAGATGTGAAAACTATATTTTTTAATGAAGAGCATTAATGAGAAATTTGCATGCTCTAACCAAAAATAAACAAGGAGAACTTGGTTTTTCGGTTGATCAAATCTCTATTTGGTTTTAAACATGTGCCTAGTTTTTGACATAAGAGATTTGATTTTTTCATAATTAGCCTTGGATATAATAGACACAATTAATAACATTGTACGTATGATAAAAGGTTTACAAAAGATAATGATTTTATTATATTGTTGTTGTACATAGGTGACATATTGGTAGTAGGCCCCAACGAAGATCGACTCTAAGAATTAAGAGCATAACTGGCTATGGAGTTTGAAATAAAAGACTTGGGATTGACAAACAAGATTATAAGGATGCAAATTCACTAAGATAATAGTAAAAGGAAGATATGACTTTCTTAGAAGAGTTATATGAAAAAAATCTTGCAATACTTCAATATGCATTATTATAAGCCAATTTCTACCCGACTTCCTATTAATTTCAAACTATTCTCAAGTATGCCTCATAGCAATGAAGTAAAGAGGATGAAGATATCTTGAGTACACATGATTAACGGTGGAAAGTTTAATGTTTTACATGATATGTACATGACTGGACATTACACAAGTAATGAAAGCAATAAGTTGATACATAAAGAATCTTAGTTAAAAGTATTGAAATACTATTAATAAGACCTTAAAATACATCAATGAGTACCTCAAATGCTACGTTATGTATGAAGGATCATAATTTATTGTTAGAGGTTATGTTGATTCATATTTTGTAGGTGATCTTGAGAAAAAAAATCTATTATATGTTATGTGTTTATAATTATAGGAGGAGTTGTAAGTTAGGTCTCTAAACTTCATATTGTTATAGCTTTCTCTGCAATAGAAGTTGAGTACTTGGCAACTACACAAACTTGTAAAGAAGCAATGTAGATAAGAAGACTTATAGAGAAGCTCATACACAAATAAAAGAAGATTTCTTTGTATTGTGATAGTCAGAGTGCCTTACATATTACAAGGAATCATGTGTTTCATTCAATAACAAAATACATAGATGTTTAATATCATTTTATTCAAGAAGTTGTGGAAGATGAAAGTGTTGATTTAATAAAGACTCACACCAGGAAAAACCTAACAGATGTTTTGATCAAATTGGTCAATATTGATAAGTATATATGGTGTAGATCCTTTTATGGCCTAGCGAAAAGGTAAGCAACACGAAGATGAAAAATGTAGAAAGAATAATCACAAATGATCAAGTGTGAAAACATAATTAAAAATCAAAGTCTTCAAATAAGAGAATGTGGAGTGGAGCAGTTGCATATTTTGACTTAAAGAAATACACATCAATTTGGGGCCATAAATGTTAGGAACCAATTGGTGCCTAACTTTTAAAATGAAGAATGAAGACTAGGATGCATAGCCAATAAATAGATTGCATCCCAAAGCTTTTGACGCACCACCAAGTGAAGAAGAGATAAAAATTCCATAAGAGGGTGAGTGATGCATTTTATGATGTAATTGAAATTGAAGTATTTATTCCTATTAATAGAGAGATTGCTAATTGTTCTTTTGCTTGTAATTCCTATATTTTTTGGTGAAATCTTTTATATGTATCCATGGACATAGTCTAATTGGATGAACCACATAAATTCTTATATGCTTCATTTTTTATTTTACCCTGTTTTCTTTAGTTATGTATTGTTATTTTCATATGTCAGAGTCCTAACAGTATTTATATAATAACTTTTTATTATTCTTTTTAGGTGAATAAACAACAATAACCGATGGGTATGAGAAAGAGCCTTGATCATCCACAAATAAATTTGATTTTATAGAATCACTCATAATCTTCTCATTATCATGTGAATATTCTTATTGTCTCAAAAACTTTTTAAAGCATAACAAGTAAATATTAATTTGAATGTCAAATAGATTATAATTGTATTGCCTTTCAATGTTCATGAAAAAGAACACTTTATGACCGTAATAAACTTTAGGATAAGTGTTAAGGATTATCTTATTAATTAACATTATCATATCAATTAACGTTTTATTTTTTCTTTTCATCACAAGCCAATAAAAAAACTACCCTATTCGGTAGTTCTCAAGGAGAAGCTCATTTGATCTCAGAAGAAATTATGGGATAGTAGTACTTCTTAAATTTCAACCCTTCTTTTAAGATTTTAACATGAAATCTGCTAATGGAAATTAAAAAAAACAATCCAAACCCTTAATTGCTGGGCTATCATTTGATGGAAATCCCAAATCCATAGGGTCTCGAACTTAGACATGCAATTATATGTTTGTCTTGAGAAGCTAGACAATCACATAACTTAGAGCCAATCCATTAGTGGACCATAACTACATTCCCTGTCAATCAAATGATTATTTTATTGGTTTTCTACTTGAGGTCCACCATTGTTATTTCATATTAGCTCTACTAGCACGTCTCTCTCTCTCTCTCTCTCTCTAAATGGATTATCAATCTGTCTAATAAGCTTAGGCCTTGGGCCTCCTTTTCTAAATTAGCCAAATAACAACCGACACCTGCCATGATAATTGCTAACCCACCTAGCACGCCCGTTAAAAAAGGGTGGTGGTGGAGAATGGGACCATAAAAGTAATAGCCCTTTAACTGACGAAACTTTACATTGAAGATAATTAAGGTGAGGGCTCGAAAGATACTACTGGTGGGGCTTTCTGTCTTCTAGTATTTACCTTAAGCTAATTTGCAATGTTTGAGATTGTGGTAGTAATTATTTTTTAAAGTGTTTTTTTGTTTAGAAATGTATTAAAATAATTTTGTAAAATTTATTTTTGACATCAACACATTAAAACAATCTAAAAATAAATAAAAATAAATAAATAAAATTTGACCAACCTCTATTTGGATCGCAATACCAAATGAACACTTGGCAAATCATACTAAGAGCCAAAATAAAATAAGGTTGGTTACTTAGACATTATAGCCTTTTCTTTTCTTTAATTTTGTTTTTCCATTGGTATCTTTATATGCGCAATTAAATGCTTAATTTGCCAAATATTATTAAGAAAGGAGAAATTTAATAACATGGTATCAAAATGGGAAACACAAAAAAAAAAATCATAGCTGAACAAAACTATTAAAAACTTTATTATTTTTTAGTCAATGGATTTCAAAGAGAAGAGAAATTTGTTTGATTTCATTTGAGGAGATAGAAAATTATCGATTGCCACTTCGAGTGATATTCAGGTTTTTTAGGGTTGTTAGAAGGTTTATAGAAGGTTTTATGGTGTTCTTGAGGTGTTTTCGTGTAAAACGTGGTTGGCAAATGGAATCTTTGGTAAAAAAAAAATCCCCCCTGATTTTTTGGCCACTTGTGTGGTGGTCGAATTCTAGGCAACAAACGAACTATCGTTTGCTTTTGTTTTCCAAAAATAAAAATATAGGGCGGATGATAGGTCGTCTTCCCCTTCTATTTTTTTTAAATAGACCTAGGTATGCGGGCCTGGGTTGAAAGGCTAGCGCACTTCGACTCTTTTTTAGAGGCCCAGGTGTGCAGGGCCACTTGGTCTAGAATCGTGCACCTGGTCTTTTTTTTTTTTTTTTAAGTCCTTTAATTTTATTTCTTTTAATTTCATCATTGATTACAAAATTATTAACCCAATAAATTTCATGATCATAGTCATAGATTTGACGAGCTAGGCCACAAAACCAGGCTCGATTCAATATATTTTTGTCTCGATATTTTTTCTTAAAAAAGATGTCTTATTAGAGATTTTTTTTGAAGCATTTGATTTTTTTGAATTGGTCTTCATGGTATATCTTGTTTTAATTTATGTAGGATTAGTTTGTTCCAAGTTGCTTTTTACAAGATTATCACAGTTTTATGACCTAGATCATAGGTTTAACAAGTTAACTCGAGTTGATTCAATAATTAATCTTGTCAATATATTTTTTTAAAATATCATCTTGATTTTTTTCCTTCTAACTTCATCACTTTTTCTTCCACTTTTTTCTATTCTTTTTTATCATATATTTAGGTAGAAAAAAATTTAAATGAAAAATTATTAAACCTAATGGACTCTATAACCTGAATCACGAGTTTGACAGGTTAGGATGAAAAAGTCTAAATTGATCCAATATGTTGTTGTCTTAATATTTTTTCTTAAAAAAAAACATGTCATATTAATTTTTTTAAAAGAATTTGTTTTATTTTGAATTGGTTTTCATGATATCTTGAATTAGTTTTTTAGAAATCCAAAATACATTATTACTGCAAGTCCAAGTTTTCTTTGAATCAATATGCTTTTGTTTTTTTAGTCTATAAGTTTTTTGTTTTTTGATTTTATTTTTTGTGCTAAAAGTATTTTTGTCCAACCCGCATCATAGCACAAGAAGATGGCTAGTGAGATTTTAATTGCCACCAGAAAGTTGTTTTTTTTTTTTTTACTTTTATTCTTTCATTTTGGTTCCTCTTTTCCTTAATGATAAAATAAAAGAAAAAACTGAACAAAGAAATTATAAAGTGTGTCGTGAATATTGACAATAAAAGCACCTACAAAAGGTTTTTCAAATTAAAGTGTTTGGTGAAAAAGGAATTTAAAATTGATTATATAATAATGAAAACTATTTTTTATCCATGATATTTCAAGAAAATAAGCAAGATGATGCCAGCCCTAGTGAAATTTAATTGAATTCACGAACCTAAGATCTTTTTAATTCATGCTTAAGATTGACAATTGAGCTTAACACAATGAATGATCTGCCTTAAAGCACTAAAACTATAATAACCACCCTTACACAACATCCTCATCTGGAGACGAGCACAAGAAGTATAAGATCACAACAAAGATTGATCAATTCTTTAAAGAGTGTAGTTCAATCAAGAACTAAGCAAGAAAAATCCTTATTCTTTATGCTTCAATATGCAACAATTAATGTGTATTCCAATTTGAAAATTAAGTCTTACAAAAGAGTATTTATACTCTTAAAAGTAAACCCCTGAGATAATTTAATGGGCTCATTTGACTCAATATGAAACTAGGCCCAAAATAACCCAAAAACTAAATAACATGAAAATAATAAAATAAATATTCTAAAATTTTATCTTATGGTGCCACCACCATTCTTTAAAGAATAGACTAGAGAATTTTTTTTGTCCAAATAATCCTATTTTGCCTCCACTTTCAGTGTCCAAGGTAGAGTATAATTTTTCTTCCAATTAGATCTCCTCTATATATTAGACTTCTTTTCTCAACACAAAATACTTGACAAAACAAGCCCAATGATGCCAAATTACTCCCTTGACCAAAACCTATGGTCCTCAAACTCATTTTGAATATGAATCAAATTTATTAAGGCTTGTTCTTTTTGGGTTTTTGCTTTTTTATAGTCCATCTTGACTAATGTGTCTTATAAAAACCCATTAAAGTCTTCCTTTAACTTCTTTGCCCTAGCCCTAGTGATTGGGCCTACTAGAACTACCACTGACTTTTTTGGTATGAGTTGGATCGTATCATCCCAACCTACATCAAATAAAGAGAGATCAGATACATTAAACGTAGCACTAACTTTATACTCACCTAGAAGATCCACTTTATAAGCATTATTATTGATCTTCTCAGTGATCTGAAAAGAACCATCTTCTCTTGGCATCAACTTAGATTTTATTTGCTTAAGAAGCTTCTCTTTTTGTATATGCACCCAAATCCAATCTTCTAATTCAAATCTCAGCAATTTCCTTTCTTTATTGGCTTTATATGCATATTGCTTATTTTTCTTCTTTATGTGTTGTCATACCTTAGCATGCAAATCTTTTACCATCTATCCTTTTCTACTACCATCAAAATAGAGATCCTTTAATCAATAGGTAAAGGAATAAAATGGTAAAAATTTAGTAGTAGAATGCACACTATAATTATATATAAATTCAATAAATAACATGCAATCTTCCCAACTTTTCAAGTTCTTTTAGATAATAGATCTTAACAATTAAGTTTAAGTCTTATTCACTACTTCAATTTGTCTATTAATATGTAAATGACAAGTAGTAGAAAACAACAATTTAGTACCTATTTCTCCCTATAATTAATACCTTCCAAATATAACTTAAAAATTTAGCATCTTGATTTGACAAAACATTTTTAGAAACACTGTGTAGTTTATTGCTACTCAATCTTTGATTCTATTTTTTATTTTTTTTTGAAAAAACCAAAAAAAGATAAATATATATCTATATATATATATATATATATATATATATATATATATATTGTATATATTTTTTTATATTATTG
>Ga0307517_10012290_pt1 | contig 11768 bp, 8 predicted proteins | sample 23_EM_MG_FD_194515 | JGI IMG/M metagenome (GOLD analysis project Ga0307517, IMG submission 194515) | Populus trichocarpa ectomycorrhiza microbial communities from riparian zone in the Pacific Northwest, United States - 23_EM | ecosystem: Host-associated > Plants > Roots > Unclassified | place... | reverse complement strand
ATTTTGGAATTATGCTTTTGAAACTTCAGTTTATCTTATCAATCGCATGACTACTCTTGTCCTCGCAAAAAAAATCTCCTTTTGATTGTCTGTTTCAACGGTCTCCGGATTATCATTTTTTATGTACTTTTGGATATCTCTGTTTTCCGTTTCTGCTCCCATATCATAATCATAAATTAGATTTTTGTTCCTCTTCATGTGTGGTTTTCAGGTATATCTCATCTCACCTAGGTTACCATTGTTTTGACATTGCATCCCAACGTATTTATATCTCTCGTCGTGTCCGTTTTCATGAACATGTGTTTCTTTTTGACAGATCTGAACAGATTGCACAATCCTCATCTCCAACCTCAAACTAACCCACTACTATCCTCCTACCAAATCTGTTACATTCCTTATTGTATCACACCTCTATTCATTCCATCAACCACCCATGTGCCTCTGCCTCCCATCGCCCACCTTCTGCTCACATGCAATAGCCCCACACATTACCTCTTTCATCACCACATGCATGTTTATCTAACCATCTTGTTGTAGATACAAATAGAAGTTTGGCTCCCTCTCGTTTGCAACACGATAACTCTATTGTTGCTCGGTCACCCCGTTGCCCTCCCTCTAATTCCTTTTTATCTGCCAGCGACACCTTTGTTGCTAGCTCTACCTCTATTGTAAGTCCTCTAACTACAACAGACTCTTCCACTGCTTCTATAGCTAGACTGAATTTGGTGGTTGATTTCTCATCCTATCCGTTGCAACAGGACACCACTTTGTCATCCTCTCTTCCTACCTTGCCACCCATAGTCAGCAAACATCCTATGGTCCTTCATCTGTGGCAGCCGAAGATAGCAAATCTGAGTGTTTTCGTTGCCACTGTTACTCCTACATCTTGGGTAATGTCCTTTTCTACCTCCGAACCCATTGCCTTCTTTGATGCTGAAAGGTATAAGGTTTGGCATGATGCTATGCGTGATGAAATTTAGGCTTTGTGCTCTAACCACACCTGGTTTTTAGTTCCTTTTTATCCTTTGATGAATGTTATTGGCAGTCGATGGGTGTACAAGATTAAGCGTCGTGTTGATGGCAGCATTAAGCATTATAAGGCATGCCTGGTTGCTAGAGGTTTTACTCAGCAAGAAGGCATTGATTACTTTAAAACGTTCAACCCAGTTATTAAGTAGGCCACCGTCTTAGTCTTTTCGATTGTGATTTCGCATAATTGGAAGATCCATCAACTTGATATTCATAATGTTTTTTTCAATGGTGTTCTTACTGAAGAGGTTTACATGAAATAACCTTTGGGTTTTGTTGACTTTGCTCTTCCATCTTATGTGTACTGATTGCACAAGTCTTTGTATGGTTTAAAATAGGCACCAATGGTATGGTACACTCGTTTGAGTGATTTTCTGCTCTCTATCAACTTTCACACCTCCTACTAATATCTATCTTTTAGTTTATGTTGATGATATCCTGCTTACAGGCAGTGAATTTCACGCCTAATACAGTCATCTCATACAATTATTGAGTTCAGAGTTCAAGCTTCGTGACTTAGGTGCAACTCATTTTTTTCTAAGTATTGAAGTTCAGTTCACCGGTTTGGGTTTGATGCTACAACAACACAAATATATTGTTGACATCTTTACTCGGGCTGGTATGACTTCCTACAAACCTTTTGATACTCTAGTCTCGATTTCGAAGGTTACCATACTACCAAATGTCCAGTTTTCTGATCCTACATAGTTTTGTCAAATCGTGCGTGCTCTTCAATATCTCACCTTCACGAGACCGGATATTAGTTTTGTTGTTAACAGGGTCTGTCAGTTTATGCATGCTCCCACAGATTCTCATTGGGTCGGCATTAAATGTATTATGCGTTATCTTAAAGGTACGATATCCTATGGCTTCCATATCACTCGTACTTCCTCTTTTGCTCTACATGGTTTTATGGATGCAGATTGGGCAATTAGTATTGATGACCAAAAATCTATGGGTGGTTAACTTGTTTTCTTTGGTCAGATATCGACTTCAAGGAAGTTAGGCAAGCAACGCACAGTTGCTCGCTCCTCTATTGAGGCTAAGTATAAAGCCCTAGCGGACGGCATTGTTGAGGTTATTTGGCTTCATTATTTATTAACAGATCTATATATTCCATCTACCTCTACTCCTATTTGGTGTGAATTTTGGTGCTACTTATCTATCTGTAAATCCTATCTTTCATACTCGTACTAAACATGCTGAGGTTGGTTATTATTTTGTATGAGACCGGGTTGCGAAGAAAGAGATTCAAATTCGTTTTATCTCCTCTCAAGATCAACTTGCATATGTGTTTACTAAGCCCCTTTCCGTTGCTTCATTTACTGCTTTTCGATTTAAGCTTCGGGTTGATCCTCCACCCTCGGCTTGAAAGGGCATATTATAGAATGTATGTATACATAAGAATTATTATAAGATTATTCCAATGTTGTAGTTCCTATAGTTACTACCGTATACTACCTCATACATATAAATATAAAAGGTTGGCTAAGAGATAAGTCAAACTATTCTATTATTCTTAACACAACATTATATATATATATATATATATATATATATATATATATAAAATAAAAACTAATTGGATTTAGAAACACACTATAGAATATGACAGGAAACAATGTGGATTGTAATAGTTGTTTTTTTTTTTTTTGTCATTCAAGCACTTTTCTATTCATTACTAGAAAATTAAAAAATATAAACAGAAACATCGACAGACTTTTTCTATTAGTATATTGCGGTGACATTTACCGACCAAATTTCTCATCGCTAAATCTGTCGACAAACACCGACATGAATATTCCCACGGTATATATCGAGAGAATCACAGTGAGAAAAGAAGGAATATTCCACTCACCGAATTTCTTTTTTCGATTTCATTCTTTACATTGCGTTCACTGATAATTGAACCTGAAATATATTTCAATTGGATTGCTATGGATTTTTGCGGTGTCAAAAAATATCCCAACATTAAGTTGGTGTTTGATCTGGAAAAATAGAATTTGATGTCAAAAGAAATAGAATCATTGACTATTTTTCATTTTATAGATTAAAATATAAATAATTGGTTTAAGTGAGTAACCTTTTCTTGTAATTTCTTGGATTTGTTTTTGTAAAATTAGCATAGTAACTTAAAAAAAATTGGTGAATTGACAAAGGTTCAAAAGATTTAGCGAAATAGCACAGTTTGATCATATTGTGCTTATGAAGTGCGACATGGTCAAACTCCAATCTTCTACCCAAACCGGTCGACCAGTTGGATCCAGTTGTATTAATCGGTCAATCGTTTCACATAAAAATCATAATTTTATGAAGTTTTTCTTCTAAATATATTTTATAAGTCAAAATATACATTTTTACCCAACTTGTTGACTAAAAAATAGACTCTAATCAAAATCTCAAAAAATTATTGTTCACATTGTAGTGGGTAATTCTGACTAGTCAAGTGTGAGTCTGTCATAACTAAATGAGGATCTTCCCCAAACATATTATGTGGATGGCATAGCAGATGTATTTGTGAACCAGTTAGATAGGTCTATGCCTAAAAGGAGGTCTAGTCGTGTTAGACCATAATAACAAATCAAAAGGACCATAACTTTTGATCTAACAATCGGATCGCGCTCAAATTTTTACTGGAGTTTTTGGAGGCTGTTTTTCTTATAATAACCATTACGTTGCTATAGGGACAATCAGATCTTTAGATATCAAAAATCTCACAGAGGTCCCCTGGTTTTGACAATTTTGAGATTTTCCTTGTTATTTTTAGAACCGGTCGACTAATTGAGCCAGAAATTGCACAGTTTGACCATGTCGCGCTTTAGAAGCGTGACAACTATCTTGTTGTGCTTTATAATAACAACATTTAGTGAAAGTCACGCTTCTGAAGCTCGACATAATCAAACTATATTATTTCCTCAAATCTTTTTGAACCTATGTCAAACTGTGCTAATTTTTTTAATTTATTGTACTAATTGCACAATTTATCCTAATTTCTTCTTAAAGAACAACTTTGTCATATCAATACTGATTTTGTCAAATCTTCTTGGCACCAAATAAACTATAACTAATTATGGTTTTGATCTCCTCCTCCTCCTTTTAGAAAAATTATGGTTCTAGGACCAAATAATTAACAAATACTCTAAAACGCGTGGGAAAAGTACTATAGTTTCTCCACGTGTTTTTTTTTTCTGTTTTGGTTTTTTTTTCCGTTTTGTCATTTATTTTTGTTTTTTTGTGTTGTCTTTCTTTCTTATTTTTTTGTTTATTTTCCTTTTTTCCCCACATTTTTTTCTGTTATTTCCCCATTTTTTTTGGTTTTTACATGTTTTTTTTTCTTTTTTTCCAAGATTGTCTTCTTCTTTTGTTTTTTTGTTTTTTTATTCTTTTTTTGTGTTTTTTTAGATTATCTTTGTCGATTTTTTTTTAATATTGAACTAGTTGAGAATTTAGTACTATAATTGTTTTTCTTTAAAACATTATGAATTACTACAATGTCTCCCTACATGATTTTTTTTATGAATTTTTTTCCAAAATGTTTTTTGTCGATTTTTTTATATTGAGCTGGTTGAGAATTTTGCTTCGTAGATTTTTTCTTTAAAACACTGTGAATTGTTACAATATTTCCCCAAATGATTTTTGTTTTGCTACAGTGTTTCCCCACATGTTTTTTTTCAAAATTATCTTTGTCGAATTTTTTTTAAAATATTGAGCTGGTTGAGAATTTAGCTTTAACTTTCCTCACATGTTTTTCTTTCCATTTTTTTTCATTTTGTTTTTGTTTTTTTTTCTAAAATTGTCTTCTTCTTATTTTCATTTTTTTGTGTTTTTTTTCAGAATTGTTTTTGTTGATTTTATTTTTTTAATATGAAGCTGGTTGAGAATTTAGCTTTGTAGTTTTTTTTCTTTTAAAACACCGTGGATTACTACAGTGTTTCCTCACATGTTTTTTTTTATGATTTTTTTTCCAGAATTGTCTTTGTCGATTTTATTTTTTTTCATATTGAGCTGGTTGAGAATTTAGTTTCGTAGTTTTTTTAAAAAAAAACACTATGGATTGCTACAGTGTTTCCCCACATGAATTTTTTTTATGATTTTTTTTTACAATTATCTTTATCGATTTTATTATTTTTAATATTGAGCTGAATTAAAACTGTATATTTTCTCATAAAACGCTATAGATTATAGCTGTATATGCATCGCGCGGGCATGAGATCTAGTTTTCTTCTATTAGATGTTTGGATTATGTAATAGGGCAGGTAACTTCCTCCATTAATCTCAAGCATTTCTGCGACAGTTAGAAAAATATATACCACGCACCATAAAATTTATTCTAAGTTTTGGTATTCGTTCATAAAGTTTAGCTACCATTCCCTTCACCCCCCTCGCCATCATATTCGTGGATATTTACATATGGACTATGACACTAAAAGCACCATGCATATGTGTTCAATTTATCTAATGCAAAATGTGTCCATATATTCTCTCCTTTATAACGAGAGAAGTACATTGATTAAACGTGATTGATGTCTATAGCAGTCTGGATTAATTCTTGGCATATACCTTTAATTACTTCTGTTTAATCGCGTTTATATTGGTAACCAATCAGCAAATTGAGAACACCTCTAATGGGCATCGCACGAAGCAAGGAATTTGTCCTGAGCGGGCTAAAAGCTTATCATAACATATACACACACAAATCCAGGACGAAAATTATTTGTAATCCAAAACATATTAGATTAGTAAATTTAGTTTCTAATGAAATTAGATGTTGAAAATAAAACTAGAGTGTTAAGAAATAAATTTTATTTTATTTTATTTATTAAGGGTAGAATAATATTTTTATTTTAACCTATATATAGTCTCTTTGTATTTCGGTCAACATAACTTTTCAGAATAAAGTGATTATGCAATATCAATAAAACCCTAGCCTCCTCCTCTCTTATTTTTTAAAATGATATTTTTTCAGTTTCTGCAATCTAATATTTCATAAATTTCTACAATTTGCTATTTGTATTTTGTTTCTGTAATTTTTTGGAGTAATCGTATAACTTCGAGAAGATATTTATTTAATTTCTACTATTTAGCATTTCATTTTTTTTTCCTTTTCTCTTGCATTCTAGTTTTCTTTGTTTGTTGATTATGACTACTAAATGAGATGATTTGTTTCAGTCTGTTAGTGTAAGGTTGAATGAAAAGAATTATTCGTTTTGAAGTTATATAATGAGAAATTTCCTTAAGAGTAAAAAGATATGTTGATATGTTAGTGGAACTTATATGATACCTAGGAATATTGATAAGGGTTATGTTGCTATGATAGATGCTTAGGAAGCAAAAATACAAAGATTATTACTTGGATTAACAATTGTGTTGAGCATTTCATAGGTGCGTAGTTGGCGAAGTATGAGACAACAAAGGAAGTTTGAAATCAGGCAAAGTATGAGACAACAAAGAAAGTTTGAAATCATCTGCAAAGGTTATTCACACAATTAAATTTTACAAAGTAGTATCAATTAGAGAATGACATATAAGCTCTTCACTAGAAAAATATGAGTATTTAGAAGTTTTGTTCTGCTATGACAGATCTTTAAGATCAATTGGCTCTTATAGAATCTATAGAATTAAAGGCATGTGGTGCCTATATTGCTCGTAGAGAGCATCAACGATTGATACAGTTTTTAACGGCACTTCACAGTGATTTTGAAGGACTTAAATGTTTAATTTTGCATCGCTCTCCATTGTCTTATGTTGACTCTGTTGTCAATGAGTTATTGGCTAAAAAAATATATCTTCAGTCTTATTATGAAAAGAAAACTCCTTCTGCTTCTAATCCTTCTGTACTAGCATTACCCTCTAAGTTATTCTCTAATCATCAGAATAAGCCTTACACAAGAGTTACCTTCGACGAATGCAATTTTTATAAGCAGAAAGGTCATTGGATGACTCAATGTCCCAAGTTAAGACAATAGAAGGATAGATAGACACTTATGTCCATTAGTGTTTTAATGGTGTTATTTCACCTTTAAAAATTTTATCAAGAATTTTCTTGATATAATGAGACTCGAACCATACCAATTTATTAGATGTCTTAATAATCTTTATTCCTAGTACGACATCAACTACACTCGAGTCTTTCATGTCAAACTTATTAGTTAATATTTTCTTAGTAGACTTGATCATGTAATCATTCTTTTCAAAAATAAACATGTCATCCATATAAAGATATACAATGTATAACCTTCACTAATATTTTTTATATAAATACATTTTTTAATTTCATTGATTTTGAACTCATTTGACAACATAACCTAGTTAAATTTTTCAGGTTATTGTTTAGGTTCTAAACACATTTATCAACTTTGATTATTTTGAACTCATTTAATATCATAACCTTATTAAAATCCTCATGCCATTATTAAGGTTATTATTTTAAACAATATATTATTTAACAAGCTTACAAACTTCTTTTTTCTTATCCATTAACAACAAACCCTCCCAGGTTGTTCCATATATAGACCTCTTCATTAAGGTCACCACTCAAGAAAGTTTTTTTTACATTCATTTGAAGTATTTCAAGTTTGTTAATGCATGTGATGACTATTAACATTCGTATAGAAATTATTCTTAACACAAGAGAATATGTGTTAGAATAGTCCACATCTTCTTGTTGTTTGAATCATTTAACAACAAGTCTTGTTTTGTATTTGACAATAGTTCCATCATCTTTCATCTTTCTATTGAAGATCCACCTATAGCTAAATGGCTTACTTTCAGGTGAAAGATCCACTAGTTTTCATATATGATTTTTCATAATGGATTCAATTTCACTATTGATTGTCTCTTTCTACAAAAAAGCTTTAAGACAAAACTTTGCCTTGGAGTATGTATGAGGTTCATTTTCTAACAAGTATATTTAAAAATTCAAACAAAAAATTCTGGTTATTTTTTCATCTTTACTTTTTCTAGGTCCACCTTCACCATTTTTTGATCGATGATGATTGCTCGAGCTAGCTTTGATCATTCTCTTAAATGAATGATTTTCTTGTACTTTTTTAAATGAAAACACATCATAAAAAAATTGCATTTTTGAATCTATAATAATAACAAGAATAATATTCTCAATACTTGATTTGTGTACAAAAAAGTCAATATGCATTATTATTATAAGCATATCCAATAAATATATAATTCACAGTTCTAGGTCATATCTTAAACTTTTTGGGTTTAGGTACTGCAACCCTTATATTTTAAGGTATTTGTAGGAAGGTCTTCTATCTCTTCACAATTTATATAATGTTTTTTCTATCTTTTTTATGGGTACTTTGTTAAATAGATAATTGGCAACCAGAATTGCCTCTCCTTATAGGTTTTGAGGTGTTCCCAAGCTTATCAACATGACATTCATTATTTTTTTAATATTTTATTCTTACATTTTGCAATGTTATTTTGTTGAAGTGAATAAATAGCAGTAGTTTAGCGGATTATACCATTTTGAAAATAGAATTCACCTAATAATGTTTCATATTCTCCACCTCTATCACTTTTTATTACCTTAGTTTTTATTAAGTTGATTTTCAACTTTAGTTTTGTAATTTTTGAACATTTCAAGAGCCTTATCTTTGCTTTTAAACAAATAGGTATAACAATTTCTTATTTGATCATTTATTAAAGTAATGTAATAATTTTTTCCATCTCTAATTTGTAAATATTTTAAATCATTGATATCTGAGTGAATTAAATTTAAAGATTCATTACTTCTTTCAATTGTTTGAAAAGAAAGTTTTGTTAATTTATGTTTTACACAAATCTCACACTTATAATTTTTCTTAAAAACCATATTAGGTAATAATTCATGGTAATTAACCTTTGTATATAATTATAATTTACATTACTTAACCTGTCATGCCACACATCACAAGACTCAAGTAGGTACAAAAAAATACATTATTCTTATTATTATTCACATAATTGGTTATAATAGCCATTGCATTCATATTGAAGAAGTCATCACTAAGATTCCTTTTTTCTACGAACATATTATTTTTAGAGAGTATAAACTTATGACTTTCAAATACCATGTTCAAACTATTTTTGCTCAACAATAAGCTACACATTAAGTTTTTCATAATGTCAAGGATATAAAGTATACTATTAAGGATGAGAAGTTTTCTGAAAGTTATCTTTAATATGATCTTCTCCACACCTACTACCTTGGAGGTTGATAAGTTTCTCATGTATTAGTTTTCTCCTTATATTTCTTTATAAGTGGAAAACATTTTCTTCTCGGTGTATACATATCTCGTGGTATTAATGTCAACCGACCATTGCTCTGGATTATTAATTAGGTTGACTTCAAAAATATAAGTAGATAGGTTCATTTCCAAAACTTTATCTATAAGGTAATCAACTTCAATGGCATTAACTTAAGCAATCATTTTCTTTGGGTTCCTTACTCTCCTTTTTTTTTACAATCTTTGGCTAGGTGTGAAGTCTTGTTACAAATAAAGCATTTATCAATGAATTTCTAAGTAATTCCTTTTCCCTTAACAACAAGCTTTTTTCTTATTCTTATTGTGGAACTTTGTCACTTGTTTCGCAATATTTTATTTAGGGGCACCAAGAGAGTTGGATCTTCTTTCATATAACTTATTGTCTTTTCTTATCCCTAACCTTCAAATAAGGTCTTCAGCTCTTATTTCCTTGATATAGTTAATATAGTTCTTAAAATATTTCTAAAATGGTGGTAAATTTTCAATGTTTACATCAATTTAAAAGGATTCACTTAGAGATATACTTTCAATATGTATATCATATAAGATGAGCTGAAACTCATAAGACTAGCTCATAAAGGTTTTTGAATCAATCATCTTGAAATCTAAAAATTTACCAACAATGAATTTTATCATGTTGGCATCTTCAGCCTTGTACTTTTTGTCCAAAACTCTCACAATGCATTTTCACTTTTGATTAAACTATACATATCATATAATATATTGTCCAATCCATTCAAGGTGTAGTTAGCACACAAAAACAATTTGATTCCAAGCATCCATAAATGCTACCATTGTTGGATCATATTCATCATCTTACAGTTTTGGTGCTTCTTCAGTCAAGAGCTTTACCAAGTTTAAGATGGTCAAATAGATTAACATATTTTGTTTCTGCCTCTTAAAGTTTAATTCTTTGAATTTTTCAGGTTTCTCACCACAAAAAGTGTTGGTGGAATCTATACTACAAAAGTAGTACTTTCCAAAGAAAAAATGGTTGGGACAACCAAATCTTGAGTAAAAGATATGATAAAAAAACAAAAAAAGATAGCCAATAATATTTATGAATAAGTATTTTGTCTCCACAACAAGCAAGTAATATAAAATAAAACTTGTAATAAAAAAACTTAATAAAAAAAAGTATATATACTAAGCATGATGAAAATAAACACTTTTTTTTAATTTAGTTCAACAAGATAAATTCATAGCATACACTAAATCCTTATAAATTCATTTAAAGATTTTAAACAAGTTGCTTGAACATACCAACAAGTTTGCAAAAACATGTATAAACTCAAAAAACTTGCAATAAATTATACTTTTATTATGTATCATGCTAAAATATTTCGTTTTAGAAAAATAGACAAGTAGTATGATTATACGTGCAAGTTGGCAAATATGACAAGTATAACCTAAATAAAAATAATCTTTTAGAAGTTTAATTCTAGATGATATTCATTAAACCATAGAAATAGTATAAAAATAACAATTTTAGAAGATTAACTATAACTATAACATTAACAAAAGGATATTTAGCAACTTTCTAAAATTAAACTAAAAGTCATGAAGCTATAAACTAAAATTAAACATTTAGTTAAAAAAATCTATACATGAAAAAAGAAAATTAAAAAAATTATTGTATCATTTAAAGTATCTAATATCCTCTTTAATGATTTATCTAGCTTTTTTTTCACAAGATAAACTAAACAAATTCTAATTAAAACATAAAGTCTTAAGATTGTAATCCTAAAGGTATTAGACTAGATTTTTGAGCAAGTTTAGTTTATCATAACACAAGCATTCTAATTATGAGCTATATAAATATATATGAAAAACATGTAAAAGTTCTAGCATGCATAGTAAGTAAATATTCAAAAAAACATGAAAGATTGAATAACCATCTTAGCATGTATATTAACATATTAGATTAAATTCCAGCATGCATAGTAAACAAATATTCAAAATTAAAGAAGGATACGTACTTGTTGAAACACTCTAAAATTGATCAAGCTTCGTTGTTGTCAATGATAAGTCATTTGCATTAAATACTTTTTTACTCCTCACTTGATGCAAAAGATGTTTGCAATAAGCCTCACAATATTCCAATATCACCCACCTTGTTTGGATGTATTTTTAAACAAAGTCTACGAACCAAAGTTAAAGGACTCAAGTATCTCTCAACATAATGAAATTAAGTTCTAGATATAGGAGGAAAACCAAGGCCCCGTTTGTTTGCTGAAAAGTAGTTTCCTTTTGGAAAGTGAATTCCGGAAAAGTGAATTATTTTCCGATGTTTGGTAGTGTAATGGAAAATAAGTTGGAAAACACTTTCCAGTATTTGGTTATATCATGGAAAATGAGCTGGAAAATAACTTCTTAATGTTTTATTTTTTTCAAGTTTATTAAAATAATAAGAAACAAATCTTACAAATTAAAAAGTTGAATGAGAATGAAATTGAAAAAAAATATAATTTC
>Ga0307517_10012289_pt1 | contig 11768 bp, 12 predicted proteins | sample 23_EM_MG_FD_194515 | JGI IMG/M metagenome (GOLD analysis project Ga0307517, IMG submission 194515) | Populus trichocarpa ectomycorrhiza microbial communities from riparian zone in the Pacific Northwest, United States - 23_EM | ecosystem: Host-associated > Plants > Roots > Unclassified | place... | reverse complement strand
TTTAATTATTTTTATCTCAAACTCCAACGACCTTTTTTCGTCCATCTTGTCTGGCTACATCCACCTTGACCACCACTCTTTTTCTGGCTCAGATCTCACCATCTACCTCCACAGGGTGAACCATTTCATTCAACAACATCCAAATAACATCCTGACGACAAACATACAAAGAAAATCGCTATATAATTTTTGTAGAAGCCATGTACAATTGTGGTTGGAAAGATGAAGTCGAACGTCCCCTCTGTTTTTGGCACTTTGTCCCAAGCCCCTTCTGCGAAGGTGTCCGGTAACCGGACCGGAGCAAGGGCTTGCTCCGAACCTAAGATCTATCTGTGGGGAAATAACCAATGTCACCGAAGGAGGTTTTCTTCCAGGGTGTGATGCGAGGAATGTTACCATCAGGAAGAGTTTTCGGTACCCGTGGCGCCGCACGCCCTGAATAACGACGATCGATAGAGTACTGGCTCTGGGAAGACGGCGTCCTTGATATAGTCAAGCTTGGTAATCTGGGGAAGGTGAGTATAATACCCCCCCGCTTCCCTGAAACTACTTAATTAAGGGCGGTAATGGCGCTGCCTCTAGATCGAATGAAGCCTCTTGGCGGGAAGAGAGGTGCATGATACGAGTCTTGAGTGGGCATTGATGACCAGTTCGATTCCCAAATCCCAGATGCGGTCCTTAGGAAATAAAACACAGAACTGGTAATCCAAGCTTGTAGAGCACAATTACGCAAGAAGTGAATTTGGGTTGGTCTGCAACAGTTTGAATGTGAATGAAACGAGAAACCGTCTTCTCCTCGGCACCGCCCACTGATTCTCCTTGACAAAAAGGGCTCTTCCGCATGGCTGTTCTGGATGATACGAGGCTGACGCAATCATCCTCGAGGCAGATGTCAGAACAAAATTAGTTGCTGCCGGCCAGTCCGAAGTACTTGCCTGCATGCACCTGCCTCGTGTACGCCCCCAAATTAGATCGCCAACCTCGGAGCAGTTCAGAAGATCGCTAGGGAAAGAAGGGTCACTGATCCTAGATCAGTGGTCGCCGAACAGAGTTGCCCAGGTTATCCAACGTGAAACGTGTGATGGAGTTTTTTTTTTTTTGTTAGCTTATCGTTGTTCAGTGTTGCTAGCTACTGGGCAATGGTATTGAATTCTCGGTCTCACCAACGGCGAAAGATGTTGGTGGATGGGACTTTCGATAAATATCTAATGGGGTCGACGATCTGCTTCCAAAAAGCCTACTTGCATTAAATGATGATACGAAACATCTTGAGGTACGATTTACAGCTGAGAAATACAGTTTGAATAAAGCCCGGAGACGCTGGATTACGGTGGCGTCCTCACGCCGTACGGTCGAGATACAGAAATGCAGATGAAAAACAAATAGATATTCCATCGGCGAGGATGGGAATGTACGAGAATACATACGACGGTAACTCCTCTCGGCTGAAGCGGCTTTACCAGTTAATAATCGCGGGGAAAGGCCTTCATGTTCGAAGGAAGCGTACCGCACGTCCGGCTGATGATGGTCAAAGCAGATCGCTCCTACTCTCACTAATCCCTGCGGAAAAAATCTGATGTATCAGCGATTGATCTTGAGCTCTGGATGTTAGCACATGGCTAGAGGAAAGCGATCATAGGATCCCGGAAGAAGCCGAAGAAGCCGCTGGGAGAACTGTACGGGAAAGGTGTCACAGAAAAAACGGGGGTGATTCATGGAGGTGTTTAATAGAGCTGGCGTCTCTAGTCCTCCCAAGTTCCTGGCTGACCAAACCATCAAAATATTATGGAAGAGGTCGAAAAGTTTATCGAAGGGTCCCTTTATAAACAGGAAGAGATTCACGTCTCTGGCCTTACGGAATACATTGGGGCCTCGTGATACGGTGATACTTCCAGAGCTCGCGCATTGAGGGCTGTGTGCGAAGAAAAAATTGCGTGCTCATGGCGAACAGGAACGTCCGGGGACGAAAGTTAAGTCGTAACCAAGGTCGAATAGGGTTCCTTTCCTGGAAAATCATCAGATCTCAGAAACTTGTTTGGCATTGTATCAAAAACGAAAACTTTCTTCATCAGACAAAGATAATCACAAGTGCGATGGTAAGGGTAGGTCCAGTGGCGCCAATTGTCAAGGTAAGTGATCTTCCCGACCACATGAACAAAATTAAAGACGCGAAAAAGCCTGTTGGAGGATGCCTGTCAATGTTTGGGAATATTGTGCGTCAAATCATTGCTAACCATCTGCGATGGGCGTTGGAAGGTAGACCTTTGAATGAAAGGTCAGCGGATATATCGACACAAACAAGGCAGAAAGGAGGAATTTATTATTCAACTAAGACGATATGTCCTTAAGAGAAAGTGGGCGTCTATCAGGGGATGAAGGGGGGGAGGGGATGGCGGGAAGAAAAGTACAAGTGTGTTATCAACCTTCAAGCGATTCGAACTCTCCTTCGATTTCGGTTCCACGTGAACGCATATTCCGTTCCTTCAGATTTGTTTTGAGGATACAGCTTTCCTTCGAAGCAGATCTTTTGCAACCTCTGCATACGCGTCCATGCTGGATCATGAGTACATGAAGTCCGTATTTGAGTTCATCCGGAACGCGTAGGTCCAGGTGCGCCTGGGTGAGAATTCGATCGGCCTGTGGCGGCGCCCATCCGAGGACCTTGCTCAAACGGAAAACGTGGGTGTCAACGGCGAAAGAATCGCGTCCCAGGCAAAATAAAAGAACGCAAGAGGCGGTCTTTGGCCCAACGCCATCGTAAGATAGCAGCTCTTTCATAATTTCGTCATCAGTCATCCGCTTTCCCTCCTCCACCGCTCCTAAGTGTTGTAACGAATATTCTCCATGACGAGCCTTTATAGAACGTAGAATATTTTGAATCGTGGCAGCCTTCTTGTTCGCCAGTCCTCCAGTGCGTATAGCGTCCACAAGCTCAATTCGAGGTGCCTGAGAGATGGCGGCGAAGTTGTTTCGTCCAAAGGCAGCGTCCAGCGACGCCTTAGCCTGGCTACTATTCTTTCCGGAAGTGTTTTGGGAGAGAATCGTGCCAATAAGAGCCTCAATGACGTTGGGAGCGCTTCCGCAGGTCTGCGCAGAATTGCTAGATGCCACCGGTGGTTTACGAACGGGGTTATGTGTGGGATGCGCCTTGGAAAGAAGCTGGAACACTTCCAATGCCTCGGCCGGTGTCGGATGTGCGAATTGGGGGAATGGTGACTCGACCACGAACGACGAATGAAGTTTCAGCTTCTTGGACTTGGTGGGAGATTCGGGTAGCGTTGTTGCCTGACTCGAAGAAGTTACAGGTGATTCCGCATCAGAAATTTCGGGCGACCTCGCCCTTTTTGGTTGGAAGTTACGCGTCGCCATAATTATCCCAGTGACAGGAAATTGTCTCAAGATATTTGAGAATGTAGCTCCAGATATCTGAGAAGGGGGTCACTTAGGCCTGAGGTCTAAGCTTAAAGGCCAAGGCTAAATCGTTGGAGAGTTTTGCTGGCGGGAACATCTCGTGATGTGACCAGTCGCGTACTGTCACGCTCGGCCCTCGCGAAATCCCAATACAAATTCCATATGGCATTGATAATATGGTAATACTTATGGCAAGGCCAGGACAATGACTCTGCGCAGTTGTAATTTGGGATGCTCGTGTCTAGGTCCCCTTCCTATATCAATAACGAGTCACTTGTCTACTTCGGGGACTGGCGTTCTTGGGAAATCGAGTACGGCATCTCAATTCAGTCGCTGACAGCAGTATCACCATGCCCGGGGTGTCATTCGTGAGTCGCTCTGGTTACCAGCCAGTGAATCCTCTAGATAAATAACGGCTGTCATTCAGGATCTAAAATCCGTCAATAAATCCCAAACGGTAGAGACGTTTTGCTCATTCATAAGTCTTATGACCTGGCTTTCCCGGCCAAATGCGCCGCACAGGACCAACTGCTGAGTTCAATCTGACAAATCCATGAATTATTGAGTTTGGAAGGTTAACGCTTAAGCGCTTAAGTTTCGTGCCGCCATTACCTGTTGCCGGCTCGATACTAGATGCAAGCATCATAACCTCATCGCTTAGAGCTGTACGACCTCTAACATTTAATTACGTTCCAGCTTCCCACACAAACACGGATTGAGCATCCGTACACCCAACTGGCGAGCATACATGGATATCTAAATAACCGCAGTGAAGCAAATGTGGCTCATGTAAGTCATGTCAGTTGTGCCCGATTTGTACTTTCGTTGAACCTTCATTTACATGTTCCAACTGACGTTCGATTTCTAGGGCGTCAAAAGTCCTAGAATTCTTAGTCAATGATATCAGAAGTGAATTCGATGAGGTAAACAGTATTGAGGATGAGCGGGATGATGGATCAAGCACGCTTCGAGACGAGATAGGGTGCTTTTTCAGGCTCAGGGAGCATACCGTATCTGTGTTGACTCCATGTGCTCACTCAAAGTTGGATAAATTGTGGGCCATCGAATTTACGAGAATTTGCCTGCACACCCCGTCTTCGTCCGCTTCCTAGGTGTAATCTAATGACATAGGTCAATGACAAAAAAAGATGATATGCGAACTCACGCCCTGATCGATCCACCACCCTCACATTATACAGCGGGTTATATCTTTGACTTTATTGTCCAACAATCTATACTCTCCATTGTTCTCCTGTTCTGGGATATTTTGCCGAGAGGGAACGATGCGGCATAACGCTTCGTGATTAAAGCGTTCCTCGTGATAATTATTTTCTTTCCATTGGACTAAATGAGCCAGAGATACACATGTAGGAAGAGCCATTAGTTTACGCGCAAATATTGTGTGCTAGTAGCGCGTCTCGGAGTCTCGGAGGAATACTGTACTCCACGCTTCTTTCTGTTCCCGCGGGTTATGAGTATGCGTGGGAGAATTCCTCATTAATTGCTCCTTCTCAAGGATATGACTCGAGTCGCGAACTTAAGAAGTATGTTATTCCGTCCTTGACTATACCATTGTACCCATACGAAGATTCCCAGACGTTGGGGTCCGATTCAATCTTCTTTCTAAGTAAAACCGGACTCGATAGCCATGGGTATACTTTAAAGCAGGGTACCGAGTCACAGTAAAGCCGTGATTGCTCCTTGACGGGATAATATCCGAACGACTACATACACTCGTTCCCATTGTCTATTCGAATCATGAATTAATACGGTTCCTCACGAAAAGTGAAGACGCGACCTGAACGCGTTCGTTTCGTTGGTCTCGCTTCGTATCTTGGGCATTCAATTTTGAACGTCCTTCTCAATTGAAACCGCGTAATTACTTCTCTTCTGGATCACCAATTAGTGTGAAAGGACATTGTTCTACTACTTCTCCCATAATATTTATGGGTATGTTGGCGTCGTTCTAGACCAATTCTCAAGACATCGAAGAAGATAGATATGTTATTACACTCCCAATTTGGTCTTTAAGCCCATCTTTGTGTCTTTCAATCCCTCTCCCGATATGGATTATTTAAAATGCCTGTTTTACTCCTGAGGCCCTGAAGCGAGGAGCACCTGATCACCGGTTCACCCAAATGGACCATCGATTTAGCGTAAACTGGGTGGCCCCAGGCCCAAGCACAAGGCGGGAGACAGTCGGCGTCCGCATAAAGTGTCAATATATGCACGCTGTATTTCCTTAGCCCAAGATTATTGGCTTGTAGCACCACTCATCGGTGCGCCACGCTAGTCCCGCCCGTGCGAATGATACGATAATCTTAAAAATTCAGGCGAGGATGCTTCACTTGCAACTTCATTATCCGTGTAAACTTTCCCATTGGTCTGACAGCAACCTTGCACCCTGAGGACCCTCCACTGAGGCCTCTGACTGGCGCAATTCTGGGGAATACGCCCTGGAATAGGTTCGCATTATGCCTCGTGGCCTACCTTGTTTAGGACCACAATGTACAATCTTAACCCTAACGCAAGGTTAACAGATTTGTCTCACCCGATTTGACATGATCCATATCCATTTGTTCAGCTCTTTCATCATTCCGTCCCCATACCTGACCCCGAATATATGATATTCGATTTGTAAATATATGGGAATGCAGGGAGAGTTCGAGGGACAGTCTCATTTTAATTGATTTGACTATAAATGTGCATCCGCCCTCAAATGACTTGGATATTCACGGTCGCGAAATAGTGATGTCTTATTTGAGAAAAAATCGAAGGGTTTTTACATACGAAAATTCATTGATGGAGTTTGATTTTACTCGGGTATTACGGATGAGAATAGGTGTCGTCTAGATGGTATGGGATGGGCAAAGGGTAAGAATTAATGTCGGGTACAAGCTGCTATTTGCAGTCAAAGCTCCGGCATTTCACGGCCCAAAAAGGGAACTCGTCCAAGTTACCGCCTCCGCCTACTTACAACGACATGACGTTGTGGAATCACGAGTCGCATTTTCTTTCGGGGAAGGACCGAGCGCGCCCATCATGAGAGATTCACAACTCGGACCATCCGTGATAACATCAAGACATGATGCCTTTGAGGTTGATACTGTACCCTCCGAGATATTGGTGATGTGCATCGAGAGGTAAAACATGATCATGGAGGCAGAGCTCGGGGGGATCGCCACATGAGGGATCGGGTGATGGACTTCGAGATCTTGGGGACCAACCTTGGTGAACAAGCGGTCGGCTCTTGGCTGCCTTTTTGGGAAGCGTGAAGGGTCTATACCATTTTTAGCGGTTTTGAGGTAACACGTGGATAATTTTATCAGATGGCGCTTGAGAAGCGATATAGCTGAATTTAAAGGGTGTTTCTGGTCGTACGATAGTTGTAGATAGTTGTGCATTGCAGATGGCAGCGACGATGAAGGCAATTAATCTCGTGTGCTAACTTGAAAATCAAATCGTGAGGATTTGAATCCGCGGAGGGAAATATGGGAAATGACGATCATACGTGGGCAAACTGATAAGCGGGAACAGTAAACGATGACTCGGACCGAACCAGATTCAGGGAAAAAAGACAATAACGGTCGTGAGTTGGATCTCTCCATTACACCACCAAACAGCGTGCAACAGAATGTCGAGAAAGTCTTTATCGGGCCAGTGCGTCCGTATTTGGAGGAGACAATGAATTGAAACAGGCTCGTGTTGTTGGCCGGAATCTATCTGCTCACCTGAACTATAAAACTCTTCGTTTCGTATTGTTTCGCTTTTTGTGCCCCGCCCGCGCAATTGTTCTCCCCGATCGCAGAGACAAAGAAAACGATTGGCATCCTCGACTTGCGACACCCATTATTCTTTCTCCCTCTCCTTCCTCGCCCATTGTCTCCCGACTCTCCTTACGACCCAGGTCTCCGCTATTCTTCATTGTCTCCACGACCAACAATCATGCCCGCTTTACGCACTCGCGATATCCAATCCCGAAGTAAGTCTTCCCAGCAGGATATCATCCGAATCAACTCACCTTCTCTCCAGCACTAGAAGTGACGACGGATGCACCACAACCCCCTTCACTCAACATCGTGTCGCCGACGCCACGCGCTTTCACCTTCCCTATCACGCACAACCTTTCAGACAGTCCTTACTCTTCGCCTTGTAATTCGCCTTTTGAACCCGACCTTCGTTCTCTCCCTTCGCAATGTATACCATCATCGTCTTCTTCATCTCCATCAGAATCGTTTTCTTCTTCAACAATTCCAGTCATGCGCACCTTTACACCCGATTCACCCGCATCCCCATTGAACAAACGCCGAAAATCATCGTCATGCAGTAGTGACGTCGTCGAACGCCGGCCGAAGAAAGGCGACGAGGACTACATCAAGCGCCCCGAGAATGCATTCATCCTCTTCCGACGTCAATGCTGCGAAGATCGTCAGAAGGCGCAGGACGAGGCTGCGGCATTGGAGGGCCCAGCCAAGAAGCAGAGGCAGGCCGATCTTTCTAAGACGATCAGCCAACAGTGGAAGAGTCTGTCGGCGGACGAGCGCAAATTCTGGGAGAATTTGGCCAAGGAGAAGAAGGCGGAACACGAACTCGCGTACCCAAACTACGTGTATCGTCCTCAGCGTGCGAAGGATAGGGACGGGCGAACGAAGTCGAACAAGAAGGGTGGGAAGTCCATGGAGGTGGACGAGAGTAAGCTTCATGCCTCCGAAGGCTCGAGCCTCCAGTACGTCGTTCCCCTTCCAAGGAACCATGGACGTTCCGCTTCGGCTCCCACCCCTCCTCCATACCAATCCATCCAGCTCCCCAATGTCTATATGACGCCGTCTTGCCCAACCTCCCCGTCGCTACTCCCCATGATCAGCAGGCGAGCTGCACATCCTGGCCATAACGAGAACCCAATGTCCAGTTTCGATTACCTCCCTAGCAGCACCTACCTGCCGCCTTCTTACGCGATGCAAGGGCAGTTTGAAGCTAGTCTTCAGGTACGTTCGCTCGATCGAGTTCTCTCTTGCACTCCAATCTGACGTTCGATCGTGATGTAAGTCGTCCGAGTTCCTGCGAAGCATGTATAACTCGACGGGTCAACAACGAACCGGCGTATCGCCTCTATCGCAACTCACTTTACCTTCAAGCGAGTCCCTGCTCCTCCCTGCTCATCAAATCGTCTCGCCTTCATCGTCGATCGGCTCTGGATCATCAGGACCCTCGTCACCCAGCACAGGACCTTATACCCCGACGTCCGCCTTCCTCTCTCAGAACTACACGCATCTCACTCCTGATGCCTCGCTCGAGGCCCAAGCTCAAGCCGAGATGGACTTACAGATGGAGATGCAGATGCAACAGGAATTCGCCAACTTCACATGGGGCGGCGGAGCTTCCAATGGGAGCAACTCGCTATGGTCCAACGAACCCTCAGTGCTACTGGGCGACGATTTCGATATCAACGCGATCCCGCCTCTGGAACTCGGTATGCCAAAATATACCGAGAATTTGGCGATGGCCGCGCCCAACTCGTCCTTAGAGTTCGGGCAGGAATTCGCCAACGCGCTCGAGAGTCGACCGTATCACGACGAAGGCTCGACCATGGGTCTCCTTGGTTTCGACGAGATGATGGCCGGGCACAACTTCTGAGGGCCCTCTCCTTCGCTTCGAACGATGCTGCGCGTCAACGAGGTTCTTACTTCCCAAACCCGTTTGTTCATCCTGTCGGCTTTTTTTTTTGGACGATGCATGTTTTCGGATATCCGATGTAATGTTGCGCACCTGGGCCCGGTCTCCATCCTTGCGTTTCCCCACCTTTTCTTTCTGTTGGGGGCCTGGTCGATTTTTCTTCATGTTCATGTTGTATGTTCTCTGTTCATCATCCATCCTTCCTCCCCCCATGTTTAGCCCGAGTCTGGGTCTGTAATCATAGTCGCATCTCCTTGCGTAACCCTTACGAAACCCGAGGATGTGTCGTCGAGACGCGTGCGTCGAAAGCCTTCCTCCCGGATGCGTCTCGATGGCCATCCGAATACCCCATACCTTGTACCTCATAAATCCAAACCCCTCATGTGCGACACGTCCTCTTGATTACTCACTTCACGATCCCTTTCACGAACTCCATTAGCTTTCTTAATCCATACCACACCCCTCTGCGCATATACCCAACACTTACCTCTTTTTTTATTTTTATCCTCCGCCACTCCCTTTGCGAGTCGCACCTATTTTTGTTCTGTGCACACCCACACCGCGTACATACATACATCATCACTTTGGTCGTCCACGGCAGTAGTCGCGCTCGTTACTTTCCCCAAAAAAGTGAACTGTTTTTTTCTGGCATTTAATTTCCACTGCGAACCGAGTCAGAAGGGACAATAAGAACAATAAGAGAAGTCAAACCAGTGCACCCCGGGCAACGGCATGACTCGTCTCATTTGGGTCGTCGAACTTCGAATTGGAAGACAAATCGGAGAAAAGGCGGCTTCACGAAGATAACACCGATGCGCGTTTCTGCTTTCGGCATTCATCACTCGGCGGAGGGTCGATTAGATAATGAAAACTCCCACACACACATCGTTCCTGAAGGAAAAAAAGAAATCAGCCCACAATCGGACCCGTGACTCACCCGCTTTCGCTCACCCGTATGTACGTCCATCCCTCTTCGCTCTTCTCAAAACGCCTTGGTCCAGAGAAGCCGTGGCGAGGGAATTTCAGTAAAATTAGCACTCGTAGGGATGAATAGCGTTCAGCGGAATTCGAACCTAATCCAGAATCCCAGTTCTCCCATCAATGAGGGGGGGATGGTGGCGCAGGGCCTCCCACCATGTCCGGAGGCGGGAGCACAGCAGGGTGGCGTAGAATATGAGTGATGGTGGAAATGTATGTGCTTGAGCAAACCAGAAGCGGTGGAGAGGAGCCAGAGTTGTGGTAAAAGAAACATCTAAGCGATTACAGTCTAGAACTTGCGAAATATTGTTCGGGGAAGCAGGATAGGACTCATGCGAAGACGAGATTGGCATGTCAAAACCGACAAAGCGTACCGCGTACACGCCGCCGAGGGTGGTCCGAGGAATTGAGTTCAAGGTCATCTGCTTAGAGTTTCGATGACAGGGAATGATTATTTCCAACTGGGAGGGTCAGCGATCACACCTGAGGAACGGGAACGTGTAATTGATCCCATTGACCGAGGAAACATGATTAGACTGTTAAACTAAAAGCGTTAGCTCGAGAGGCGTCGGACAACCAAAGATGGGCGAACCTTCGTTTATAACGTACAGAAGTCGGCGGGGGCGAAATACATTAGGCGTAATAGGTATATTGGAGACAGATAACTCAATATGAAAATGCCCTCAGACGATCACAGCTGTGGGCGGCACACATGAACTCATAGGCGTTAGGTGTAGGTGGTGCTGTGCTGGAACGGAGGTTGGTTAGTTCATGAGTGGCAGAGTATTTGACGACGTTATATACACCTTCCATATCAACATGAGGTTTCAGCGTTTGTGGTCCACGACCAGATCGCGGGGTTAGTATTCCGTGTGAATGAAATACTCACATGCCGCTCGATGTGACCGTTGACTATTTTTGAAGGTACAAGACGTAAGTAATATTTGAAGACATAACATTTCGGATGTAACCTAACGCACCAGCAGCCAAAGCATCGACTATAGACGCGACTTTTCTCTTCCGCAAATGCATCTCGTGTCGATATGGTTAAATTCAGAGCACATATCCGATCCAAAGACCGTTATCAAAATGCCACCCAAAATTCGACCCACAAAGCACGGCAGAGAAATCCTCGAATCGCCTTGAGGCAGGTATCAATGAAGCGCAATACGCGATAATGACATGTTGAAGTTTCATAAATACGACTTTGCGCGCGATGTCAATTCAGAAAGCTCACCGATAGAACACACCAGTCGTGTAACTGTATCATTTCTCCGCCAAGGCCCTGATTTCCGCGAAGGACGTGTAACGCGCGTGAGCGCAAATAAACGCGTTTTCCGCCCAGAAACGCGGTGAATGGTGTGTGCTGGGTGATTTCATGGAGGATTGAGTTCAGAGGTGCCAGCGAACAACCCAGCAACGTTGAGAAAAGTGACAAGGAATGTCCCAAAAATTGAACCACGGCCCCTGGCACGTGATTTTTCAATGTCATCACTTCAATGCTCAGCGCTTAGCCTCAGGTTCTAAAACGAACTTGCGCTATTTCAAAATCTATCACTGTCGTTCAAGAATTCATTTTAAAAATAAATTTCCAGCTCATCTTCCCATTCGACCTCCGTCGAACCTTGCGAATAAAATCTAAAGTTTCCCACTCGATTGATGCTCAACTCTTTTCTGAGAAGGAGAGGGTCCGATTTCAACATCCG
>Ga0307517_10012288_pt1 | contig 11769 bp, 7 predicted proteins | sample 23_EM_MG_FD_194515 | JGI IMG/M metagenome (GOLD analysis project Ga0307517, IMG submission 194515) | Populus trichocarpa ectomycorrhiza microbial communities from riparian zone in the Pacific Northwest, United States - 23_EM | ecosystem: Host-associated > Plants > Roots > Unclassified | place... | reverse complement strand
GTTTGAGAGTCCTCTGTTTCTGTTTCTATTTTTCACCTATATATAGGTGTTGTTTCTACGAACATTAAATTAATTCATTCAATAAGAATTATCTGTCTCTTCCACTTTGTTTTCTTGTTTTACTACATTTGGTATCAGAGCTTGTTACTGTCCAGTGTTCTTGTTTGGTCTAAGTTCTTACTTGTATTTGTAAGCATCCAATCATGAACGGCATACAACCTCAGCTTCCCAGGTTTGGTGGAAAACACTTTGATCAATGGTGTATCCAGATGAAGGCATTGTTTGGCTTTCAGGAGTTATCCGAGATTGTTGAGCTTGGATATGCAGAACCAGTAGATCAAGATGAAGCAGCAGCACTCACTCAAGTCCAGAAGGATAACTTGAGTAACAATAGGAAGAAGGACAAGAAGGCTTTATTTTTTCTCTACCAAGCCGTAGATGAAGTTGTTTTTGAAAAGATTTCAAATGCAACTACGGCTAAAGAGGCGTGGGAGATGCTTCAGAGATCCTACAAAGGTGATGAGAAAGTAAAGAATGTAAGGTTGCAAACCTTACGTGGTGAATTTGAATCTCTTAAAATGAAAGATTCTGAATCTATATCTGATTTCTTTTCTCGGGTTCAAACTGTCGTCAATCAATTGCGAGTGAATGGCGAGAAAAAGGAAGATTTGCTTGTTATTGAAAAAATCATGAGATCCTTGACAAGTCGGTTTGACTATGTCGTTGCTGCAATTGAAGAAGGAAGGGATCTTTCGATCATGACAATTGAAGGTCTGATGGGGTCGTTATGTGCTCATGAGTATCGAATGAATCAAAGATTAGCAGAGCCTATTGAACAAGCTTTTCAAAGCAGGGTGACTCTATCCAACAAAGCAAATTTCAGCGATGGTAGAGGATCAACATTAGACAAAGATAGCAAGGCTGTGAACCACAAACAAGCTACCTCCTCTCAGAAAAGTAACTCTGGTAATGGAAGGTATGATAAGTCCAAAATTCAATGTTTTCGTTGCAAACAATTTGGACATTATCGTTCACAGTGCAGAGTCAAGCTGGCTAAAGCCAATTATGAACGTGCCAACTATGTTGATGCTGACATACAAGAAAAGGAAACTTTGTTGTTAGCCTGCAGCATTTCTGAAGATGAGCACAGTGACCAGTGGTATTTGGATACTGGGTGCAGTAATCATATGTGTGGCAAGAAGGAGCTATTTTCATGCCTAGATGAATCAGCACGTGGAGAAGTGAATTTTGGAAACAAAGCCAAAGTTTCAATTATGGGGAAAGGTAACATTCTCATTCGATTAAAAGATGGCTCTCGTGCAACTATCTCTGATGTGTTTTTTGTCCCTAGTTTACACTGGAATCTATTAAGTATTGGGCAACTCTCGGAAAAGGGATTGAAAATCATCATTGATAATGGAATTTGCACCATTGTGAATCAGAAAAATGAGCTAGTTGCCAAAGTTAAAATGACTAAAAATCGCATGTTTCCTTTGCCTCTACAAACTGATTTGATCATGTCCTTTAGTGCTGTGGTTATGGATACAAATTGGCTGTGGCATTTCCGTTTTGGTCATTTGAATTTCAATGGACTAAGGTTGCTGGCAAAGAAGGAAATGGTTACAGGGTTGCCTTTGTTGGGTGATTTTAATCAAATGTGTGAAGGGTGCATATTTGGCAAGTTGCACAGGGACTCTTTTCCAGTGGGAAAGTCACGAAGAGCACAGCATCCACTAGAGCTTGTGCACTCAGATATTTGCGGCCCAATGGAGAATGTCTCACATGGAGGTAACAAATATTTTCTCACTTTCATTGATGACTACAGTAGAAGAACTTGGGTCTATTTTTTGAAGCAAAAATCTGAGTGTTTTAACATATTTAGAGAGTTCAAAATCTACGTTGAAAAACAGTGTGGTCGAAGTTTGAAGATGTTTCGATCGGATAGGGGAGGAGAGTACTCTTCTAATGAGTTTTCTGTTTTCTGTAAGAGTCATGGCATTAAACATCAATTCACAGCAAGCTACTCACCCCAACAGAACGGGGTTGCTGAAAGAAAGAACCGAACGATTTGTGAAATGGTGCGCAGCATGTTGAAAGGAAAGGGATTACCCAAAGTGTTTTGGGCAGAAGCTGTATCCTGTGCTGTTTTCATTCTAAACAGGTGCCCTACTAAGAGTGTTCTCAACATGACACCTGAGGAGGCTTGGAGCAATTACAAACCAGATGTTGGAACTTTCAGGGTGTTCGGTTGTATTGCTTATGCTCACGTTCCAGCAGAGAAAAGGAAGAAGTTTGATGATAAATGTGTAAAATGCATTTTCATTGGCTATAGCAATATAACTAAAGGCTACAAGTTGTTTAATCCAGCAACAAATGAAGTTATTGTGAGCAGGGACGTTGAATTCAATGAGACAGAAGCTTGGGATTGGACAGTTGATGAGAAGAAACAAATGGGGGTTGCATGGAATGAAGACTCCGTTGAAGGCACACAACCTGAAGGACCTTCTATGGATACCAGCACGGCAGCAACCTCTGATTCCCCCTTGAGTCCTGATGATGCAACTCGTTGCTCAACACGAAATCGTGTGATTCCAGCACGGTTACAGGACTATATTGTAACCAATGATAATGATGTGTCTGATGAGGATTTGGTAAACTTTGCTTTATTTGCAGATTGTGATCCTCTAACCTATGCAGAAGCAGTGCAAGATGATCGGTGGGTTAGTGCCATGGATGAAGAAATTCATTCAATTGAGAAGAATCATACTTGGGAGCTTACTTCTCTTCCACAAGGCAAGAAAACAATTGGAGTTAAATGGGTATACAAAACCAAGTTGCAGCCAGATGGTCAGGTGGACAGATTGAAGGCAAGGTTAGTGGTGAAAGGATACAAGCAAAAGCCGGGTATTGATTACTACGAAGTTTTTGCACCAGTGGCAAGACTTGACACCATTCGTTTGGTGATTGCTTTAGCTGCCCAAAAGAAATGGCAGATACATCAAATGGATGTGAAATCTGCGTTTCTAAATGGTTCACTCGAAGAAGAAGTCTTTGTTGATCAACCAGTTGGTTACGTGAAGGAAGGCTATGAAAATAAGGTTCTAAGGTTAAAGAAGGCATTATATGGGTTGAAGCAGGCACCTAGGGCGTGGTATACTCGTATTGACTCATATTTTCAAGAAAATGGGTTTCTTAAGTGTCCATACGAACCTACGCTATATATCAAATCTGATTCACATGATCATATGCTCATTGTATGTTTATATGTGGATGATTTGATATTTACAGGAAATGACTCAAGCATGGTTGCTGCATTCAAGAAGGCTATGAGTAGCAATTTTGAAATGACTGATATGGGACTTATGTCTTATTATCTTGGGCTTGAAGTTATGCAGACAGGTGCTGGAATTTTTGTTTCACAGAAGAAATATGCAGCAGATATCTTAAAGAGATTTAAGATGGAGTCATGCAACTCTATTAGTACTCCAGTTGAAACACGGTTGCAGTTAACAAAATCTTGTGATGGAAATCCAGTCAACACAACTTATTTTCGAAGTTTAGTAGGAAGTCTACGTTATTTGACTTCTACCAGACCCGACATCTCTTTTGGTGTGGGCATGATTAGCAGGTTTATGGAGACACCTAGCCAAGTTCATTTACAAGTGGCGAAACGAATTTTGCGATATATAAAAGGTACCCAAAATCATGGTATTTTTTATGCATCTGCTGCTGATTGTAATCTTGTTGGGTATTCAGACAGCGATTGGGCAGGAGATGTTGAAGGGAGAAAGAGCACTTCTGGTTATATATTTCATTTTGGTTCGGGTGCCATTTCATGGTCATCGAAGAAGCAACAAGTTGTGGCATTGTCAACTACTGAAGCAGAGTACATGGCTGCTGCCTCCTCTGCATGTCAAGCTGTTTGGTTGCGTCGATTGTGTGATGAATTAAACCAGAAGCAAGGAAGTCCAACAAAGATTTTTTGTGACAACAAGTCAGCTATTTCACTTACGAAGAATCCAGTCTTTCATGGGAGAAGCAAGCACATCGACATAAAATTCCATTATATTCGTGAACTTGTCAGCAGCAAGGAGATAGAGGTGGAGTTCTGTAAATCCGAAGAACAAATTGCTGATATTCTCACGAAGCCATTAAAAGCAGACATCTTTCACAGGTTGAAGGAGAAGATGGGGATGTGCACCTCTGATAGTTTGAGTTTAAGGGAGGCTGTTGGAGTTTTAAACTCAAACGGCTAGTTTTTTCTTTTGTCCTGCAGTTCAAGTATTTACTTTACTTTTCTAATTTTGAATAAGTCTTTGGGTTTGAATAAGTCTGTAACTTGTCGTGCAGATTTTCTTGCTGATTTTTAGTTAGTTTGTTGAGTATGGTAATGCCATGCAAATAGGAGTGTTAGTTTGAGAGTCCTCTGTTTCTGTTTCTATTTTTCACCTATATATAGGTGTTGTTTCTACGAACATTAAATTAATTCATTCAATAAGAATTATCTGTCTCTTCCACTTTGTTTTCTTGTTTTACTACACTGTGATCTTTTTGAAGAAGAACAGAATGACCTTCTCATGGACTTGCTTGATATTCCTAAGAAAGCTTGTGATCGTCGAGTATGTTCACCATTTTCAACTAAAATTTTTGTGGTTTTCTGCTTATCCTGACATGCATATCTGTATGTGATTCTCATTTTTGTGCATGTGTCTGTGTTTCTATAATGCATGCTTTGTATATCTGTATATATCTAATTCCTGGGCAGTTATAGTTTTATTGAAACTACTAGCTAGTTAATGGTGAGATGGTATCTGCATCCTCCAGATCAATGAGTTTGTGAAGCGTGCTAGAGCTGCTAAGATCCATGCCTACAAAATTAGCCATCTCAAGGAGATGCCTTCTCTAATGGGCAAGACTGAGACTCAAAAACGCCTTATCAATAATCTTGAAGATGAATTTGCAAATTCAGAAGTGAAACAGAGTGGTGTGATGAAGGCAGAAGGGTGTTCGTTGCAAGAAGTGCTGTGGTAACGCGTACTTGTCTTATGTAAATATATTTTATTACATGCTTGTTAACATAACATTTCGAGCTTTGCTGAAAAGCTTGCTTGGATTTTAAGCATGATTGCCAGTTTGTGAAACGGATGATGATGCGTTGCAGAAATTTAATTTGGATTTCTTATTCATTCATTGTTTTGATTGATTGTTGTGCTTTCCTTGCAATCACCGTTTTGTCTATCCTTAATTCTAGGCCGGTGACGAGCAACGCATGAGGGTGTTATAAAAAAAATTATATCATCTCATGAACTTTCAAAATATTTTTAAAACTAATCAAAATAAATAATAATTCATAATATTTATTATAATATAAAAGTTCAAACTTTAACTAAAACATTGTAATAGTATTCGAACACTTTAATACATCAAATTAAAACTAAAAAGAAAGTCTCATGGAAATAAGTAAAGCATATCAACAACAAAAAAAAAAAACAAAAAAAACAAAACCTCTCAACAGTCAACCTACTAATAAAAACTAAGAACCTGAAAATAATATTAAAAAAAAAAAGTAAGTTCAACTAACTTAGTGGAGGAATAACATTTAATATATATTATAGATATTTATAAGTTATAGATGATAAATTGTGATATAATAATAATAATAATAATAATAATAATATAAAAACTCAAACAGATGTGTAAATACATATTAAGCATATTAGTGTATGATAGTAGAATGTATGTTAGATAACAGATGAAACCTTAAAGTTCTGATAACAAACGAGATTTGCAGCCTCAATAATATATGAGGTTTGCGACCTTGAAAATAAATGAGGTTTGCAACCTAGCTCGGTCACTGTGGAAGGATAGTCACCACAAGTTGATACTTCTCTCCAAGGTTGTTAAAATCGCGTTTTGACTCGTAAAATCGTACGATTTTACGAGTCAAAACATGCTTTGCGTGCTGAATCGTTTGAAAAAATCGAAAATGGGTGAAATCGGGTGAAATCGTTAAAATCGGGTGAAATCGTACAAAATCGCGATTTCAGGACCGATTTTGCGATTTCACCAAAACGCATAAACTGAAGAAAATTGTCCCCCCCATGCTCCAGCTGTCCGACGCCTATTGGCTGTGTAAATGCACAGTCACGCCAATTCTTCAAAGTCTTCACTCCAGTCATCGCGCAGAACAAATTTCTTTCTTCCTTTTCACCGAACAAATCCCTAATCTCCTTCTCTAATTAACCAACCGGCAACCACAAAAGCGGCGACGATCACGGTCACTGTCACGGTCCAGTCTTCACTCCTTCTCTTTCTTCACTCCAGTCATCAGTCCAGTCTTCACTCCAGTCATCAGTGCTCACGGTCGCGGCTTCCTTTTCATTAACAGCAGCGACGATCTCCTCAACAGCTCACAGCTTCCTCTTCAATCTCCATCAACAGCAGCAAGCCGACAACGATCTCCTTTCTTTCCCATCATCAATAGCTCACGGCTTCCTCTTCATCAACAGCAGCAGGCGACATCGCTCTCCTCTTCAGCCTTCATCATCAACGGCTCCTCTTCACCGTAAGTTGTTCCCCTGTAATTGTATCTTCAGACTTCAGCCTTTAAAATGTAAAACTGCAATAGTTGATTTTGCCGTGTAATTGTACATTCCCCTCATCCTGTAATTACAAATTTTGAATGTTGATTTTGCCGGTCCTGATAATGATTTTGAATAACAATTGATGGAATGATTTTGTTGGTCCTGTAATTTGTCCATTTATAATGTTTTTCTGTTCCTTGAATTGAATTGATGGAATGAATTAAATGGAATTGATGGAATGTTTTTCTGTCCCTCATCAGTATACTGTGGACTGTTGAATTGAATTGAATTGAATTAATTAGTTGTTGTTTCCTGCTGCTCTGTGTCTGTGTGGTGTGGGTTGTGGACTGTGGAATAATGAAATGATTTTAGGATGCCATTTCAGTATAGGATGGAATGATGGAATGATTTTACAAAAAAATTAATTGTATAGTAAATGTACTGAAGCACATTGAAAATATTATAGTTTTGTGAATTGTTATGTATAACAAAAGGTTAATTACAATCATAAAATGTTTGGATTGATTACAGGGCTGATTTGAGTTGATTCTTGAATTGTTGAACTATGTATTTGAAACATGAATTTTTTGTTAATGTATTTTAAAATTCCTTACGATTTTACGATTTTACGATCCGAGTTTGTTTTGCATTTTCCGTGCCGTGTTAAAATCACGATTTTAACAACCTTGATTTACACTTTAAAAAAATATATTATACAAAGACTAGAAAAATAGTGTTTCATTATAGTAATTGCAACATTACTTTATTTTTTTGTTATGTTAAAAATTAGATTGAGATTTTACATATTTCTATTAACTCATATGATCTTTATTATAGTTTATTAAATGTATACATAAATTTTTTGATTTATAATTATATTTTTTTAAAAAATACATTTGAAAAGTTTGCGTATTTATTTTTTTTGTTAAAAAAATTATTAGCAAAGTATGAGTAATAACTAGTAATAACAAAAACTTAAAACCATTTTACTAAAGGAAGTTATTAAAAACACAATTGATAGATTATAATAACGAGTAATAAGGTTATTTTAAGTTATTAGATGTTATGTTTTTAGACGTGTTTTAAAATTGAATTTAAATTGAAAAATATTTTTTAATATACTAATATAAACAAAAAATTAAAAACTATTTTTATAATTTTTAAATAAAAATTATTTTTAAAAACATGATCCAAAACAACATCAAACAAAAATTAAGCGGTGAAGTGGTAATAACATACAAGTTTTGTATATTAAAAAAAGATCTACGCTGTTCAAAAGCTTTATCGGGTTTGTTTAGAAATGTAGTTGTGATTGTTTTTAAAGTGTTTTTCACTCAGAAATGCATCAAAATAATATATATTTTTTTATTTTTAAAAAATTATTTTTAATATCAGCATATTAAAATAATTTAAAAACACTAAAAAAATATTAATTTAAAATAAAAAAATATAAAAAATTGAAATGTTTTTAAAATTACTTTTAAAATGTAAAAATAAATAGGCTGTGAGTCCATCGAGGAAAATCTAGAACATGAATGGGACACCTATGACCTAACCACCTTTGCATGCTCTCTCATCTCATCAACCAGATCGTCTCCTTCTCGTTCCTTCTATGCTGTTTGTCTCTTTATCTGTTCCTCTTTACTTGTTAACTACAACTCCTTCCCTCGCTGATCTCTACTATCAATAGCAAGCAACCTCTCATTTCTATTTGTGATATTCTTGCGCATATATATAATATTTTCTATTAAGAATTACTAATCAGGTTAGCATCTCTCTAGCCAATGATCTTTTTTTTTTTTTAATTTGCACTGATTTTTGCTTCTTATTTTATTGTCCTTGAAGTAAATGATCACTAGCTTTGGCTTGCTTTTGTTTGTTGCCAACATGACTTCTCATAAGAGATTTCCTTCTCTTAAACCAATCGAATGCTTATGCTTCCTCTATAATGTCTGTTTCAGCTATCAAGTGATATTGGAATTCCTTTTATGTCATTTTATAGATTGGTTTCGGGTATTTCATCGTTTCATGTCGATTTACTTGTTCAGATGAAGAATGTCTTGCAGGTGTTTGTTGAAATACCGACGCGAACTATATTTTTTTACAATTTTTAAATGAAGCTGAGTTATTGTTTTCAGCCTCAAATTTGAATTTATTCTCAAGAACCCATTTGCTAGGAAACATCCGATTATTTTTTAGGTTTGCAACTGTACTCACCAGAAATTAACTGTGCCCGTGTTCTTTCTGTCTTTTTGGATAGTCGGTTATATTCCCTGTGTAGGAAGATGGAGGATGCCCGGTGTGGTAGTTGAATTAATGTACATTAGGTTTATATGGTGGTAGAAATCAGTTATAGGGATAGTAGTATGCACTACACACTTTGTTTGACTGAGTACGGTGTCATTTTCTTGTACAGTGTAAATGACGATGTCTGCTTGTGGAAGTAATGCACCAAGTGCTAAGCATACTCTTGCGTCCCTAAAGGTTCTCCGGAAAAAAAAAAAAACGATCCATTGTAGAACATTTTCATGTTTGGTGAGACTGTTTTCTTAACTTTTGGGTGTCTGGAGCCCAAATGCGCTCAGTTTATGTAACTTGAACTGGAATTAGGGAGATAGTGCTTTTCAAGTTACCCTCATCTTTTCCAGTTTGTAAATCTGTGGGGAAGGTGATGGTATTAACTTAAATTATCAGAGGTGTACTGACTCACCCATTGCTCCAAAAATAGGACATAAACATGTATCATCTTGATTTTGTATAGAAAACTTAATTGACAGTTGCAGTTCTGACATTTTTCCTTAGCATCTTTGTATTGCATATATTTTTTAGGTAGTTTTTATAACTGATGTTTATTACTCTGTTTTCAGTTCCTGACGAGCAACTCCCTTATTTCTTTGTCAAAATACAGGAATGGCAGAACCACAATACACAGTGGCATCTGACAGTGAAAGCACCGGGGAGGAGAAATCTTCATCAGCTTTTCCAGAAACTGCCATTGGAATTGACATTGGGACTTCACAGTGCAGTGTTGCAGTCTGGAATGGCTCCCAGGTAGAGCTCCTAAAGAACACCAGAAACCAAAAGTTGATGCGATCATATGTTACCTTCAAGGATGAAGTCCCTTCAGGTGGAGTCAGCAATCAGCTCTCTCATGAATATGAAATACTATCTGGAGCTGCAATTTTCAATATGAAACGCTTGATTGGCAGAGTGGATACTGATCCTGTGGTTCATGCAAGCAAAAGGCTTCCATTTTTGGTGCAAACTTTGGATATTGGTGTTCGCCCATTTATTGCAGCTTTAGTGAGCAATGCTTGGAGATCCACCACTCCCGAAGAAGTCCTTGCAATATTTCTGGTCGAACTAAGAGCCATGGCCGAAGTCCAGTTGAAGAGGCCCATAAGAAATGTCGTACTAACCATTCCAGTGTCATTTAGTAGGTTCCAGTTGACACGGATTGAACGTGCTTGTGCCATGGCTGGCCTCCACGTCCTCAGGTTGATGCCTGAACCGACTGCTGTGGCATTGTTATATGCACAGCAGCAGCAACAGACTGTACATGAGAATATGGGCAGTGGAAGTGAGAAGAATGCCCTTATATTTAACATGGGGGCTGGGTACTGTGATGTAGCTGTTACTGCCACTGCTGGAGGAGTTTCACAGATTAAGGCCTTAGCAGGAGCTGCCATCGGAGGAGAAGACATGCTGCAAAACATGATGCAGCATCTCTTACCAAATTCAGAGAACCTTTTCCTCAGCCATGGAATCAACGAGATCAAATCATTGGGGTTGCTTCGAGTAGCAACTGAAGATGCAATCCATAGGCTCTCTTCACAGAGCAGTGTTCAGGTGGATGTTGATTTGAGAAATGGATCCAAAATATGTAAGGTGGTCACTAGGGAGGAATTTGAGGAAGTGAACCTGAAGATATTTGAAAAGTGCGAAAGCCTCTTAACACAGTGCTTGCGTGACTCAAAGGTAGACATAGAGGATTTGACTGATGTAATACTTGTAGGCGGGTGTTCATATATCCCAAATATAAGAAATGTTGTCAAGGGTGTATGCAAGAAGGAGGAACTGTACAAAGTGATAAATCCATTGGAAGCTGCAGTGTGTGGGGCAGCGCTAGAGGGAGCAGTTGCATCAGGAATCAGTGACCCTTTTGGAAGTTTGGATCTGTTAACAATCCAAGCTACCCCCCTTGGCGTTGGCATTAGAGCAGATGGAAACAGCTTTGTCCCAATCATACCTAGAAATACGACAATGCCAGCAAGGAAAGAGTTAATATTCACAACCACCCATGATAACCAAACCGAGGCTCTAATCCTCGTCTATGAAGGTGAGGGGACAAAGGTGGAAGAGAATCATCTTCTGGGCTATTTCAAGATCATGGGAATTCCGGCAGCACCTAAAGGAATTCCAGAGATAAATGTGTGCATGGACATCGATGCCTCAAATGCACTTAGAGTTTTTGCTGGAGTGGTGATGCCAGGGACGGATCAGCCAATGGCACCGTTTATGGAAGTCAGGATGCCTACAGTTGATGATGGGCATGGCTGGTGTGCTGAGGCCCTGAACAGGACTTATGGTTCGACTCTTGATCTAGTTACCGTGCAGAAGAAGATGTGAAGTCGAGGGTGACTCCAGATGGAGTCAGTCGGAAAGAAAAGTTGTTCTTACAGAACCGTGACTTGCTGCAAGGCAATAATACATGTAATTGTATAGTTACTTTAATTTAATATTATTTTCATGCGCAATTTCAATCTTTTTAAATTTCTAGCTACATGTTTGGTAGAAAGGCTTCCACGTTGACTATGCAGGCTTCTATACGAATCACGGTTCATGCAGGCATTTCTCATCTTCTTTTCTCAATGGTTGGCGGCAAGGTTGTTAAAATCGCGATTCAACTCGTAAAATCGTACGTTTTTACGAGTCAATATAGGCTTTACGTGCTAAATCGTTTACAAAACTCGAAAATAGGTAAAATCGGGTCAAAATCGGGTAAAATTGTTAAAATCGGGTGAAATCGCTTAAAATCGTGATTTCACTGCCGATTCAACGAGTTTGCCCGCAAGAGATAAAACAACAATGTTGATGACAGGTGTCAACCGCCTATTGGCTTTAACCGAGCAAAAGTGACAAATTGACAATTGCAAATTCATCGAGGATGCACTATGCAGTCTTC
>Ga0307517_10012287_pt1 | contig 11769 bp, 13 predicted proteins | sample 23_EM_MG_FD_194515 | JGI IMG/M metagenome (GOLD analysis project Ga0307517, IMG submission 194515) | Populus trichocarpa ectomycorrhiza microbial communities from riparian zone in the Pacific Northwest, United States - 23_EM | ecosystem: Host-associated > Plants > Roots > Unclassified | place... | reverse complement strand
GACGATTAATTTCCAGACTGAGCTCGTACTAAATACACACGTAGCTGTTACGAACACCCACATTCTCGTTTCTGACGTCCATCGCGACGTATTGGACACTCGCGCCATGGTTTCGGATATTCACCGGAATGTAATCAAGATCCAGGAAGGATCTGATGGTCAACGTCAGGCGGTAGGTGGCACCCGGTACCCTTCAGCGTCACCGAATAAACGCTCACCACCTCCCAGACTCAAAACAGGTTAGCGATCTCGGCTATTGTTGGGTTCAATGTCTTATTCTCGCGTCTAGCACACTTGGGGAATGCCCTCCCCCGCCACCGAGGATCTTGTTTGGACGTGACGAATTGATCGAGAAGATCGTCGGCTTCGCGGAACGACTTACGCCGGTCGCCTTAATCGGTCCTGGCGGAATTGGCAAGACATCCGCCATTCTCACCGTCCTCCACGATGATCGCGTCAAACAATTGTTTGGTGACGACCGCAGGTTCATTCGCTGCGACCAATTCCCCGCCTCGCGCAATAATTTCCTTCGCCGGCTCTCCGAGGTGATTGGTGCAGCCACCGAAAACCCAGGAGATTTGACCCCCCTACGGCCGCTCTTATCCTCAAGAAAGATGGTCATAGTCCTCGACAATGCGGAATCAATCCTGGGTCTGCAGGGAGCGGGTGGGCAGGAGATGTATGCTGTTGTGGAGGAGCTGAGTCACTTCAGCAATCTTTTCCTTTGCATCACCTCCCGGATCTCTGCAGTCCCTCTTGACTGTGAGACCCTGGACATCCCAATATTGTCGATCGAGGCCGCATGCGACACGTTCTACCGTATCTACAAGCACGGCGAACAATCCGATCCGGTCAAAAAGATCCTGGAACAACTCGATTTTCACCCCCTCTCGATCACCTTACTTGCCACCATTGCCCAGCACAACAAGTGGGATACGAGCCGACTGAGCAGGGAATGGGAAAGACAGCGCACGGGGGTGCTTCGCACACATCACTCGATGAGCCTTGCTAACACGATCGAGTTCTCGCTGATCTCACCAACATTCCAAGCACTCGGCCCTGACGCACGAGCGCTTCTTGGAGTCGTTGCCTTCTTCCCTCAAGGGGTCGACGAGAACAATCTCAACTGGTTATTTCCTACCATCCCCGACATCGCAAACATCTTCGACACGTTCTGCGTCCTTTCGCTGACATACCGAAGCAATGGATTTGTTACGATGCTTGCACCGCTTCGGGATTACTTTTGTCCCTCCGATCCAACGGCATCCCATCTCCTGTGCGCAGCCAAGGATCATTACTCCCGCCGATTGTCAGTTGACGTCTACCCTGACAAGCCCGTGTATCAAGAAGCACGGTGGATCGCGTTAGAAGACACAAACATCGAACATCTGCTCAATGTCTTTGCATCCGCTGATACAGAGTCGGGTGACATCTGGGATACATGTGCCCATGGAGCATCTCTGTTGGCACAAGCGCCGGCTCGTCTCGCTAGGGCCGAAGATTGAGGGGCTTTCGGATGGTCATCCTTCCAAACCACGATGCTTGTTCCAACTCTCACAGGTGTTTGGATTGGTTGGAAATGATGTGGAGCAAAAGCGGCTCCTTTCCCACACGTTGGAGATCTGGAGGGAGCGGGGGGATGACCGTCAGGTTGCTCGAACGTTGTTACGCCTATCCGAAGTAAACGATCACTACTACGAAGAAGGGGAACAACAGGCGAAAGAAGCATTGCAAGTTTACGAACAGCTCGGTGATACAGCGGGACAAGCGGAGTGTTTGAGATCCCTCGCCGCGTTGCTGTGCCACGACGAACAGCCCGACGCCGCGGAAGAAGCTGCATTCCGTGCAATTGGTCTTCTCCCGGAGAAAGGCAGTGAATATCTGCTCTCCTATTGTCAGCGTTCTCTTGGCATGATATATCAGTCCAAGGGCGAGATCGAGAAAGCCATTCACCGTTTCGAGACGGCCCTCGGAATCGCGTCCTCTTTTGGCTGGCACAATGAGGTGTCCGGGGATCATTACTACCTGGCACTGCTGTTTTCCAACCAAGGCAGGTTCGACGAGGCAAATGCTCACGTTGAACACGCCAAGTCGCGCGCGGTCAACAGCCTATATGACCTGGCGTCCTCGATGTATCTGCAAGCTATCCTTTGGTCTCAACAATTCAAGTTTGAACAGGCAAAATCCGAAGCTTTGCGCGCGATCGAGGTCTTCGAGAAGCTCGGGGCTGAGCAGGATCTGGGTAGATGTAGAGAGGTTCTCAAGACGTTTGATTCAGTGCAAGAACAAGTAGCCCGATTGTCTCTGGTAGTGGTGAGCTCTTGGAAAAGTACTACTTCCTCCGCGCGCTGATTCCTTTCTTCTCCAGCCCCAGGGGACCGAATGATAGGATTGGCAGGTGCCACAGATCACCGACACTCCATCCCTTTACCCCGTCCACCATGATGTCCTTCAATACAACCACCATCTCCTCCCTTCATTGACCTCTGCTCACCCATCATTCCGTATGTGTTTCCCCCACCTCACATCCTTGACCTACATTTCGTGATATATGCATCTATGTCCCGTATTACATCGTTCTTACGTGTGCGTACCTCGAATATTATCGACTCCAATTTGACTACGAGGTTGAGAAAACAAATACAACGCCTTTGATCTTCGGCTCTTCCACTCTTCGACATCGACCTCGCAAGGAGGGACGTGTTCTCGCACGAGATTCTCATGTATGAACAAACAGTCTGATTACTCTTGCGTTTTCGTTAACTCTACTACGGTTCATTACATCGAATGGAGGAGAAAGTAGAAACCAGGCAAAAAAAACACGCCAGACCTACGATGGGCCGTAACATAGCTAACCACAGAGCAAATCCAAGAGCGAGAACAGGTCAACACTGCCAGACGCGCACCCCTGATTCCCCTCGATGGCGGCCTTGGTCGCAACCTTCTTGCAAAGAAGATAACCCGACGTCACGGTTTTATGGTGATACACATCAAAACGATATGAGGTTCGGTGACGGTGTCAGGAGGCCACCGTACGGGCCAAGCTTCGAGTTTCAAGCTTAAAGCTTAAAGCCTCGAGCATTTCTTTATATAAGCTGCTTCGAACAAGAGCAAACAAAGATTCCGGGTAATCGGCCGATCGGGGCCGTGTTGTCTCATACCGTTTGACCGCAAATACTGTTTTCGTTACGAAACAAATATGTTTGGGCGGGGCGTGCCGTGACAGGGTGGCCATTCGGCCCTTCCTCATAACGCGCGCACCGCATTGCTTCCTCACAACTGCCTCAGTTCCGGCCATGGCTACAAAATCCCAACAAACGAATCGCCGGGATATTGCACTCTCTTCGCTGGACGCGGCTGTCGAGGCACTGAATCTCGCCAAGGGACTCTCAAGTGTTACACAGGCCAAGGCTGCCTTTGGTTCCGTCGCCACCCTTCTCGATATGATAAGAGTGCGTTTCCTTCTCATCGATGAACCGCTGGCTAACAGAGTATGCAGGACACAATGATCAACGAAGTGGGGTGCGTCGGCCTCGGGCTGGCTTGTGTTGATGTCTGCATGGCTCTCGACCGGGGGACGAAGGGGAGAGAAACGAGTGGGTTCAGTTTACCCGTCCTCCGGGCGATTGAGCAATTGACGGTGTAAGTGAGACCAGCGGAGATGCATCTTGCGAATGACTTACCCATGCCCTGGATCGCAGGACCGTGGCGGAGATCCAGAGGAAGATCGTCAAGTGGGGGAAACGGAGTACAGTCTCTCGACTCCTCCCGAAGAACGATGAAAAGACGATCGCCACTTGGAGACAGGACCTCACCAGGATTCTTCAAGTATTCAATGTGCGTCCCGTTCACCTCTGTATGACCATCTCTAACTTCCCGCTTCTAGACCGAACTTGCAACAAATACACGCGCAACCGTTTCTGATGTTGCAAATACCCACGACGTCGTTTCCGATACTCATCGAGGTAGTTCAAACGTCAACACCACCATCCCCAACGCCCATCGTGATACCCACGCCATTGTTTCCGAGGTCCGGAATGATGTTGCTAACACCCGCGCCACAATTTCCGACACCCACCGCAACACGTTGGGAACCCGTGGGGATAAGGATGGTCGGAATCAGGCTGTAGGTATCGCTCGCACTTGCCGGTCACCGAGTAATCGCTCAATTACCACATAGACTCACGCCAGGTCAGCGATTTGAACCCCAAATGAATCCGCCGCCTAATATTTGCCTTCAGTGCACCCAGTGAATCGCTATCCCCACTATTAAATCCACACGGAACCCCCTCCGATGCTCGCCGTGATGTTAAGACCCGCGCCATAGTTTCTGAGGTTCATCGCAAAGTTGCAGACACACACGCCATCGTTTCGGATATTCATCGCGAAATACTGAAGAATCAGGAAGAGGCTGGCAGTCAACATCGATCGGTGAGTGTCACTCGTACTCTGTCACCAAATGTACACTTAGCGTTGGATAGACTCAGAATAGGTCAGCGATCTCACCCGCTGATGAGTCCGGCGTCTAATGTTTCCATCTAGCGTACCTGGAGAATCCCCTCCACCGCCGCCGAGGATCTGTTTTGGACGTGACGAGTTGATCGAAAAGATCGTTGATTTCGCAGAACGCCTTACTCCAGTTGCTCTAATCGGTGCCGGTGGAATCGGCAAGACATCCATCGCCCTAATCGTCCTCCACGATGACCGCATCATACAACGGTTTGGTGACGACCGCCGGTTCATCCGTTGCGATCAATTCCCCGCCTCATGCACTCACTTCCTCCGCCGACTCTCCGAGGTCGTTGGTGCAGGCATTGAAAATCCAGGAGACCTGACCCCCCTACGACCGTTCTTATCCTCAAGGGAGATGCTTATCGTCATCGACAATGCGGAATCCATTCTGGGTCTGCAGGGGACAGGCGCACAGGAGGTCTACGATGTTATGGAGGAGCTGAGTCACTTCAGCAATGTTTGCCTGTGCATCACCTCCAGGATCTCCGCAGTCCCTCCTGACTGCGAGACTCTGGACATCCCAACGTTGTCGATGGAGGCCGCATGCGACACGTTCTACCGCATCTACAAACACGGCAAACAATCCGATCCGATCAACAACATTCTGGCACAACTCGACTTCCACCCTCTCTCAATCACCCTACTCGCTACCGTCGCCCAGCACAACAAATGGGACACCGATCGACTGACCGGGGAATGGGAGAGGCAACGCACGCGCATGCTTCGCACACGTTACTCAAAGAGCCTTGCGGCCACGATCGAACTTTCGCTCACCTCACCAGCGTTCCAAGAACTCGGACCTGACGCGCGAGAACTTCTTAGAGTCGTTGCATTCTTCCCTCAGGGTGTCGGTGAGAACAATTTCAACTGGTTATTTCCTACCATCCCCGATATCGCAAACATCTTCGACACGTTCTGCATCCTTTCCCTGACATCTCGAAGCAACGGGTTTGTCACGATGCTCGCACCGCTTCGCGATTACTTTTGTCCCCAGGATCCGGTGTCATCTCCTCTCCTCTGCGCAACCAAGGATCATTACTCCCACCGATTGTCGGTTGATATTCATCCTGAGAAGCCCAGCTATCAAGAAGCACGATGGATCACATTAGAAGACACAAATGTCGAACATCTGCTCAATGTCTTCATATCCGTTGACACAGAGTCAGGTGACATCTGGGATACCTGTGGTCATTTCCTGGAGCATCTCCGTTGGCACAAACCACGGCCCGTTGTCCTGGGGTCAAAGATCGAGGGGCTTTCGGATGGTCATCCTTCCAAACCACGGTGTTTGTACCAACTCTCGCAGTTGTTTGGGGTGGTTGGAGATCAGGCGGAGTGCAAGCGGCTGCTTTCTCACACGTTGGAGATCTGGAGGGAGCGGGGGGACGATCATCAAGCTGCTCGAACACTGGAGCGCCTATCCGAAGCAAATCGGGTGCTTGGCTTGTACAGGGAAGGGGAACAACGGGCGAAAGAAGGGATGGAAGTTTACGAACAGCTCGGTGATACAGTAGGACAAGCGGATTGTCTGAACACCCTCGGTCTGTTGCTGTGCGTCGAACGGCTCGACGCCGTGAAAGAAGCTGCACTCCACGCAACGCCCGACACCGTGGAAGAAGCTGTATCCCGCGTAAATTTCGACGCTGCGGAAGAAGCTGCATCCCGCGCAATCAATCTTCTCCCGGAGACAGGCAACGAATATCTGGTCTCCCAATGTCACCATTGTCTTGGCACAATATATCAATCCAAAGGCGAGATTGAGAAAGCCATTCGCCATTTCGAGGCAGCCATCGGAACCGCATCCTCCTTTGGCTGGCACTATGAGCTGTTCCGGAATCATTACTTCCTGGCACTGTTGTTTTCCTCCCAAGGCAGGTCCAACGACGCAGATGCTCACGTTCAACACGCCAAGTCACACACGATCAACAACGCATACAACCTGGGTCGCTCGATGTATCTGCAAGCTAACATCTGGTGTCAACAATCTAGGACTGAACAGGCGAAATCCGAGGCTTTGCGTGCGATCGAGGTCTTTGAGAAGCTCGGGGTCGCGTCGAGTGTGGAGGCGTGTAGAGAGCTCCTCAGGATGATCGATTCAATGCAAGAACGAACATCGGTGGATTCGGTCTCAACGGTGAGCTCCTGGAAAAAGTACAAACCTCCTCCGCGTGCTGATTCCTTTCAGGAGACCGAATGATAGGATTGACGGGTCCCTCGATTTCTTCGAACGTATTTCACTACACGTCACCAACACTCCATCCACTTACCCCGTCCACCATGGTGTCCTTCAATACAACCACTATCTCCTCCCTTTACTGGCCTCTGCTCGCACCCATCGTTTTTGTATATGACCCGTATTAATACCCCTGACCTACATTTCGTGATATATGCCTCCACACCCCGTATTGTATTTGTTTTACGTGTGCGGACCTCGTAGATTATCGACTTCGATTTGACCGGGAAGCCGAGGAAACAAATACAGTATCCCGCCTTTGATTAGCTGATTGCCGGCTCTCCTACTCTTCGACGTCGACCTCGTAAGGGAAGATGCACCCACACATGAGATTCTCATGTACGAACGAATACAGTCCAACCACTCTTGCATTTCGTTGGCTCTACTGCGGTTTGTTAGATCGGATGGGGGAGAAAGAGGAAACTAGGCAAGAAAAACACGTCAGACCTACGATGGGCTGCGACGTAGCCTGCGGTCACGTACACGATTGTCGCCCTCGAAACCACACGCATCATGGAATGGAATGAGGGGAAGGTCTGAGGAATTGTGTATCTCTGTCGTTTCGCTAGACAGAAGATTCCCTCGTGACCACGGACAAGGGAATGTCTCTGGCTAGATAAAAAAGAGTTCAGGGAAATCGTGAACCTCTATTGATAACTACAGGAAAGAGGTAACACCGGTTTCCGAAATGCCCGTGAACGACCCAAACAGAGATTAACGCGGCGCGCCACAAGAAAACCAGCCGCTTGTGCGTTCCAGTGGTATCCCACCCGCAGGCTCGTCCATCGGGAAATACGACGTACTTATCCGTGATCGGCCTCGGCCTCAGAATGGACGGTGCCTCGATATTCCTGATCGCGGTCCAATCCACGTCGTAGAAGTGTGTTTCTTGATCTGTTCCACGCTCAAGCGATGGTCCGGGGAAGTAATCAACCTAAATTTCCTCGTTTCATTCGTTTTTGTTCTTCCAAGAAGAAAACGAAAGCGAGAAGAAAGGGGGGGATTGACGTCAGTCATCAGCTCGAATTGTAGATCACGGAATCTCGGTTTCGAAGGGTGTGGGACGAGTAAGGTCATTGATTTCCTCAGAAAGAAGCCGGGGGAATGAAACAACGTATGGATAGTTCGATGAGAGGCGCAGACGCCAAAATCCCGGGGGGGGGGTAAAGAAAGGGAAATGAGGAACACTCACGAATTTCCTACGGTTCGCTTCCCAAGTCGTGATCCGGTCTTTGGACATGATCAGATGGATCGCATTCACCGTCACACTGTTCCTCGCCGATTGCGCGGCACTCGTCGAAGATGCTACGCCGTTCGCAGAATCCAATGGACGCTGGTAGTAGCTTGAGTCGTGTTATTTGTGGAACCCCGTGGAAAGGCCGAAATCAGATAGCTTGATGTTGTCCGGCGTGATGTCTCTACGTCAAAACAACTCGGGGGAGAAAGAAAGAAATAGTCGCTCGTTGCATTTTGGATCACTGACGGATCGTCGGGCTGCACTGATCGATCAACAGTGGACCGAGGGTGAATGAAAACTAAGATCAGCACACTGCATAACGTATAGGGTGAAGAGAGGGCATAACAAACGAACCTGGTCTCTCTTCAATATCTCCTTCTTCGACGTCTTCACCGCATAAATGCTGCCCGTATCTACCTTCTGCACGACGTGAACCTCACCAAACGCGCCCTTCCCGGTCCCGAAGTCGGTCGACCCCATCTTGGTCCTATTCAAACGCAATAAAGCACCCTCCTTCTTGTCCAATGCGATCAACGCTGCCAAGTACATACCCCTGGTACCCCTCGATGGTGGCTTCGGCCGCGACCTTCTTGCGACGAAGGTAACCCAAGGTCGCGGTGGTATGGTAATGCACACCAAAACGATGTAAGATTTAGTGACGACGACAGGAGGTCGCCGGTCAAGCTTCGAGTCCTGCTGAGTTGGCCGTTGGCTGAGTGCATGTACGCTTTTGTGACTCCTATTCCCTTACAACTCGAAGCATTTGGGTCGACTTTGACAGGCACAGGAGGCTAAGGTATGGAGACGACAGAATATCGTGGCCTGTATCATCCTTTTGGTGCTCAATGTAGTGCATGGCGGGGCCTGTAACGTCAAGGAGAACGGAGTTCGTGTTGGAGGTCCAGTAACCCGCGAGTGAATGAAGAGACGACAGGATATTGACTGGATCGCTGCCGGTCGTTGTCACGAATGTGGAGAGGCGGCGAGGGTGGGTGCTTCAGGGACGTGTTTCTGACAGGCGAAGTTGAAGACACGACGTTGCGCCGGTGACTAGCGAATAAAGCTTAGAGGATTTCTTCAGGACGTTTTGAACTAAGCAAAGGTTCTGGATGATCAGCCGATCGCATTGCCTCCTCGAGTGGTTCGACCGCGAATATAACTTCGCGCGATGGGTCTGTTTGCACGAGGCGTGCCACGACAAGATGGCCGTTCATTTCTGTTAGAGTTCGGGTTCCTCCTCACAGCCTACACGCCGCACTCCCCCTTCGCAACTATCCCAAGTCCCGACCATGGCCACAGAGCCTCAACGACCGAACCGTGGGGATGTTGTTCTCTCCTCGTTGAATGCGGCTGTTGAGGCCTTGAATCTCGCGAAAGAATTCTCAAGTATTGCTCCGGTCAAGGCTGTCTTCGACTCCGCCGGTGTTCTCCTCGTCATTATTAAGGTGGGCTCCCTTCTCGTCCCCATTGACCATCCGCTGGCTAATGTAGTATACAGGACACAATGATCAACAAAGTGGGGTACGTCGGCCTCGGGCTGGCTTGTGCTGATGTCTGCATGACCCTCGACCGGGGGACGAAGGGAAGAGAATCGAATGAATTCGGTCCGTCGGTCCTCGAGGCGATTGAGCAATTGACGGTGTAAGTGAGACTAGCGGAGATGGATCTTGTGGATGACTTACCATGCCCTGGATCGCAGGACCGTGGCGGAGATCCAGAGGAAGATCGTCAAGTGGGGGAAACGGAGCACGGTCTCTCGACTCCTCCACGCAAGGAACAGTAAAAAGACGATCGCCGCCCGGAGACTGGACTTCACCAGGATTCTTCAAGTATTCAACGTGCGTCCTGTTCACTTTTGCATGACCATCTCTAACTTTCCGCTTTTAGACCGAACTTACAACAAACACGCGTGTAACCGTTTCTGACTGTGAACATCTTCAACACGTTCTGCATCCTTTCCCTGACATCTCGGGGCAATGGTTTTGTCACGATGCTTGCGCCACTCCGAGATTATTTTTTCCCCGGGACCCAACGTCGTCTCGTCTCCTCTGCGCGGCCAAAGATTGTTACTTCCACCGATTATCGGTCGATGTTTACCTTGACAGGCCTGGCCATCGGGAAGCGCGATGGGTCACATTAGAAGACACAAACGTCGAGCACCTGTTCGATGTCTTCACATCCATCGATACAGAGTTGGCCGATATCTGGGATACCTGTGCCCACTTCTTGGAGCATCTCCGTTGGCACAAACCACGACTCGTTTCGTTGGGGTCAAAGATCGAGGAGCTTTCGGACGACCATCCTTACAAACCACGATGCTTGTACCAACTCTCGGCGTTGTTCGGACTGACAGGAAATCAAGTGGAGCGCAAGAGGCTCCTTTCTCACACGTTGAACATTTGAAGAGAGCGGGGGAACGTCCACCAAGTTGCCAAAGTGCTGGAGCGCCTATCTGATGCAAACCGGGTGCTCGACCTCTACAAAGAAGGGATACAGCAGGCGAAGGAAGGGTTGGAAGTTTTCGAACAGCTTGGTGATACGGTGGAACAAGCAGAGTGTTTGAACACCCTTGGTTGGTTACTGTGCGACGACAGACAGTTCGACGCCGCAGAAGCAGCTGTGTCCCGTGCATTTGATCTTCTCCCGGAGAAAGGCAATCAATTTCTGGTTTGTCGATGTCACCGTGGTCTTGGGGATATATTCCGTTCCAAGGGTGATAAAGAGAAGGCTATCCATCATTACGAGACGGCCCTCGGAGTTGCATCCTCTTTCGACTGGCACAACGAGCTGTTCTGGAACCATTACTTCCTGGCGTGGCTGCTTTCCGACCAAGACAGGTTAGACGAGGCAAACGTTCACACCGAACACGCCAAGTCGCATGTGGTCAATAACCAGTATCACTTGGGCCACACGATGTATTTGCAGGCAAAACTTTGGTATCAACAACGTAGATTTGATGAAGCAAGGTCTGAGGTCCTGCGCGCCACCGACCTTTATAAGAAACTCGGGGCTGTCCAGGAGCTGCCGAGATGTAAATTGCTCCTCATGAAGATCGTTTCGGAGGGAGAATGACCATCCCGATCTGGTGAACCGGGTTTCGACACTCTTGGAAACAGTACTATTCCTTCCGCGTGTTGATTCCTTCCTTCTCTAAGCTCGGGGAACCAAATGGTGGCTTTGGCGGCTGCCTCGATTTCTCCAGGCGCATTCCGCCGCAAGTCACTGACACCCCGTCCCCTTGCCCCGTCTACCGCAGTTTTCTTCAATACCGCTACTATACCCTCCCTCAGCTCACGCGCACTGTTCCGCATGTATTATCCCACCCCACATTGACACCCTTTATCCACATTTCGTGATGTGTCCCTCTATTCCATGTTATGTTTGTTTTGTGGGTGCGTACCTCGTAGATCATTGACTACCAACTATGGTTAAACCGGGAAGCCGAGGAAACGAATATCCCGACCTTGGTGATCGCCGGCCCACCCACTCTTCGGTATCGACCACGAAAGTTGCACTCTCACCTGTGGGTTTAGCATACGAATGAACACAGACCAATTACTTTCGCGTTTTCGTCAACTCTACTACGTTTTGTTACAAGGTGGGGGGTGGGGGGAGGTAAAAAGGCTCATGAAAAGACATCATCTGATAGCGTTTGACACTCGTGAGAAGGGGACGAAAGGTGGGGGAGGTGAAAGTGTCAAAGAAGGAGAAACTAGACAAGAAAACCGCGCCAAACCTACAATGGGCCGCGACCTAGCCTGCGGTCACGTACACGAACGTCACGTAT
>Ga0307517_10012285_pt1 | contig 11770 bp, 13 predicted proteins | sample 23_EM_MG_FD_194515 | JGI IMG/M metagenome (GOLD analysis project Ga0307517, IMG submission 194515) | Populus trichocarpa ectomycorrhiza microbial communities from riparian zone in the Pacific Northwest, United States - 23_EM | ecosystem: Host-associated > Plants > Roots > Unclassified | place... | reverse complement strand
ACCGAGCAAAGGTCCCGCCCACCCAGCGGCTCCATTTGCTCCGTGTTCCGATCTGAGCTAACGCTCAGACCACAGCCCAACCCATTGACCTTGTGTCGATCGTGGTTCGATGAGAGACGAAGCTGGATTAAGGCGCAATGGTAAAGATTTCGGATCCCAATTTCTAATCGCGAGCAGGCAGAACGAAGAATTCTCTTCCACGATCTGACTGGGCGTCTTCTGCATCGAGAACATGAGCCCGGAATGTCGTATCTTCATAGTGTCAGAGAGAGAGGAGGCTGAGAAGGGTATATAAAACGGAATTCCAGATCCATTTGGGTTGTTCCTGCGCCGGCAGCGTGGTAAGTGGGGTAAGTGTAATCAGTTGGGTGAAAATTTCTTTTCTGGAACGGGTGTTTCCTGGGTCCAGGGTCGAGCCTGGTCGAGCCCGCTATCCCATAGTATTGAGGGTTGGGGGTCAGACCAGGAAGGGTATGTAGAATGGAACTCCAGCGGGAACCCACCTTAGATGGACGGAGGTATCTTGATATGGTCCTTACGAAAGTGATAAGGAGATTTTAATTATAATGTGATTGGGGCATTCAACTTTGAAGGTTGGGTCGTGGTTCTCCAAAAACAAAGCCCCATAAAGTTCTGAAGAAGACATCATCGATTACGTTCGGACGGAAGAATCTGACTTTGACAAGACGCACCGGAGGCAAACGAGGTCACAGGTAAGTGCATGGCGGCACATGGGTCAGGTACCCCTGCAGAAAAGGGAAACTCTGTTCCAGCAAGTGGGGCTCTTGCGGTTGGGAAGCTGGGAAGATCAGGTTTAGCGAACAGCGTTGTATCAAGAGCGGTGTCAGGACCTGTCATGAGGATTTCTTTTGAGTTTCGATGAGGTATGTATCGTGCCCTCAAAACCCACTCGGCGAAATGTATTGGAGTTTTAAATCCACCTATCTTTGGGAGGTTCATCGTTCTAGATGAAGAGCCTGCGCTGACTGTGGCTCAGCAGGGTTCATGAGAAAACCCAGAGTTTCATGTTGAAGCGGTCAGCTGCGTGTGCCCACGAACCATAACACTGAAGGGAGTGTCTTGGGAATGTACACACGGTCATGCCAATGGAGGTTCTCCTTTGTAAGGTTAGGTACGTGAAATTATAACGTATTACCAATTTAAAACTTGAGCTTGATTGACACGGAACCTACAGCCTGCCCTCAGGCGGGTTATATTCGGGATCCTGAAGGCTGGTGGCATTGTCGATTCTAAACGTGATTGAGTAGAGAACCCGGTGAGAGGAGGTTATAATGTTCACGAAACAAACCCAAGAACTTGGCGAAAGAGAACCAGGCGATTGGTGTGAGAGGGGCCCAGGACATTGGGCGGCGATTGTTACCAAAAAGAGACTGATCTGGTGGAAAATCTTGTGATGATATGTTTGATTCCGGCCAAACCCTAAAGCCAACGACAACAGGGCGCAGTGATAATAGTACACCCATGGACGACCACATTCCCCAGTCCCATCTCTTCTCCTACGACGACCACCAACAACAGGTGCCCATCTTCACTGGAACCAGTGCAATGACCGGCCATTACGCCTACGACAGAGACCGATTGTAAGTCGTGTTTCCTCATGTATAGGACTTGTCCCGAGTCCTTGGATATGGGTTTGCACAATTCTATGGGTCCGTCGATGCCTGGATAACTTGCTCGGGTGTTCTCGGTATTGACGAGAGTTGACGGTGTGGGAGCCTTTTCACGGTCAACTCACATATCCCGCTCTACCGTGCTCGAATCTGTTCTCTTTTACAACATATGCTTCCTCAAAACTCCTGAACAACGCTGACGATCTCCTCTTCTTTCAATGCACGCCATTATCCCCCAATATCATGGATGCCATATTATCGACTCTTTTGATCCCGGACGACGCAGGATTTATGAACTCGTTGTACGCCAAGAGCCCAAGCAGGCTCGGATGTGCGGTGTGGGAGGCAAAGGTGCGTAACTAACTGTTCAAGACCTCGTCTGATTCGCTTTTGACATCGTCTTTGTCAGCGGACCGCCGACCCATTGATCCCCCTCCTATCGTCCAGCTGCGGGTCATTGACCCTGTTGCTCAGCAAGGCAGTTCATCGACCACAACCCCATCGCGACGGAGAAGAGATAGCTCCTCTGCCTCTGCACCTGGTTCGCCGACCCCGAGTTCGAGTTCGACGGCTCGACCCCACTCCGATGAAGCAATCGAAGCTGCCAGCTATGCCCAGTCTTTCCTCCAAAACCCATATTATTTCATGTTCGCAAGCCTCGCACGACCTGACGACGACAATGAGCTACATTGGCTCAAGGTGGGACTGAATTTTTCTGTTCTTATCAACCATCATCTGAACTGTCTTGATCAGGATGGTCGCACAAGGTGTACCACGGGCTCAGTGGTCTCGTCCCTGTACCACTTGAAGGACCCTCAACACAACAACGAAGGTATGTTCCAATATGTAGATATTGCCCTGGCATATATCCCATACACCTCTATCCCCAGATGCTGGTTTCTTTGTCTTTCCGGATCTCAGCGTACGCACAGAGGGAAGTTATCGCCTAAAATTGAGCCTGTTTGAAGTTGTCGCGTGAGTCATCGTTTCTTTGCCTTCCCAGCCAGCCCTTGTTTTCTTTTGTGCCTTTTCCCCTGTCTCTGGGGGTTGACGATATCTGATGGGAACTGTTACGCCTTTGATTGGGGACTATCACCACCGACCCGAATTCTCGGGGCTGATCACACTGATCTTTCCCTTTCGCTGCCAATCATGACTTGCGTGGTTACGAGACTGTCCTTCATCTTGGAACTCAAGTTTTATGACCATAAATTGTCTTCGCATCATCACTTCTGATCCAAAGAACTGACAGTTTTTTTTTAATGCAGCAACAACGTTCGTCATTGTAAATCCATTTACTCGGCCCCATTTTATGTCTACACCGCAAAGAAGTTCCCTGGCATGGAAGGTACATTATATCCATTTTATTCCCGCTTCAAGTTCTAACATAGAGGTTGATTACAGAATCTACACCACTTTCTTGCTCTCTTGCTGATCAAGGCATCAAGATCCGCATACGAAAAGATATTCGTGTACGCAAAAAACAAGTACCTGCACTGACCCAGCCTATCCCTATGAACGTGGACGACTCAGACAACGATGATGATGATGATGACCATGGTCCCAGTAGGCCGCGGGGGAAGCGTCGCGAGCCAAAGCGGTCCAGGATGGACGAAAGCACTGACATAAGTGGCCCAGCTCCTGGAACCAGCGCACCGACATTAGCCCCTCTGGCTCTAGCGCCTGCCCCTCAGCAGCCCTGGCCACCAGCAGCCGCTTCGAACCCGAATTCGGGACCTGCGATCCCTCCCCCGCCGCCCGTGGCGGTCGCTTCTCCAACGCCAAAGGATCCGCCCCCAAATGCGCCGGTAAGTGTACAGCCACCCCCATCAACACCAGCTGGTATACTTCCTGGACCTACTGTTCGTGACGGTCGCGGTGGAGGCTTTGCTCCGTATGACGTGCAACAACAGCAGCATCAAGTTTCTCAACCCCCTCCTCAGTATAGAGACCCCAACCAACCACTGCCACCCGCACAGCAGCCGCATCAGGTTATGGCGCCTCAGCACCCTCAGCCTCAGCAATATGCCACGCAGCAAACACAACAACAACCCATGGCGCCACCGCCTGCTCCGCTTCCACCGCATGTAATGGGTGCTCCGCCTCAGCATCCGCAATATGCACCGTACCCGCAATGGGGTGCGCCTCCTCCGCCTCCACAGCAGCCGATGTATGATGCATCGTATTACCACCATCACCAGCAGCAGCAGCAGGCTGGTATGCATCCACATTATGCTGCATACCCCCAACAGCCTATGCCGCCGCCACCTGCGCGTTACGATTATGCAACTGGGATGTACACCCAACAACCCCCTCCGCCTCCTCATGTCGTACCCCAGTATGGGTACTATGACCAGCAGCATCATCAGCAGATGAGTCAGCCTCCGCCTCCGCACCAACAAGGTCCACCACCACCGCCTAACCACGGGCACCCGCCCCCGCAATACGCCACCCCTGCTCCTCCCCCTCCCATAACAAGCCCATCCACATCATCCCCAAATGCGATCCAACCCCCGATCGCACCACACCCAACTCCCGCGCCGCCAGGCCCTTACGACTATTCGTACCGCGCACCGACGGGATCGCCGCAGCCTCGTCAACCTTACCAACAACCCCCGCCTGCGCCGTATGCGCAGCCTGCTCCCTACGCGATGCATCCACCTGCCCCTCCCCCGATGCAACCCCGGCATAATCCGTACGGCCCGCCTCCGCCGCCGTACGGGGCGTATCCCGGGTATGGGGCTCCGCCTGGACCGAGTCCGGGTCAACAGCAAACCCAGCAGCCACCAGAGTGGGGTACGACGCCTGCGTTTGGAGCGCCGCCGCCGCCGCAACAGCAGGGGATGAGTCCATGGGTGGACGCGTATGGGCAACAACAACAGCAACATCAGCAAGCTCAGCAGCAGCCGCCTCAACATCAAGCGCCACCCGCACCGCCGCCGCCGCATCCTCAGCAGCAGCTCCAGCACCCGCAACATCAGCAGCAGCAACAACAACAACACCCAGTGGCATCGACGCATGGGTCACCTTCCGTGCCTTCCGCCTCGCCGACCTCTAGTGTACTCGTTGGTGCCGTTGGCAGTCCTGGCGATCGCATCCAGCTCGCGCCGCTATTACGCGGGGGCGGCGGCCACGGACACAGCTCCCATGCGGGTAACAGTACGAGTCCTGTCCTAGGACACTCGTCCATGTCCTCTTCCTCGTCTACGGGGTCGTCTTCCGCAGGCGGTAATGCTTCCGGCGGTACTGGATATTCGATGATTCAGCTGCGTAGTGGGAGTAGACCGGAGTATTCTCCTACTGCCGGGTCGAGAGAGAGGGAGGGGAGGGATGATCAGAGGAGGGAGAGGGATTTGAGGGATGGTGATGGGCGTGGTGGTGGTGGTGGTGGGAAGAAGAATCCGTTGAGTATTGGGAGTATTATTTCCGATGATGGACGGTAAGCGGATTAAAAATGTTCCTTTGTTCTTTCAAGGTGAATTGGAATGGATGGAATAGATATCTGTGATTTTATCCCCTCTTGGGTTTTTTTCTCCGTTTTTTCTCTCCTCTCTTTTTCAAAAATTATCTCGCCCTGTTCTCATTTGCTCACAACTGAAAATCGCTCTCCACAATGCATCTCTCGCAACCCTCTTTTCCTATCATTTTTTTTACTTCTCTCCTCTGTCTTGCTGTTGTCTCATATTATCTCTATCATTGCTGCTATTTCTTCACAATCTATTTCTAGTTGGATACATAAAACTTATTTCCTTCAACTACTACTGCACATGTATAGCTATGACTATCACAAAATTTTATATTTGTACCTGAAGTTGGTTGGTTGGTGGGGGTTGACTTGAGATGGGGATTTTTGAGTAATTGGTAGCCTCAAAATGTTGTTGCTCAGAAGTCAGGATTTGCTTATGCTAAGTTCACCTTGAGATTTCTGGACACTGGAAAGATTAGAAAGTGAGAATAGAATTGTGTACAGCAGTTGGATTGAGAGCAATATTGCCAAAATGCTGTAGGCTCAAAATTCTGATTAAGGAAAAAAGGTGATATTTGAAGCTGCCTATAATTGAACAAAGACTATAGAGGGCTTTTGTGTATATGAGGACTCAGAAAATGAAAGTTTAATCAAGAATTATACCAACTGAAACTAGGAGGGAGTGGAATTGAAATGCTGGAATGGAAAATGATGTCCATTTGTCATTTGTCATGACATGTTGGACCAAATATTCAAGAATTCTTGTTTATTTAAATTTTTGACTTGTTTTGGATAGCAGGTCCTTTCAATGGCAGGCCTACTTCTCCAGTCACCCTCTGGTACCTGCAGTCTGACCTATAAATAGATATTTCAATGCATATTTGGAATTCAAGGTCTTGATGCTTGTCTCACCTCTGGGGTTGTCACCAATATTCCTGGCAGGATGATCTCCTCCTCCTGGTGTTCATTTATCATCCAGACTGCATCCCGAATGTCATATCTCTTCTTCCAGCTAAGAGAAATCAATGTCCATATAGGGAGAATTATGGTGAAAATTGAAAGAAGCTGTTCAAATAAATAGTATGAAAAATAGACTAACAGTGGACACAATTCAAAAAACACTTTCCTGCCCAAATGTCAACACTGAGGAGAACCCAGAGCCAGTCAAATTGGCATTAGTAAAGATCATGGCAGCCACCCAAGATGTAGTTGGACTAATAATGAAAAAGCCAAATTTAAAGAGGGCTCCACAATCAGATAATTTCTGCCTAAAAAACCAATTATTAGTTGCATTGGAATAAAGGAATAAAAAAAACACTACCAGAATTTCCTATCCCTATCCAGAGAACTATAGGGTTCAATGGTTGTGGCATATGCCCAAGGAAATATCCAGCATAAAGACACAGGGATAGGAAAAAAAAAAGTATAAGATTGAAGTGCTCCAGCACAACATACTGAAAAAATGAAACTAACATAAAAATGTTAATAATCAGACTTCCAAGGATAAAATAAGAAATATTCACTTACATCCCTCGAGCCACTACAACTCGTTGTCTTGAATAATAAATTCTTGAGGCATTAACCCACCAGACTGGTGTTAGAACTACAACCAGCAGAATAGAATTCAAGGAGGGAAAGAAATGGATGGAGTGAGAAGCAAAGGAAAGAAGGCCAATTGAAATTGATGCTATGAAGGTGAAAACCAATTTTTTAGCATCAATTAAAGGTCTTTGCCTGTGTCTGGATTTACTATATCCATAATCTAACAGGAGGAAAAGGGTTGGCATTCCTGCTATTCCAGGAAGATAATAGTAAGGAAGGTGATAAGAGTCAAAGATGACGACTGGTTGGGTCACAGTCAGAGAAATTTGCAGGATAAAGAGAATTAAATGAGCTATGTGGTAATCTTTCATGATGGTGGGTGAGAGAAGGATCAAGGAATCTCTTGTCCAGTGCAAAAGGTTTGGCTCAAGTGTTCCATGTGTTCTGTGGTTGAAAATTGACATCTTGAATATTAATGATTCATAATTTAGATATAAAACTACTCACAATACAGTTTTGTCTTTAGGAAAACCAAAAAACCACTTGATTTTCCTAACAACCTTGGACATTGTGGTAAGTGGGGTGACTTGGGAGTGATTCTGACTTATTAAACAAAACATAAAAAGGACCAGCTGAATCATAAAACCCAGGGGCCATATTAATGCTACAATGGCCTTTCCTCCATATTTTGTGCTGCAAGCTTTCTGGCTGAATGAGATACCACTTGGTTGTATCACAGTTATTCCTATCATTGTGAGCCACATGACAAATGAGCCAAGTATGCTGACATAAAGGAATGTCTGTATGTGGGAATCCTCTGTTGTCACCCATGGTAATGACCTTCGGCAAAACTCGCCTGCAAGGTTTAAGTTGACTGCGAGGCGCCAGACGGCTTCGGGGCACAAGGTGGCTGCGGGGCGAAAGGCGGCTTTGAGGCGAAAGGTGGCTTCGAGGCGAGAGGCGGCTGTGACGAGGAACGTAGTCCAGAGCAATAATGTTGCAGGGGATGCGACTGCAATCAAAACGAAGATTGCGTCATTCCGAGTGAGATTGGATTGTACAAGGGAGATCAATGCGGATATGAGGAATGCATAAATGGTGACCAGGTACGGGTAGATGATTTTCTGGACATCGGCAGGAGAGTACATTATAACCACCACTGCTAACTGGTGAGCAAACTTCGAGATCATATTACCAATTTATAACACACCTAAAGCAGTTGAGGATATATACACTGTGCACATCATGATGAGAGCATATGGAATATCAGTCCCCAACAATCACCAAGCAAAGGTTCTGTGCACGAACAAGATATTTGCTGTCCAATTCCGGTCACATCTAGATTTGGGCATGGGCCGGAATCGCAAGAATCGCTAGGCGGCTTCAAGCAATACGCTTGGAACCAGAGACTATATGAGTCATTGGAATTGAAGGACTGCATCGTTGAGGCTGAGGATAAAGGCGCGTGTACACGGGCGACGAAGAGCTGGGTTTATTTGATCCCATCGCTGATCAGCGTTGATAAGCCTGGACAAACCTGGACAAACTCGTATCCAAATGGGATCTATTGCGGCCTTACCGACCGCCAGTCATGGACTTATTTTAGGCCTTCAACCTCTTTCTCTTCGGTGGGTGTAGCTCTCATGTCTTCTCTCTGGTACATCCCTCATGGCCTTATGGAAGTGTTAAATTAAACACTTATTCTGGGCCTTTGACCTCTTCCTCTCCTGGTGTAGCTCTCATGTCTTGGGGGCTATATACAGGTGGTTCCAGGTTGGCCCCCCTCCGAAATTCTTCCTATCCCTCCCTTGAATGATGAAACTACATCATATTCTCATCTACAAAGGCTTCGTGAGTGGTGATAAACAGAAGAGTTACATATTCGTGTTAATGAGGAATCTAGAGTGCCTGTATGCAAAGCTTTGGCGCCTTGTTCTTATTTTGGCATGTGCTTCCTAATATTCTTAAAGAGGTGAAATCGCAGGCATCGACAACATGAAAGTAATGTCAAAATTGATGCTTGACGACGTAACACTGCCTAAAGTGGAACAGACCTTCGGCCAAATTTTACTCTTTCAGAGTCTTTGTTCTCAAAGGCTTGCCCATAAACCCGTACGGTGCCACTATCATGCAAACAACCGTTTTGTCCAGCCGGCCGGCCCAAGCCGTAACGTTACACTCAGATATTTCTAAGTTAGCTTTGCTTTCGATCGAGGCTACGGTTTGGAGTATTCTAAACCTGCTCAAGAAATTTCATCCATCATCATCATCAAGGCGGCTCCAATACCCTGACTTCAACTCGAAGGATGTATTTATTCATTAAATCTCTTTTTCTTCTCACAATTATAACTAAAAAGTTGGACACAGGTTTGATCTTTTCTCCATCGTATAATGATCATTTAATCCAGATTCCATTAAGACTTTAATGATATCACTGGTGTTTTGGGATGGTAGGTCAATTCGAGCACTTCACTCAGGCGGATACATTTCCGGATGAAATCTAACTAAACGCACATGAACAAGGTAAATTGATCTATCCCATGATTAAAAGGTAGGTTAGATAATAGTAACGAATGTCGTTCTGTCAAGATCAATTTTTGTTATCTTCCTGCGAAGGGCACTGATAAAACAGCAGGAATGAATCTTAAGTTTCTCTCATTCTTTGATTATACCAGTACTCGCATACCTTTGCCATCGCCCATATCTCTAGCCCACTGGCATCTGCCCCGGACGCTGCGACTCCTCTCCCGTCTGCCTTTCCCCTGCCAAATTTGATGGGCGTTGGAAGCTAGACGTGATTTCAAGTACAAAAATTAGGGAATGAGATATCATCGACACATCATATTCGTACCTCAAATCCCAGGTGCGCATATTGATCTCTGGATTTCGAGGTGGTGGCCTCGAGGGTGAAGATACCTTCAGGGGAATGAGCGAAAGCCTCACGGACAAGCTTGGACATCAATCCTTCCGAAAAAAAAAGAAATGGCTGTTCGACATGAGTTGTCAGCAGAATCGTAGAGAATAATCACCCTTTCCCTGGTATTCTGGGTCGGTAAATATCATTTGAAGATACCACGAGTCATCGGGCGACCTTTTAATCCCTTTGTTCTTAAAAAGCTTGTGCATTGTTGACTCTGAAGTTGCTTGGTACTCGAACACAATTCGCTGAGTGTCGACGTAAGGATTGGAGGCGTTTGGACTATTTGGAATACGTACCAGCAAGCCTGTTAAACCCCAACGCTTCAAGACCCGAATGACGCCCGCTTTGACCATTGTGGGAACCATCCAGATAGCCAGTCGAGAGCGAGGGGGAAGCCATAATGCCCCAGCAATGATTTTGTCCCCTTGATCAGAGTCACTCTTCGCTGGGTCTACCATGACGGTGATACGAGCGCCCACGAGAAAGCCGGCTTTGAACAGAAATTGGAAGAATGCGAGACGGTTTGCGCAAGCTTTCGTGTCAACGTCGAGTTCAAGCATCTATGTGGAACGAAAATCCGAGGAGGTAAGCGTATTGTTTTTGTCACTTTCGAGGGATGGGTCAGGCATCTTTCTGCTTACTTTCTTGACACTGCCAAAGTAGTTCAAGACCGGATCATGAAGGAAGGCGCGAAAGCCAGAGTCGACGATCTTGTCCAAGTCATCTATCGTCGCAAGTCGGAGGTATGGTTCCTGTGGCTGGCTTGGTGTGGATGAGGTTTCCGTGACCATCGTCGATCGGGTGACGCAGGGTCGGATCCGGAGGCAATTGCTGTGATCACAGATCGGTATTTTCCGTGACGACTAAATCTTGGTGTTTGAAGAAACCACAACTAAAATATTGAACAATCGCTTTTCAGACAAGGGTTTCTTCTACATAATAATCCATAGTTATTAGGAGAGCATTTCTGTTTTGCCAACTCCATGATCGAAGTCCATGGAGTGCATGGAGTTCATGGACTCACGTGCTTGAATGTTCCCTTAAAAGGCGATCCCACCAGCTCCGCTGGTGAGATCGCCGTCAGCCTCAATTGTCCTGTAGTGCTCAAGAACGCGCTACCGCGCGGGGGGATAAATATCCCGCTAACCCTAAGCCTAACCTATACCTAACTCTAACTCTAACCGAACCCTAACCCGAACCCTAACAGGCCCTAACCAATGTTCACTGGCCCTAACGGGTGGCTGACAAATAGGAGGTCAGGTGACTCCATGGAGCTCCATGGATTTTTGATTCCCATGCACTTGGCAATTCACGAATGTTCTGGATCGCATAGCGTTCCACAAATTGATCTTGTTTATATGTGGAACTGCACAAACAAAAACAATGGCAAGCGACTTCATACACGCTCACATGAATAAGAGTTGCTCCTTCACGGCTTTGTAAATATGGCAGAGATTTGGCATGATAGTCCAAGTGGGAGTCTGAGGGATTACAACTCTGCCACATTTGCAGCGACAGATAAAATCCTTACTAGTATTTGGCTGCCCCACTGCTCCAAAAGTAAATAAGATCAATGTGTGGAACGTTACGCGATCTGGTCTATCGATACCGCGTTAGCTGTAATGACAATTATAATACTACTTACTGGATATGTATCAGGATAATGAAGATGGTGCGATGCCTCAACCGCTTCAAGGGCAGTGGGAGAGGTGGAGCTGGTGGTGGGGATGTGATAGCCACGTTAACGGTGCTTGAGCCAGGGTGGTAGTGGGGCTGCTTCAGCGGCGTTGATGAGATTGAAAAGGCAGCAGTGATGGGGCTGCGTCAACTGCGTCGACGATGTTGAGGAGGTGAGGGTGATGCTGCATCGACGGTGGTTGAGAAGGTGGGGTGGGTGGGGACGCATCAGCTTTAGTTGAGGAGGCGGATATTAGGGAGGCAAGAGTGGTGGGGCTGTGTCGATCGGCTAAGGTACAGTGGTGGGGATGCGTCAGCTGTGTTGGCGGTGGTTGATGAGGTGGGGTGGTGGGGCTGGGGGCTGCAGACACACAGCAGCAGAGGCAGCTCGATGCCGTTTGACGTGGCAAAGCAAAGGGGTAAGCGGCGGCATCCTCGTTCGCTGCCGTTTGACGTGGCAAAACGGAGGGGTGAGGGGCGGCGTCTTTGACGTTCGATGCCGTTTGACGTGGCAAACAGGAGGGGTGAGGGGCG
>Ga0307517_10012284_pt1 | contig 11772 bp, 5 predicted proteins | sample 23_EM_MG_FD_194515 | JGI IMG/M metagenome (GOLD analysis project Ga0307517, IMG submission 194515) | Populus trichocarpa ectomycorrhiza microbial communities from riparian zone in the Pacific Northwest, United States - 23_EM | ecosystem: Host-associated > Plants > Roots > Unclassified | place... | reverse complement strand
ATAGCATACTGGTAGCTTAGATAGTCACACCATGGATGGATATTTTATTTTGTTATCATTTTAACAGTGCAATTTTTTATTGAATTTTTTTAAAATTTATTATTTGACATTTAATTATTAAGCCATTAACTTCTTCATTATTTGCTGCATTTTTCTTTTTAATAAGTTATTTCGATCTTATATCTTGAGTAATAGATTAGTCAAGTTAGCCACAGTTGTCTCAATTTTTTTTATGAAATTAGAATTTTTTTTTTACAATTTCATACTTTAGCGTTAAATTATTGACTCTTAAGCTATGCGATTTTTCACATTTTCTTTTTGTTGTGTTATTCTGAATTCGTGTTAGTCAAGTTAACCCGAGTTAGCTTGCAGTTTCTTACTCAATGTGTTTTTATTTAATTTCAGTCTTTTTTGCTAGGTTCTTTTTTTACAGATTTAATATTTTTTTTTATCTCAATCTCATGTTACGAGTGACGGGTTAGTTAAATTAACCATGGTTTACTTGGTTTTTCTTCCTCAATTTTTTAAAACTTAAGAGCAAATTAAAGAATCTTCTGTTTCAAAACGAAGTTTCCCCGCTCCTTCTCCATTTAAAATCTTGAAATTGAACTTCGTATGACGACAGCAGCATAGCAGATTGAGTTTTTCTTTCACTTTCATTCAAGTTAAATTAGATGACTACATAAAAAAGAAAAGAAAAATAAATTTTGTTAGCACCTTGTTAACATAGCAATAATAGATTCCTCAAATGAATCCGAGCATTAATATAGATATTAAAAGTTTAATATCTTGAAGAGAAATTTAGTCTTGTTTGACATGTAAGTTAACCCGATAATACTTTTGTTATAGAAAAAAACTTGGTGATGCTTTTCAGTTTTGCTGTTCATGGTTTTCTATTTCTACTGTTGCATGGCTGGCATGGTGATTCATATAGTTTATGTCCAGTTCTTGTAGGTTCCTTGTTGGGCTGCTCTTGCTCAAATGTTGTTTAAGCCTTATTGTTGTTTTTCATGGCATCTGCCTCAACACGCCCTCAATCAACAAAACCAGTGTGTGTGTGCTTCAGCTGTATAATTCACTCGAAAATATATTTCTTTGCCAATATTTAGATGCTTTCTCATGGAAATGGGAAATGTTGAGTAATCAAAGACATAATAAAAAAAGCAAAAAATACACACACACACACATATAAAACCAAAAAGAGAAGGAAAAAAATTGCTGTATTTTATAAGAAAGATAGTAAAAATGGATTATAAGAAATTAAATCACCAACCATTTAATTTAAAATTAACACTAATTTTATCCAAGTATTTTTCTAGAAAATCCCATATGTTGAACGAATGGAATTGGTGCTTCCTACAAATTTAATGATTGAAATATTTTCTATTGATTTCAAAAAGAAAAAATTGTAATAAAACATAGTATCGTTCAATTAGTAAAAATCATCAATGGATCTAACATTGATCTGATTATTGTTGGAGAATAATATAAATCATATTTTAGAACCTCACCTAAAAACTTAAGCTATTGGGTTGAGATAGTTCTTTGATATGGTATCAGAGCCTTGATGACCAAGTGGTCTCGAGTTCGAATCTCATTATCCCTATTTATTTGATAAAAATTAAGCACAAGGTAATGTGGGTCTGTGCAAGTTTCAAGCCCAAAGAGTTTTTACTTGAGGGAGTGTGTTAGAGAATAATATAAATTATATTATGGGACCTCACCTAATAATTTAAACTATTGTATTGAAATGGTTATGTGACAATCATAACTCACCAATAAGAATGCACTAAATTATATATGATCGTTTCACAAGTATAAAAGATTGGCTTTTAGTCAATTGGGCATGTCCAGGCTGGGTTTTCAGTTGTACTAGACCAGGCTTGTCTAGCTATCTTCTATGACCCATAAATTGGGAAGATTATCCAATGAACAACAACAATGGTCCAATACATGGATGCATGATAGAACTTTTTGTTCAAAGTACCCCAACGACTCTTGAATACAAGATGGAGACATTGCTCGTTCAATCCTCAGCTCCCTGCCGCATCCATTTTAGGGTTTTTATCTAAGATCTTTTTTTATTTTGAAAATTTGATTGGTGGATATTAATTAAGTTGACTAAAACATATAAACATTCTCGGAATTATAGGCTATTTTGATTAATTCTCTGATTATTTCATTCCAACCCTCGAACTATACTATAGAGTATTTTAATTAAAACTCATTTTACTATATTTTATTAAACTTAATTGTTATATATAATGTAAATCACAGGTTTTCTCTAAAACAAATATATCAAAAAGTTATAAAACATTGAGGTAAATTTTTTGACAATAACCTTATCATATAATAAAGGAATTTTTTTTTTATCATAATATGTTATAAACATTGATTTTTCCAAGCTTTAGTTTTTTTTTTTTTTACAAAATGGTGATAAAATGCACCATCTCATTTCTTTTCAAATGGTACTAGCACTACAATTGTTTTATTTATTTAATTTAATTTAACAAATCAAGTACAATTATTGTTCTGGCCTCTTGAATTTACCATGTCCTTTATATATTTCATTGCAAGAAGACAAAACATGCAGCAATCAGCTGGGCATCATTTTCAACGACAAGACAATATCTCTTGTAATTCATTTAAAAAATAATATAAATTATATTTAAAAATTTAAATTTTTAAATTGAATTAATTTTTTATAAAGTATAAAAGTTTTGAGAATCAAACAATTATAAGTTTAAATTTTACCATTTTTATTTATTTGATAAAAAATAAATACAAGAATGTTAGCTGTATAAGTTTCAAGCTTAAAGAGTTTTTATTTAAAGAGTGATTGTGTCATATAATACCTCTTCCAAAATAATGTCATTTAAGAAAGCATTTTGAACATCCAACTGATGAATCTGTTGTGGCAGGTTGAATTATGTTACAATTAAGGGGAAGGGGTGACTGTTTGTTACAGAAAAAAAACACAGAAGGAAGTATGAGAAACGAGGGAGGGGGAGAAGAGGGTCGATCGACAGTTCAAAAATTAAATATTACCGATGAATTTACCGATAAAATAATTCCGTCAGTCATTTTGTCAGTACAAATGCTATGTCACCGTATGATTTGCCTTTTTAGAATCTCAGTGTAATTTTTTCAGTATATACTGATGGAATTTTATCGCCGTTATATTTACGATTGTACTTTACTATCGAGTTAATTCTGTTGGTAACGTCGTCTGTATGAGTTACACGTCATCATACTGTTTGGCTTTTTTTATTCTTTATTTTCCCATTGCAATTCCCTCGGTATATACTAAAGAAATTTTTCTCTTGGTGTTTACCGATGGATACTAGGATGCAAAATTATGTCGGTAAAGGTCATCACAATATACCGATGAAAAAATTATTTATGTTGGTTAAAGAAAAATAGAAACAAAGTGTTAATACATCTATTCAACTCATCTAAACCTTGAAGCACAAAGTCAATGCTTACATATAATAAAATATAATAAAGATTATATGTATTAATAAAAATATGTAAAATTTCAAGCTAATTTTTAATGTAGCCGAAAAATAGAACAACGTTACAATTGCTACAATAAAACACCATTTCCTTAGTCTATATAGAATAAATTTTCAAAAACAAAAGGTGTAAAGAAAAGAAGATTAAAAAAAAAATTACAAAAGAATAAAAAATGAACCAAAAGAATGGTATATATAGGTCAAGTGTAAAGAATAAAAAAAATACATTTTTCGAAAAAAGGGTAAAGAAAAAAAATAAAAAAACATTAAAATCATGAATTTGACTTGCATGTTCTAATTTGTTTTAAGAAAATACCAGGTATGTAGGCTGCTCAATTGTGTTTTTTTACATTAAAAATTAGAAGTGTCATTTGAAAAGCCTATGCAATCATCTAACTAAATAAATCGATAACTATTTATATAAATAAAAAAAAGCCGTTAACAATAACAAAGAAAGAAACTGTAAATATGAGATATTTACTAGATTATGTTTACTAAACTTTTTTATTTAAATAAATAAAAAATAAATTCACCATAAAAAAACTCATGACTTAAATGATAAATACAAACGAAAATGATTGAATAAACCCACACCATAAAAAAAATTATGAAAGGCCAAACACATCAGAAAAATATAAGGAATGAACACCTACTGATATGATGAAAACATATATATATATATATATATATATATAAAAGCCTCGGTTGAACCCAGCAGCTAACCCACGTGAACAAATCAAATACATGACTTAGGACATGAAATTAAGATGACCACATAAATAGCAAAGCAAAAACAAAATACCGACAAAAAAAATATTTGAAAAAAATGCTTTAAAAAAAGACCAAAGTCGATTCAGAAATTTTTTTAGATCTATGACCCGGGTCATGAGACCAGGGTAACCCCATTAAAGGCGAACCTGAAAAAAAAAGAAGCAAGATTCTTAACCAAACAAATATTGAGAGATGAAATTGAGGGAAACAAGTCAATAAAAAAAAAACAATGCAAAACAAAACAAATTATAATTAAAAGAATTAGGACTAAATTCAACATAAAACAAACTGAAATTAAATGTTTAGGGATGAAATTGAAAAAAACAAATCAATTAAGAAAATGATTAAAAAAATAACACTTAAAATAATTGGCACCAAACTTGACATAAAAATTCAATGAAAAGAAATGCTCCAGGTTGGAATTGAAGAAAAAAATAAATCAAGAAAATGATTTAATAAAAAAATAGCAATTAAAAGAGCGATGACCAAATTTGATAAAAAAAACTAACAAATTCAAACAACCAGGGACGAAATAAAAAAAATCGAATTAGAAACATTCAATGTAAATAAAACAATTGCAATTAAGAGAAGAAACACTTAATCAAAAGAAAAAATAAATTAAAGAGCTGATATAATTTTTTGCATGGCCAGGACGTAATCCGAGGAAGAAAGAGAGGAAAAGAAATAAAAAAAAGAAGAGAAAAGCCAATTGGCGCCAAACCAGACATTACTACTATACACTCGTCACTTAAGGAGAAAGAGGACACCGAGATGCATCAAATGATGAGGCTAAAGCTTGATTTCAACCACCGTTGTCAGTCGCATGCGCCGCCCAAAGGCGGCGAAGTGGTTGACGCGTGCCAGACACAAGTTAATAGCCTTTTTTATATGAACAAAACTAAAAATGCCCCTGTGACTAAACAACAATAACAAAAAAAAACTCTTATGAAATTACAACAAAGTCTTTGAAGCAAAGGTTAAAAAATTTGAATGGCAAAGGTAACGAAGTAATTCAACTATTCATAAAATTATAAAACAACAAAAATTCACCTAGGACTAAATAACAATAATAATAATAAAAAAAACCATTAGAAAATAACAATTAAACCACTGAAGGCAAGACTAACAAATTTGCATAGTAAGAATGCCTGTGTAATTCAATTATTCATGACAAAATTAAAATAACCATACATCCCCTAGACATAAGGTTCTGATTATTTACTCTCTAAAGGCATTAAAATAATTGCACTGTTATTAAAAAATGAAAAGACAGTGTTACCCCTAAACAAATTAAGAATAATAAATTGGTTGTCTGCAAAGACCATCCTACCCCTCAAGTAAAGCTTTGAAAATTAAAAGGTACATTTCAGTATGGATGAGCTATGGTGAAAAATCAACGGGGTTTAGTATTTTACATAATTATGAAAGAGAGTAATTCTTTTTCTCTCTCTTTTCTTTTTATTCTTTTATTAGTCCGTACTATTCTGATTTCTCTGTCAAACATTTCCATGCTTAAAGTGTGGCCTCTGAAATGGTCCTGTTGTAGGTTTGGATGTACATAAACTACAATGCGGTCCCAGGGTCGGTGAGATGTAAGACAATAAAATTTGTATGAATGGTTCAAAGGTTCTCTCTTACTGGAGAGAGCGAGAGAGAGCGATATTTTTGGTGGGATTCAATGGTTTCCCTTTCCAGCATTGAATCTCAGAGCTAAATGCCATGTCAATGTGACCAGATATCATGTGGTGTTCCACGAGTATGTTTTCTTTCTCTTACTCTTCGAGCTCCACTTCCCAGTACTCACCAAGTTCAAGAGGAAAACGAAAAAAAAGAAGAAAAAAAAAGAGTGCCGGGAATATATTATTTACATGCATGATAACAGTAGGGAATGGTCCAATGGCCACCTCTTTTCTTTTATGACTATCTATTTGATCCACGTTCCGTCACATATAGGATTTTTTTTTTCAATAAAAAAATCAAATATGTATGTTTTTTTATATAAAAAATATTAAGTGTAAATAAAAAACTTTATGCACGAATCTAATTAAATAAATTAAACCATTCCTTATTATTTAAGCAAAAACACACTCAACCGGTTGTACCATGAAGGGGTGATCATTTTCGGTTCGGTTCGGTTTTTATAAAAAAAAGTAACCAAACCGAATTTTTTTTTTTAAAAAACCAAAACTGAACAAAAACCGGTTCAAACCGGTTTGGCTAGGTTTTTTTCCCGGTTTGGATTGGTTTGGGTTTGGTTCGGTTTTTTCGGTTTCAGACTTATAAAACCGAAACCAAACTGAATCGGTCGGTTTTTTCAAAATTTTAATCGGTTTTTTTTCACGGTTTGGTTTTTTCGTTATTTTTTTTCGGTTTTCTCGATTTAATCGGTTTTTCAGTTTTTTTGCTCACCCCTAGTATCATGCATGGGACGCTTGTTTTAGGACATACAATGATTTATGAAGACGACATACACGAGACGAAAAAGTAGGATGAAAAAACTAGGTGGTTGTTCCATGTACACCACTTCCCGAAATTAATTTTTCAAAAATCATTAACTATTCTTTAATTTTTAGTGGTGCATGAAAGGAAAGCAAACTTACATCCAGTTGTTGGGCTTCCACCCGGCAAGGTACTTCCGAGTAAATGGATCTTGCTCTAAGGGATCACACCTTGATATGGTAGTATCAAACTCAATAAGCCCGTGTCGAGAGAGGCTGCATGTGTCTCAGGTGCCTATTCATGGACGGTACCTAACGATTTATGGTTGTCAGAAGTGCTGTTAGAAGAATTAGCAAGATCATGTCATTGTGACGTGCTACTAACTTTCTCCTACGCATCTACACAAATTAAAAGACTAAGATATCGTAAACCATTCCTATTTTCATTAAAAATTCGATCGCACCTCCCCTATATGGGAGATTATCCAAAAATTATACTTGAAAATACACATCAATAATATGTTGTCAGAAACCAAGTGATTTTATTTAATTTCTATACCTTCTAACTTTTCGATATAATTTTATTGCTAATTATTGCATTATATATACAAACTAACTTTATATACAATTTTAAATTTAACAACTAATAAATATATTATTTATTATGATAAACTCAAGATTCAACAACAAAATTCAATTAAATCCCTAATCATGTCATCTAAACCATAATTAATTCATAATAACATAAATTCACATTTCCAATGACAAAAACTCATAAACCCTATAATTAACAAATTATGGATTTATGATGCAACAACAAAATTTCACAAAAACATCACAATCAATTCAAAAATCCAATAACAAAATTCAATAGAAAAATTTAAAAACAATAAAAAAACCTAAAAAAATAGAAGAAAATGAAAAATCTTGCCTCTTAATTCAGCTTAGTGAAGCTTGCAAAGATCAAAACAAAACAAGAAAAAAGGTGGGATCATCATAATGAAAAAATAAAAAAAAGGAAAAATGAAGAAGAGAAGAGAAGAAGAGTTACCTTTGTCTTTTGAGGTGTGGATGAGAAGAGAATAAGAGAAGAGAATGAGAGAGAATGTTTGTGTTGGCAGAAAAAAAAAAGGAAGAGAGGAGAAGAAACAGGTGAAACATCCCTTTTAACTCTACGAACAAAAAAGTTCTTTCTATTCTTTTTGTACTGTTGATCTATTGGCAAGAATCGTCGGTGGAAAAAAAATGCTTTACCACCATTTTCTAACGTGAAAGCCTTGTTATTTTCCATATAGTATGAACATGTTAATTTTTTATGCGTGTTCTAACAAAAAATCATTCCAAATACAGGAAAATTATTGATAGTCCACATCAAAACTTCCTTCATATGAAAAATTTGTTTCCTCGAGACATCTTAAAGCCAAAGTCCCAGATATCCATAATTGTTTCAACTCATCAATCAACAGTAGAAGAAAAACATCTATATTTAACCTGGAATATTAAGACCTGGTATGACTGTAGATTAAAATATGAACTTTGATCTCATACACATCCCTAGTGATAAGTTGTAAATCGTGAGTATCACCGACCAACAATAATAAGGAGCAACAAATGAACTGAATTGATCGAATTTGTTTGTACATAACTCAAGACGCATATTCTTTAATTCCATTGAAAATCGAGGATACTCCCTATTAAAATGTTTCCAGGCTTTACCATCGAATGGGTACACCATGACTTCATCCACTATATCATGTGAATGATGCCATGTCATGTGCTCAACAATCTTTAAAGACATGAATAACATTTGCAATCTAGGAGAGAATAAGAAGTACCTAAGTTTTTTTTATGTGCAACAAGAGTCCTTTCCCTACCAGTTCTAGGTTTAAAAGAAGCATACCCACATGTTCTGCACTCGTCAACTTTGCATTTTCAAGGTATTACAACATGAAGAAGTTTGGACACATGTTAATTTTCTGATATCCTAGGCCGAGGGGTTTTATCATGGATTTAACAGTATAGAAGTTCTCTTTCAGCTTATTCCTTTCAAATGAAATGCTTCTCGCCCATTCAACAATTATGTTGTAACTGACCTCACTCAACCCATGATCTAACTTGATGGTGAACACTTGTGCAATGACTTATAGTTTACTATGATTTGTGCACTCATCCCATAATGATTCGTTGGAGTCTTTTGAAAGATAAAAAAAAAAACTAGCCACATCTGCATTTGGTTCTTCATCTATGACTAGACATTTACTTGCATAACCTTGATTCATTCTCATTGCATCCATAACCATATTTCTATAAGGATTACTATTGTCATCTACAACTCCATACATGTTGCTAGAATTAGAAGTTGACCCAGCTATCCTTTCTACCATGGTCACGTAAGAAACATATGGTTTTTCATGTGCAAATCAACACAAGAATTTCTCAATGAACTCTTTTTGTAGAAGATGTATCGTTATGATATCTGGATCGAGAAACTTTTTATTTTTACACTTTTGACATGGACATTTAATATTGCCCCACAAATATTTTTTAGATTAGATAATGTGTAATTAATAAAACGTCCTCAACCCAATTATAATAATCCATCATGTGCAACACTTTGAGTGAATCTCGATACATCCATGAACAATCGTCCATTACTTATATCAAACCTATATAGAATATTGATGACAACATGTATTAATTAATTTTGTAAACTAAATAAATTAACTAAATCAAACTTATTCAATCTATTTTAATAGTACTCTTAAATCATTATCAATTATCTACATAGATTGAAATACCTATACATTTACTGAAATTTTCAACTCAACAATAAAATTGACAAAATATAAAACAGACTCATTAAATAAGCTATTATTTATTTAATTACAAAATTGATAAAATATAAAACAGACTCATTAAATAAGCTATTATTTATTTAATTACAAAACACCTAAGTCACAAATTCAAAATCAATTTCATCAAATTACCAACAAATTAAAATTTTAAAATCTCAAACAAAGTTTAACATGTACAAACCATACATTCATATATCATATATCAAATTCATGTGGAGAAAATCTATAAAACAAATTAACATACAAACAAGCTACATATACTACATAAACATGCAATAAAAATTAAAATTTTCAAATTGAGTTTAAATAAAAATGAGTAGTTTTGCTTACTTGATGTGAAGAATCCTAAAAAATATTTAATCAGAACAAGGATGCTGATAAATTGAGTGTTGGGGTGGTCAGATTTTTTTTTGTATCTGCTAATTTCTGGTAGTGTTTTCTTGACACCAAAATATTTGAAAAAAACAAGATAATTTTTCTTTGTTTAAAAAAATTCAAAAACAAAACAAAACCTCCTCTTGAAGAAAAAACCCATTAAAAAACTATAAATCGTCTGTATGGTAAAAGAGTGGTCCTTCCTCGTACAGTCAGTAAGAGACAGGATCCTTGGATAGATAAGATCATTAACGATTTGTGGTCGAAATATAATGAAGTGAAACAGCCATGGTCCCTTCTAGACAATGCAAGCTTATACAATTTTGCTTCATTAATTGAGCTTAATTAGAACAAGATTCTGAAATGAATATATTGGGACACGTAAAGATGGACCATTGTGGAAAATAACCTGACATTGATATACTTTCTTTTTCAAATGTGTTGATGTCAAAAGTTTTGTATTCCGTGATTCATACATCCTTCTTCGTGGAAGTATGTTAATGACCATTTAGGATGAAGTATAATAAAATTGGTTACAAATCAAGATTTTTAAAGATAAGGGACATTATAATTATTTTAGAGCCTTTCAAATTACTCAAATTTTATTCATTTTAATTTTATTTAACAAAATTCTATTATAATTTCCAAACGATATTTCATAAAAATTTAATTTTTTTTCCACACCAAATAGCATTTCAAAAAAGTTAATAAAATGATATTATTTCTTTAAAAAAATATTTTTGACCGACCCTCTTGACTCGGGCCTTTCCCTAAATTTATCTCATGTTATATTTTAAAACTACGGGTTCCAAGTTGGAATGGATGGATGGTACAATATTGAAATTGAATACTATCCTGTTAATCCTTCTGCTTAATAGACATTTAAGGCTAAAAAAAAGTATTGTCATCAAGTATATCTTCGATTCTTATTTTTGAATCAAGTCTAGTGTAGGTATTTATAGGAGATCAGTAGTTCAAATCCTTGTTTCAAAGAATTTGACACAAAAATATTTCTCATTGTGAAGGAAGACTAGAGTAATTCTTCAACTTCGCAATGTTTGACAAATTAATCCCTATCACGCAGATAAATTTATTTATCTTGCAAGCCAATAATTTATGTATCACATGCAAGAATTATAGACCATATGAAAAACATGTTCGTCTCTCTCTCTCTCTCTCTCTCTCTCTAGTTCTATATATCATAGCTTGCTCACTACAGATTTTCAGACAACAAACTCCTAGTTAAACCTAAGTATCCCCTCTCCTATTAGCAACAATGTTGAAGCCACAGCTTCACCAGTCACACCTTTCAACAAAAATCCCTTTTCTACTACCTAAACCATTCATCCATGGCAGTGGTCATGCTTCTTTTCCTGTGTATTCAAGGTCCTTGTCCCCTAAAGCAAACAAAAAAGTTCGTGTTGGCTATAAACATGGAAGCATTAAATCTATAGCTAGTGTCACACAGCAGTCCACAGATGTTAAGGCTGTGGTGACTGTGAAAGAAACAGTTGTTGATTTTTGGACAGAAATAGGGATAGAACGAGGACTTGATGATTTTACAGACCTGTTTGGCAAAACACTCCTCTTGGAGCTTGTTAGTGCCGAGCTTGACCCAAGTAAGCAGTGCTTCTTGAAAGACCTGTGTTCCAAGTATTTTATTTTTCTTTTTTCTTTACAAGTGCAAGAAACAACCTTTTAAGTTCTTATCGAATGATTTATTTATTAAAAAAAATTAACATATATTCCTTGTTTGCAAAGAAATATATATATATTTGAATGATTGAAGCAAGAAAAAATTTGTGCAAGTAAAAAAAC
>Ga0307517_10012283_pt1 | contig 11772 bp, 7 predicted proteins | sample 23_EM_MG_FD_194515 | JGI IMG/M metagenome (GOLD analysis project Ga0307517, IMG submission 194515) | Populus trichocarpa ectomycorrhiza microbial communities from riparian zone in the Pacific Northwest, United States - 23_EM | ecosystem: Host-associated > Plants > Roots > Unclassified | place... | reverse complement strand
AGCATCAGTTATTAAACCCGCACCGCCGGCTTATTGAATGGACCCGGTGACTTTGAATTCGATTTTATTTGCAACTCGGCTCCTTCAACTTGGTTTATCCAAATTGATCCGGTTAGGTATTTTAAATTATGAAAATATTCTTTCCGTGTTTTTTTTAAAAGTTTTTTTATTTATAAATATATTAAAATAATATTTTTTATTTTTTAAAAAATTATTTTTAATATAAAAATATCAAAAAAATCTAAAAACATAAAAAAAAAAAAATTTAAACTAAAAAAATAATAAAATAGCAAAAAAACAATTTAACCATAACATTAAATAAACCATAATTAATCTTGGTCAATTCATGAACTATCTAGTCAAACTTTAAATCATGTTTGTTTTTGTGATTGAAAAGTTTTTTTTTGTAAAAAATTAAAATTTTTTACTTTAAAATATTTTTTGTTTTAAATCATTTTAATATGTTAATATTAAAAATTAATTTAAAATTTTAAAAAAATATTATTTTAATATATTTTTAAATAAAAAAATTTTAAAAAAAAATAACGAGTATAACAACAATACAGTTAATTTCAAAGAAATTTTTTAATTCTTATCTAAAAAAAATCATTTCATTTTTTTATTTTTTATTTTTACACAAAGATGTCATTTCATTTAAAAAAAACTACTAAAATTATGTTATTTTAATATTGATCGGGTATAGAAAAGAGACGAAAAGATTGTAGAAATGAATTAGCTGAGAACACATATGGTCCCTCTGGTATTATATTTAGTCAAATAAAATCCCTTTCTTTGAATTGAATCAAATCAAACTGTTTTTTTTTCTTCCAATAAAGGTAATTTGAGCATCTTAATCCAATTTACTACTCATTAAAAGGACATGGCTCCTTTTATTTAATCGTAAATGAGGTTTATTTACAACATGGTTCCTTCCTGTACAGTACAATCTATCATACATGAGATTTTGTGATGCTTTTGCTTTTTGCCTTTAGGAAGCTGTGGTAGATTTCAATGAACAATGGCCATGCCTAATTTACTTTTCTTCTAAATTCCGTTATCATTTAGATTGACTAACATGGTATTTGTGAGTATGGTAGTGATTATTTTTTAAAATATTTTTTATTTAAAAATATATTAAAATAATATTTTTTTATTGTTTAAAATTTATTTTTGATAGTAGCACATCAAAACAATCAAAAAAATATATAAACAAAAATTTAAAACAAAAAAAAATTCAAAATTTACAAAATTCCTATTTAAAAGGCAATAACAAACTCTTGTCGCTCAATCTGAGTACTGATTTATGTGCTTATAGCAATTGAATAAATAACACTTCTGGTCCATGGATTTGCTGAATGCCTTTTTGTTGTCATGGGCTTGGTATGCCGATATGTTTTTCTTATAAGATTTGGTTTATAAGGCATGGTCTGCAGCGGGGCAGTTTATTCACGATGGAATACATTAGATATATATAGCATTTTAATTTATAATTTGACTAGATTAAAAGAGGTCTGGCAATGCGACCAGTTATCCCATGAAATCCCAAAAACAAGTGCACATGCACAAAATAGGGGGGACTGGATCAAATGCTTCCATATGCTGCAAGCTCTTCCCCAGTTCTCTCAAGTGCTTCAATCGACAGCAATGAAGGCATCATAGCCATGTGCTTATCATTGCATGTCCGTGCCAATGGATGGTTTGCATTCTGCTCTGCCCTCATTTTCCTAGCTATTAGTAATGCGATCTCAGATGTAATGAATTCACAGAGATTCATGCTTCCAGCAAGATAAAAAGAAAAAGAAAAACGCAAGTGCTCTGGAAAAAGGAAGGAGATAGGACTTTCTCACGAGCCACCATCAGCAGCTAACTCAAAAACCTTTCCTGCTTTTGCATAGCGGTAGATTTCCTCTTCAGCTTCTGGTGTTTTGTGAACAAGCAACTCAACAGTCTCAGATGCATTACTCAAAAACGCAAATGCTCTGGAAAAAGGAAGGAGATAGACTTTCTCACGAGCCACCATCAGCAGCTAACTCAAAAACCTTTCCTACTTTTGCATAGCGGTAGATTTCCTCCTCAGCTTCTGGTGTTTTGTGAACAAGTAACTCAACAATCTCATATGCATTACTCAAAAACGCAAATGCTCATGAATAGAATATAAATATATATAAAAAAAACCTAATTACTGATCATGAATATCTATTATCATCCATGATTATTGTTTTTAGTTACCGTGGAGTTTAAACTTTGGAGTACAAGGTCTACCATAAGAAAATTAAACATCGAGGGACCAGTTTATATATAAATAGAAAATTACTGGAACAATTCGTACCATTAACCCCATCCTTTCTAGTAGGCGTCATCAAACTCAACTATTTGACTCGTATTTTCTGAATTCAAATGGAAAAAAAAATAGAAGTGTAATTAGAACTCATAATTAATCTAAAAATAAAGATTTAATTTATGAAACTGTCTAATATAATTCTTTTAATCAGTTTAACCTTCGTGAAAACACGACATATCTACCCTTCTTAGCATCACCACCACCTGAAATGATTTGCTTTTTTCAGTTGCAAAACCTGCTAACACGCTAGCTTCCCTCACTGTATCCAAAATCATCCGTGCTTAATATTTAGTTTAAATATATATTTCATGTAAGGTTTCCTTATATGCTTTTTAAAAAATTTAATGTGTTAATTAATTCTAAAAATAAAAAAATATAACATCATGCACCACATTAACAAATAACAGGCACCAAGTGCTTGCAATTTATGAGATCTAATGATGGTCTATAAGAGATTTATTTTCACTTTATATACCTATAAATTAATTAGAATAATATAATTTCTGAAAGAAAAAATAATGATAATAATAATGGCGATGGAAGAATGGCAGATGATATTATATTATATCAAGCAGAAGAAACATGGCGCTTTTCAATGCACATTTTGGATTGTTTTTTTCAGGGTTTTACATAACTAGCTAGGGGAGGTGTCCATGCAGAATCTGCTCCCCTTGAAACGCCTGGTGATGACTTGATAAAACCTAATTGCCTGTAATTCCCTAATTGTTTGGCCAGGAGTGTTTTCATGCAGGATGAGTTGTGGCTGGAAAGAGCACAAATTGCAATCCCCGCCGCGGTTGCTTTACAGCGGATCCTTTTGCTTCTATAATTGTCACGGTATTTTTATATATTTAAAAGTATATTAGTTATTTTTTAAAATGTTTTTTATATATTAAAATAATATTTTTTTTATTTTTAAAAATTATTTTTGACACATAAACATATCAAAAAAAATTTAAAAATTAATTCCAACAAAAAAAAAAAACTTCCATGAAACACTGTATAAAATACAATTACAAACCACATCTTAATTAGCCATACTTATTTTTTTAGAAAGACTGCATAATGTAAAAGGATATCACATTCACATAATGGGATTTTAAAACTAGTACTCAGGTTAAAATACCAAAATACCCTTAACAATAATAAATTAAATGCTCTTGCATCCAAGGGTACATATGCAATTCTATTGTGTATAAAAAAAGAAAAAAATACCTAAATACCCCTATTTGATACCACTTAATTTTTTTTGCTCCTGGATGAATAGCTAAATACCCCTACTATGTTCAAGAGTAAGTTGAATAAAATCATGAAACTCAATTATCGAACAACTCGATGTTGAAGAATGAAAAAATAAACAATGAAAAAACAATATATGTCAATATGGGTTAACTCACAATCCTTGTGACCATGGACGCAAAATCAAGATAACCTAATAAAAAGAAAAAAAAAACATGAAGTCCAATTTTCAATAAATCAAATGTTAAATGATAGAATTGAAACAAATCAATTTTAAAAAGAACAAAAAAAAAAACCAACCTGCATTAATATTTGAAATTGGTTATTTTGGTCATGAATTCATGACTAACCCCATGGCAACAAAAAGAAAATCCAAGTCAGCCGCAAACCCCGTGATTACAGGCACATGATCAGGATAACTCAGTAGAAAGAAAAGGATAGAAAGATCAATTTTCAGTAAATCAAACATTGAAAGATGAAATTGAAATAAGACAAGTTCTTAATTCACAATCCGTATAATCTTTAAAACTCACAATCTGTGAAATCTTGGACTCGAATTCAATTAAGAAACTTAATTCTCAAATAATTTAATTTTGAATGATAAAATTATAAAAAGAAAATATATCAATTTAAAAAACATGCCAAAGAAAAAAGATAATAGTGATAGAAATGAGGATCAAATTCTATAGAAAAAAAAACAATGGAGGATGAAATTGTAAAAAACAATAAAAAAAACTAAATTTGAAAGATTAAAAAATAAAAGCGGGGTGAAATTGAAAAACATTTGTAATTTTATAGTTTACTCAAAATAAAAAAAAATAGTTATCAAAAGGACATGAATCAAATGTGAAGGAAAAAGAAATTGAAGGGGTTAGTTGGAAATATTAAAGGGGTTGGTGTTGATTCGAGGAGAAGAGAGGGAAGAGGAAGAGAAGAAGAAAAAAAAGCAATGGACATCGATGCCAAACTAGAAACACATTTGGTTAATGCATTGCCTCATCGCATGGGGGGTCAAGACCTTCCAAAGATAACCCTAAAAAATAGCGTCGGATAGCTGGATAGCTCTGCATGCCTCGTTCGAACAGTGCAGGGATCGTCCACACGTACGCACGTGCCAACATGTTTTTTTAATAATATTTAATATATGTCTATTACAATAATGTCAATGGGTAACATTAAAATTTACAATAAAATCAATGTAAAATTATATAAAAAAAAGCCCTCGTTAGAAAATTATGTTGATTTTGCCTTCAAGATAATTATACTATTTTGAAAAAAATAAAAAAACCAAAATGCTCCCGAGTAATAGGCATTATTTTTTTATTATAAAGTTAAATTAGTAATTTTATTGTGCAATAAAAAATAAAATAACTAGTCTAACCCCATTATAAAAAGACAATTAAAACAAATAGATTTCTTAGTCTTGGTGAACAATAATTTTTTTAGGAGATTTAGTTTTTTTTAATTTAATAAATGCATTTTAATCACAAATAGACCAATAATTTGAGTGAATATACCATAGTTATTGTCAAGTCACAGGCGATGCCTTGATAAGCTGGTATGAATAATAGCATCAACAAATTCAAGACTGGAATTTATGAGAGCAAACATGATGGTAATATATCTCACCACAAATTTAACTTTCTATCTTTTTAGAGTAATTTCTGAAAATTAAAATAACACAGGAATGTAATTTCATATCTGAATCTGATGCATTGCTGGTAGGCTAGAGTGATGCCTCTCTAATTTTAGAGCATTTAATTGGTCATACACGTACCTAATTCATGAACCTCGTAAAGGGTCTGTCTCGTGATTATTGGTTAGGTCATATCCAACACCCTACCAAACTCCCACCCACCCTCACCCTTCTTTAATGATGCAACTTTCTGTTTCCATTTTGGTGGCTCGAGCCCATGTAAGCACCAGTGTCCTGGTCCAGTGGTCCTACACTATTGTCTCCTCAAGAGACGCTTATTTCACTGCGAAGCAGCCAAGTCGACCTAGTTTCTCAGTTATTCGCAAGAATCTTGATTTTATGTTAAATTAACCTTTTAAAATGTCTAGCTTTCAACCGTAAGCCACCCTAGCTTTCCTCACCATGCCCCAAAAAAAAAAAAACACAGAGAGGAGAAATTACCTACGATAGCATGGATTTGAGCTGAATAACTAGACCCAAATTTCAAACCAAAATGCCACAAACAATGCCATGACCAACCACTCTTTGACACCACAACGACAACATGAAAACCTAGCTCTTCCTGGAACATGAAATTGGTTGATGAATTGAACTGCAATTATGATTATCTAATGTTGTGTTTGATTTTGTGTTTAGTAAAATGTTTTTCAGAATTTTTGAATTTTTTATGATTTTGAATGGTTTTAGTGTTTTGATATTTAAAAAATTAAAAAAATATAGTTTACTATATTTTGAAATAAAAAACATAACAGCTGAAATTACCACAAATACTATCTAATTATGTCATTTTCCCACAATAGTAAAATCTAAACCTTGGATGCCCACCTAACTCAGCTACCCAAATCCACACCTCCAAAACTAAACAATAATAGAGTGCTTGGCCGTGTGTTTTAAAATTTTAATTTTTTTTTTTATTTTGAATTATTTTGATGTGTTGATCTTAAAAATAATTTTTTTTAAATAAAAAATATTATTTTAATGCATTTCGGCACAAAAAACACTTTAAAAAATAATCGCAACCACACTCCCAAACAGGTAAAATAAGAGCCTATCTCAAAAAATAAATAAAAAAAAAAGAGCCAACAAACTTGCAGTGGATGATGGAAAAATGACATTCTATTTTACAACACCACAACCTATTTAAATTGATATTTTTCAAATATGTGTCTGCTTTTTCAAAGTGTTCCTACTATTATCAAACACACATTTAAAGAGTATGCTAATTTTACAAAGACGAAAGAGATAATAAAAATATAAGAAATGAACTTGCACCTAACATTCATAATCCACCCTGATCAAACCTAGATAGCCTATTTGTAAGATCCAACAAAACTATAATTTAAAGGAACCTTGAAAAAAATAAGGAGAGAAGCAAATATTCTTGCTATGAAGTGGAACATAAGAATGTACATGTGGAGGCATGGACTTTCCACCCCTTTGAGATAAAAAGCAAGTAACAGAACAGAATTATTCCAACTTTTCACTCTTAACCCCATTGGTTTTTGTCATGAAAGTCCAAACTCCGAATCAAACTTCTTCTTATCTACTAATAAATGAATCTTGTGATGACACAACCCATGAAATGGGTTATCAAGGCCTAAACCAGTCAACATCATATAGGCACTCCTTGTGGTGAGAGCATTTGGCCACCTTGCTTATAAACTAAGCCTAATCAAGAACCATCGTCACTGTATTCTTGTCTCTTTTGCTTGGTTTCTTCATGCTTTCCTCACTGGACTATGTTAGTGAAATGTTAAGACACAAAGGGAAAATACTTGTCAAACTCAGGCACCGAAAGGCGAAGGGTGAGGATGCAGCATTCCCTCCTCCAACTTTCCTTCTGTTGTTTCATAATTTTTGTTAAAGAACAAAAGAAGGGGAGAAATGGTAGAAATTTACCACACTTTTCAGCACCCTTTTTACTTTTCTTGTCATCAGAACCGACAGATTGAAGTCAGAACGTCATCAATTCCATGCTGATATTTCAACAATCAAACTGAGCATCACTGTTTACAGCCAAAATAAATGGTGCAGATTCCAGAATCATATTTGCCTTGAAGGCCCCCGATTCATTTTGCAAAAGTAAGAGGATACTAAACCTGAAATTTTGTTACATTGTAAAGTCCTCATCTTGAAAAGGTTAACAAATGACACCAATAAAAATAAAAATTTGAAAAATAATAGAAGAAAAAATACATCCGCCCTCGCCCTAGCCCGGGCATTGTTTTTTTTTTCCACTATATATCCCAGGAGTTATCGATCTCAACCTTTTCTAACTTCTGATGTGATAATAAAATGCTGAAAATGAATTTCCTTATAGGAAGTGACTTTCTTTCTCCCTTCCCCTCTTGTTACTGTTACCTTCAACACCTCTTCGTTACTGTTACCTTCAACACCGGCTACCGCTAAAATCATAAAAAAAAAACGTAATTATTTACCGAAACCAACTGTGTTAGCCACCTCCGGGCTCCATAAAACTGCCTTTAGTTTTGCTGAACCACAAGATGATCAATGTGCAATTGCTCAACCCATGACCCTACTGCATGGTCAAGGTCAACAGGTTCGATATGGGAGTTTATATTTGAACTCTCACTTGATGAAGCACTCGCTGTTATGCTTTCGGATACGTGCACTGTTGACTTTTCTTTCATCTCAGTTGGAGATTCTTTAACAAGAGATTGAACCCAGGATATATCAGGCTCATCTCCATTACCAAGCTCAAAGGAATTTGACCTGCGTAGCTTACCAAAATCATCTGCACTAACAGTCCAGTCTGGTTTCCCATTAGAGGAACCCCATTTCGACCAAGAGTTAACTGGTGATCCAACAATGGCAGCAGTATTGGAGACTAGTTCCTGAGACCCAAGGCTATGCAAATGCTGTTGCTGCTTCTCTCTTTGAGCTAACATAGACACTCGAGAGCTCATTGGCGAGATAGGTTCCACATTTCGGGGTGACATCCTGCCTGATGCAAAAGACGCCTGCAATAGAGGGTGATCGACATTTTTAGGAGAGAAATTTGTGTTGATTGGTGATAACATGCTTTGCTGCTGCTGGAACTGATTGAGAACAGCAGATTTATGGGACGGGGAGAAAACCGCTGAAGCCAATGCTTGATCAGCATACTGAGGAGATAAGCTCTCGGCAGAAAATAGAACGTCAAGATTTGAAGGGGCTAAGGTTTTCAATCGACCAGAGCGATTCAAGGAGTTGTTGCTCAAAGATGGTTGACTGAGACTGGATAATTCACTAAGAAGCTGCTGTTGCTGCACATCAAAATCCGGAAGCAAATTGTAGTCTGCTTGAATGTCTCTAGCATTAAGGGAAGATCTCAAGCGACTGGACTGGAGATTGCTTCCAGGAAGATGCAAAGCTGGGACATTTGGTTGGAGCCAAGCCATGGAAGAATGGGACAAGCCATTGGCAGATGGAGACATGGGTGGAGAGAATGGTTGAGGAGACATGACAGATGCTGAAGGAGAGCCTGGCAAGAGGCTCATGGCTGCAGCAAAATCCATGGCAGTAGCACCTGATGTACTAGAGCGAGGAGAGGGAACAGCAGAACCCGTGGAAACATATAATGGGCGGAGTTCCTCAACGGTGTGAGCAAAAAAGCAAACTCTCCTTGCACAATTTGTACCGTCTTTGCACAGTCGGGTTCTATATTGAGCAGGGTGAAGCCAGCACTCAAAAACACCATGAGCATATTCACACATATCTCCACGTCTACAAGCCCCTTTTCGGAAATCAGGACATGGAACGCAGCTATAATGAAACTTTCTAGGATCCCTTCTTCGAGCATTTTCGCCAGGGTGAACAAATGGGCACTCAGTCCAATCATGGGAATAGGCACGAGAACAAGGCCTTACCTTGAAAGAATACATTCGGAATTCATCAGTAGAATAGATGCTGTTCTTGATATCTGGGAGAGATGGATCAACAGGATATTCTTTCTTCTCTGATACAAAGTGAACAGGTGCTTCATTCAGCTTTGACTTCATTGGGGAATCTGAACCTGACAGAAGAGACATGTCTTCCAGAGAAGGTGAAAGAGGTGGAGAATTTGAATTTGCATTGGACATGGAAACCCTTAGATTGTGCTCAATAACATAACCTTCAGCAGAAAGGAGTTCTTCAAGAGTCAACCTCGCTTCTTGGAACTTTGGCGGAACAACAATAGCATCAATTGGACGATGACCATTGGCGTCTACCACATTAGCATCAGCACCTGCTGCTAAAAGCAGTTTCACGACATCAACAGCATTCACAGCCCCACCCGAGGCTGCACAGTGAAGGGCAGTGCTCTTGTCAGCACCGCAAGAGCGATTAACATCAGCATCAGAGAGAGAAAGAATCACCTTTATAACACCAATGCTACCATATGTAGCAGCTACCATCAACGGGGTCCTGTATTCATTAGCCATCTGCTTAGAGCCCTTTTGTCGGCCATACCATAGTCCAATCTGATCAACACAAGAAGGATCGCGCTCAATAGATCGCTTAAAGCCCTCAACATCATTGGTAGCAGCAAGCTCAAGCAAACTTGCAAATGTATCTTCAGTTTCAACAGTTAAGTGATTCATGTCCATGTTGGTGGGTATGCTTCCGTCAAAAGAAATTGAGGTATTTTCAGAGTCAGTGCAAGCTTTAACTGCTCCAATCCACAGAACATACTTTCACTTGCTAAAAGTACATCTGAAATTCAAATACAATCTCATTAGCATCAACCTGCAGATAAATACCGTAACTACCTTATCATCACTATATCGAACAAGAAGAGAACAAATATTGTCATTCATAGAAGTACAAGACAAGTTAGTCAATCAAATTAAACAATATCATCAATCTCACCTATCCATAGAACACAACACCGAGCATAGCAACTACAATGAATGGACAAAGAAGAAATGCTATACAAGTATTTATAGAGGACCTAACGAAGCAGACCCATTAGACTAGTACCAACCCCGGATAATTATAAATTCTTTGTTGCAAAGGATCCAGGAAAAATGAAAAAGCACTAAATGAAACCAATGACGAAATCGAACTCCGGCGCAACAAACGGAGAAAAACTAGGAAACAGGATTTTGTTCTTAGATTTTATGCAAGTTCTTACTTATTCTCATACTGGATCAAAAAACTGGAAACAAAAGTATCAGAGTCTTGAGAAATAGTTCCATCTTAACTGCAATGAAGGTCTAAGAACAGAGGGGAAAACAGGAGAAAGAAAAAGAAACACTGCAGTATAGGATTCTTTCGATTTTTTCAAATAATTTGATGCACAAGAATATGTATCACTAACTGAGCATACAATGATCTGTGCGGTTTAATATTCTTTTTTATCTTCACTTCCATGTTCCACCTTCACCCTTCCTGAGTTTACTCAGCAAAAATTAAGGAAAATAGAATCATAACAAAAACCAAAATACATCTCAATCCCAAAAGAACATCAAAAACTACCATACAAGAAAAGGAAAAAAAATCAAAACAAAAAAAATGTCAAAACACTCAGATTGAACAGTCAATACAGACACAAAAGTAAACAACCACAGAGAAAACAAAGTACACACCCAATCCAGCACTGATTATGTCCATTTTTAATCAAAGAATTTAAAGTAAAAAAAATGACCAGATCAGGAACTTGTAAAAGATCTGGTATTTGGATGCAAAAATCTCACTAAATTTTTAACCAAAAAAAGGAAACAAAACTAAGAAACACAAAAGATCTTTCCTTTACGTGTTCATTCAAAAACTATCATTATCTCCAAACAACAAAGCAGAACAAAAAAAAACACAAACTCAGAGACATAATAAACAGACAAGACAAGAGAACCCAGATGACGAAACATAGAGAAGTAAACATGTAAGTGATCAAAGTGAACCCAAGTTAAGTTTTCTTAAGGTTGCAAGAAGGAAGCAAGGTTACTTACCAGTTCGTTAGTTCCAAGCTAAGAAAGTGGAAGTTCCCGTTTTTCTTTGACAGATCCAGACAAAACAAGCTAGTGACTTAACAAACAAGCTTGGCAAGCTTATGAAGTTTCAAACAACTACTCTTTTTGTGTTAAGAGAAGGAGAGAGTTCGTGGAATGAGTGAGAGAAGGAGAAGATCTTCTTCTTCTTCTCCAAATCCTATGTTTTTCTCTTTGCTTTCTTTTCATGAAAAAATATAAAAAATCATTTAAAGAAGGAAAAAGTTTCACTCCATTTTTTTTATTTATTTTTTTATTTATTTTTTTGTTAAAATCGCCTATCCAATAGAAGGAAAGTGAAAATTATAAAAAAATGAAAATAAAATAAATAATAAAAAGCACTGAATACTCTGTGCAGTACTTGCTACTGTTTCTTCTTCTTTTTTTTATAATCGACCATACATGTAATTTTGTCTGACTGATATACCCTTTTGGGTCATTCAACAGGGGTAAACCTGTCCTGTCACTTGAAGATGAGCACTAAGGTTAGTGGATGAGGTGGCAATTTGCGAATGGTAGTGGTGTAA
>Ga0307517_10012281_pt1 | contig 11773 bp, 17 predicted proteins | sample 23_EM_MG_FD_194515 | JGI IMG/M metagenome (GOLD analysis project Ga0307517, IMG submission 194515) | Populus trichocarpa ectomycorrhiza microbial communities from riparian zone in the Pacific Northwest, United States - 23_EM | ecosystem: Host-associated > Plants > Roots > Unclassified | place... | reverse complement strand
GCTGGCCATGAATGCATCTTCCTCCCCAAGTTTCATTGCGAGCTTAATCCAATTGAAATGGTAAGTCATGACTCATTGATTGTTATGTACATCTCTCTAAACTGAAACTTCACTCTTCAGTACTGGGAATGGGCCAAGTATTGATATTGTGAAGTCCAAAAGAAAACATTCAACTGCACTCAACTCACTGGCATGTCCTGTCGACACCATTAGGAGGATTATCAACCACTCCTGGCGGTTTATGGATGCCTACCGTGTTCCATTGTCTGGCAAGGCAGCTGTGTGGGCAGTCCGTAAGCAAAAGGGCCATCGCTCAATTTCTCGGAGCGCAATGATGCACCTGGATGCCGTTGTCAACCCAATTTAGATACTAAAAACTTCGTTTTTTCCAGTCAAAAATTTGGCAAAACCAAATGGCTCGTAGGAAAGTCCTTTTTGATGTGTTTTTCAACGTATTTCGCCGATCTGAACACGATTCTGCTATCAGAATGTCCAAAAAATGCCTGGATCACCTAGATCTCAAAATTGTCGACTTTGTTTGTCCGCGACTGTATATTCCCAAAGTGGGGAGTATAATTTTAGGGAGCCTCGCTACGGCCGGGTATACGGCCAAAATCAGGAATTGCTGATGATCAGCAGTATTTTGGACCACCTACCAGACATCAGAATGTACAAGCGTTGTGACTCATGAGCAGAACAACTGGGGATTGAGTACGAACAGCAAGACTCCGAGTCTACATACTGCCAATGCGAAGCTGCGATGGGTCTGGGAATTCGTAGGTAGAAAGCATACCAGAAGACACGAAGTAACAGATGCAAAGAACCGCGTGTTGTGACGGTCCAAGAAGACGTACGTGGCGTGTTTTGCCTCGGTAATTCTAACTTTTTTCTTTCCCTCAATGCCAAATCCCTTCAATTTCACAATTTCGGACACGTCTCCGATTTTCCACTATTTCCCCACCCAAGATGGTCCTATCGACTCTTCATGGAACGCCTCATTTTCTGGTAGTTCAGATTCAACCTGGGTCCCTGAGTCCCTTGGTATTGGGGTGAGATCCTTCTTCAGCGATGGCATACGTTCCCTGAGCTCTTCTACCTCAAGACCAGTGCACATCGGACAACACTTCCAGGTGCCTCAGTACGCTTGGATTGGCTTGGGACTGCCATCTATTTGTACGGTTATGCCTCTGCTGGAGCGTATACTATCGAAATCGACGGTGCTACTACAAATGTGGAAACGAACACCCCAGGGCTGCTTTTTGCCAAGTCTGACTTGTCATATGGACCACACTGGATAACTCTTCATGTAGTTCAAGGTACATCTACCACCTCTATCTCGAGCGCGATTATAACAGTAGGAATGGGAGTCGAAACTGGGTAAGTGCTCTTGTTCCAAGCTATCCAGTCAGATTTGAACAGTTATGGGCTTGAAGCGCCATCATCCAAAATCGCACTATCAACACCACCACCCTTGCTGCAGACGGCGTAGACCTCATTGGTGCATGGAACGAAGCATCGCCCTATAGCGGTGTAGACGTTCCACGGATAAACACGGCCGCCAAAGGTTCCGCCATCTCATTCCCTATTTCATCAGCTAGTGCATTCTATATTATTGGCCACGTCAACTTCAACCATGGACCTTATCTTGTTACATTCAATCCTCCTTCGGACCTCGGTGCAGCACAAACATTCGAATATAATGGCTCGTCACGTTGGGTGGGCCTAAACACACTCAAATTTCTAGCAACAGGGCTGGATAGGACGCGGACATACCATGTGCAGGTCACCAACCAGGCTAATTTATTTTACGATCAAAGCAAGATCGTTATATTTGATACACTTCCGTGCGCCTAACTTTTATATACGACACGTCTCCTAGTATATGGCTACTAATCTGCATTTTTTAGGGCTCCCTCGTCCAAACCAAACCCTCTTCCAAACCCTAGTCCAGGCTCTGGTTTAATACTTTCAGCGGGCGCTATGGCAGGAATTGCGGTACGTTTTTTATGATGCTCCTATTCGTTTTTTTGCAGCGGTGCTATAGCTCTGACTTTATGCAGACTGGCTCACTTTTGTTTCTCATCATCCTTATAATCCTCTTCCTCCGATGGCGGAAGCGACGGTTGTCGTATGTTCCTCACTGTTCATCTTGTGAGGCAGGCATAGTTGACACTATTCTTGTCATTAGAGAAATGGATGATTCAAATGTCATAATCCGACATGATTCCTTAATATATCCCGGCGCTATGGTCACATCGCGTGAGTGTTTGAAAAAATCATATATATTTTAAACCTACCCATTCTTTATTCCAGCATCGAATCTTATTGGGTTACAACGCCTCCATCCAGATGCAATGATACCACCATCGAAGCGCAATCTTGCTCTCCCAGCTCCCACACCATCAACTCCCGATCTGGCCCCACCCTATCCGATTTCTTCTGGGCTTACCGAGGAAGATGCTCGATTCTTCAATAATCTGTATGTGCATAATGTACCTGCGGCAGATATTGCGAGTATGATGGAAGCCTTACGAGCTGAACGTAATCCTGCTGCTACCGCAAACAGGATGGAGCCTGCCAGTGGATCTATCATTAGTGAAGCTCTCCACGTTGAACCAGATACAGTTCCACCTCGGTATGATTTCGCAAGTTAGTATAGAACGGTGGGGAAGACATCTAAACACTATTTACGTCAGGGTTCAGTAGCGAACCCGAGAAGTAATAAGAGCAGGTTGAGGAGGTCGCTCGGTAAAAGCATTGACCTTCAAATTCAGACGTACAAGAAGTGAAGATGGGAGAGTGTGTGTCATATTGAGGTCAAATAGAGAGACAGTTTGTCCATGCTGTTCCTTGATTACAATATGACTTTGGATCAAGTGAAGCTTTACCTTTTTGCCTGTCCTTGTTGCATCCCGTATTTGTTACCAAAGGCCAACACGATGTGAGTCCCATCTGGAGAGCGCGAGGCACTGCTGAAGGTGTCTCTCTTGAGAGGCTCGGGGCCTGTCCTTGCTCCCATATTCGGATCGTCTTGTCACCAGAGCCCGACACGATGCGGGTCCCATCTGGAGAGAAGCCAACAGACCAGACAGCGCCGGTGTGTTCGTTGAGAGGCTTCATGACCTGTCCTTGCATACCATATATCGTCGTATCATCGGAGCCTGACATGATGCGGGTCCCATCTGGAGAGAAGCCAACAGACAAGACAGCGCCGGTATGTCTATCGAGAGGCTTCATGGCCTCCTCACCTGTCCTTGCATTCCATATCGGATCGTCTTGTCAGAAGTGCCCGTCGCGATACGGGTCCCATCTGGCGAGAAGCCAACAGACCGGACATAGGATGCATGTCCTCGTAAATCCAGAAGCGGCTTCTGTTCGTGCTGAACACCTTGTGCAGTTATGCTGCTCATATAGGGATATTTGGCCTTGAAGACTTGTGCTATTTTTGAAGTCGTCGGCTCGAAAGGCAGTGCAGAAAGATAGATATGAGCAACGCTCAACTCGATGACCTCTCGAAAGGCGACCGTCGCATCGAGCAGAAACGCAACAAGATTAGGTGTCAAGTTTCGTCTCTAAATCACAAATTATTTAGCCATTAAAATGTTTTGTTTCGCCACAACTTACTGTGGACAATGCCCGTGAAATAAAGCTTGATGCCAAACCACCCGTACCACCTACACTGAGAACCTCCAGCCAAAACAAAAACTTCTCGAATGGGAACTTCTCAAGTTGTGGCAGCAGAGAAGTTGCGTCTTCGGCTGCGTCTATGTGATGAGCCCAATGAAGACTGGTATACTTCAGTAGAGCAGGTATTGGCGCGAGCTTCTGCTGTGAGTTGGGGAGGTATGATGTCTTGCAGTTAGCTGCAAGCTAGAATTCATGACCTCCAGGCAACCGGATGCTAGATCGCGATGGGTTGTAGAGAGTAAGATTCTCATATTTTCTGGCGCACGACCCGGCGTGGTAAGAAAGTCTACGAAGGATGAATGGAATGTAGACACGACACCATCCTCTTTGTATGGTGGGACATTAACGACAGCATATATCCGGTCGATATTCGCGAGGACGTTGTGGGGAGAAACGAGCAGCCTGGCGAGGCCAGAGAGAGAAAGGGGTTCACGGATGGCTATGATTGTTCCCAGAATGCGCTTCGTCACGTTTATCTCCTTGTCCGTGCACTCCATTGGGTCCAGGGCATTGAAAAGAACCAAAGAATACATTTTGTCGAGATAGCCATGAAATGCTTGGCCGCAATATCCTTGCGCTTGAATTAGTCCATAAAATCGGCATGAAAGTTAGAAAGAAGTCACTAGTCAGTGAAGTGCAATGCGCCTTGACGAGGACTTGTAGCTGGGGAGGTATCTTTGTCACTAGAGGTGAAGGGCGGTTTAAAAGTGGGAGTGACTAGCCTGACGATCACAGATTGATTCTCTAAATGAATACCATATGATACAGCTGATACGGCTGTCGTGCTTGTCGTTTCCGTTGAGCCTTTACATAAGTTGACGACTGCTATCCACACAAATTCAGATCCAACATATAGGAGCAAGGAAGGATACGAAATCGTCTCACGAGCTCCTTCAGAAATTCCTTGGCGGATATCTAAACATGGAAGGGCATCTGAAGAGCTGAACCCGCGATGGATAATAATCGGATTATTTCGTGCATTGAGTCGACTTGCAATGCCACACCTTGCACCATATTCCGTGGTGATCATCGCAGCGCTCGTTTCAAGGTCCAACCCAGCTTCTGGTTACATAAGTGAACACTGAACACTGAGCAACGTTGAACTGCATGTGAATTGGAATCATTGCGGCACCACAAACCACTTCATTTAAGTATCATCGTACATGCAGGACAGTTGGCTGCCCTGTGCAGATGGAAAACAAGCCTTGTATTGGCAAAGAAGTGACAGTGGGGAGTTTCGTGCGGCATAATAAAACTCCTACATCAGCCATGGGTGTCTTAAAAGTTCCTGAGCCGTTGTACGGTTCTTCGGATCAAGGCGCAGACACCTGGTCATCACATCCGTTACACCCGCGATATCTCCAGGGCTCAATATGCATCCAGAATCAAGAATACATTTCTCGAATGGTTTCCGACTAAAGTTCCGGAATTTCTTGGGTCTACCTGGATGATGAATCAGAAGGAGAATAAGGACTAAAGATAATACGGCCTACAGTCCAGCTGGAAATAATCGAGGGCAACGTTGAAGAAAATCTTCTTTGAAGAACTCGCCACAAAAGAGGATCATCTGATAAAGCAACACATCGACTTCTGACGCATCGTCTTCCATAGACGCCATTGGTTTAAAAAGGGGTCGGTTCGTGAGCAATGAAAACACCTTGGAAGTGCACGAGACCGGGTAAGTACGGAGGTGGACCCGTTATGGACAGCTTACCATACAACCAAAGGTCCAAATATCGACGGACTCATTCCACTCCCCGCCTAATACGACTTCAGGGGCACGTAAACCGAGGGGTGTGATATCATCCGAGGTTTGATCAGATACAAACTGTGCTGAATGTGAAAATAAGTCACAGATGGCGAGGAAATCTCGCTGGACGTACCATTGCTGAAGTCCGCGAGTTTAAAGTTACAAGACGGAAGAACATCAAGTGTGGGTGGAGGGAATGATTGTGATAGGAAAGCAGAAACCATCTTATTCAAGCTGCGCTCAGGTGGGTAAGTACGAGGGGGATTTTCCGTGACCCAGTTGTCAATAGTGTCGGTTGTCCATTGGCGTCCTAAACTAATCATGATATTGTCCGGCTTGATATCTGTGGGTAAAATAGTCATTTGTCGTACATTTGTCGTAGTGGGGGGAGCATACCTGTATGAGCGATCCCACACTTGTGCAAGCGCGCGATACCTAGCAACAAGTGCCTCAAAATCTGCTTCACAGTCGGGACGGCAATGAATCCACCCTGCAAAGTTGCTTGGATGTCCTGAACGTTGGACCAGAATAGTTCTGTGACAAGGCAAAGGTGCTCTCCATCCTCGTCAATACCAGGGTGATTGAATTGATCCACAAGGCGGACACAATGGTCGGAGGAATCATCTAGAGTAACTGATGATAAACGCTGGAGCACCTCCAATTCACGGAGTTTATGGTCATGATTCAGATGAGTTGCATATCCTGTGAGGATTTTGATGGCTACATAAGTGTTGTCGCTTGAAAGTGTTTTGGTGATCATGAAGTAGAACGACAGTCAGACTTTACATGCAGTCACGAGCGAGCCAGACGCTCGACGCTGTTCCAAATCCCAACTTGGCTTGAAGCTTGAAGCGATTGGCAGGACAAAGTATGAGTCCTGGGCCACCTTGAAAGTACCCAAAGCCTTCCGACGCCGGTAGACCCAGAGGCTCTTCAGAGAAGGTAAAATGCGGAACAGTAGGTTGCTCATCGACAACCGGGTTTTGATTGCTGGTAGAAGACATGAGACGTGTTCGAAGCACACGAGGTATGAAAACAGATGATTGCTGTAAGCTGCGAAGGAAGTTTACCAGCATTTTGGAAGGAGAGTATGACTAGTGTTTGGTCAGACGTGGCTTATTGTTCATTGCTTTGTGGGCACTTTTCTCTCAACGTTATCAACACTTGTCGGATATAGTATGGATCTGCGGTCTGACTGGAATTGTCCCGGATTGAAATCCCCGCCTCCACCCTGTTTAGAGAAGCTCAATGTTATTGACAACGAAGTTTCTTTCCCTCTTGATACTCGGACATTTTGCCCACGAGGCTGGCCGCTGGATGATGTTTTGAAATCCCAATAACCAACCGAGGACTACCTCGCCCTTTCGACCAGACAATGCTCCTCAGTGTCACCCACCATCTATCCACAACGGACAAGAGATCCGCGTGGGCGCTGGGCGCTGATTCCTGACTCTGTGGGTGAGCGCGAACCTCGTGCTCTGTCTGTTCTAATCAGAAGCGACTTTATTCTTTGTCCTCTCCATCCACAGGACCTGACTCTTATGGTAAAAAATGAAAGAAGTTGTCAAAGCATTCAAAGCGATAACCATATCAAGGCGACAAGAAATAGAAAACATGAGAGCGTATATCAAATCGAAATTCAGGCAAGGGATGGATTGATCACACGGCGTTTCTGACGACAGTACCAGATAATTCCTTGGGGCAATGCCTCATACCCACACGAATCCAAGCAGGTTCCATTACCATCGCGTTTGGATTACTCATGCAAGCCCTGCACTCTTCGTGAAAAATCTCGTTCTTCATAATGCTTTCGATTATAGCGTCGGAATCGTTGCACGCCATGTAAATCACAACGTGTTCTGGGCCAAACTCCTTAACGGAGGGAATGTTGGGACTGTTGAAAAAATGAGTGTAAACACAAACTGGAAACAATGGAAACTCACTTATACTCGTTGTTGTCGTATCCCTTCTCTTTCCACAGATCGTATAACCGTTGGTTGGCGCCAACGTGGATACGGTACAGGTGGCGGCCATGACGACATGGTTCACCATTGAGGGCCTCGTATAGCTCAGTGCGTGATACAACCCATCCATATCTGTAAACAGGAGTTACAAACTTCCTCTTCAGATCTCGGACACCAAACGCGGCTGGTGCTTCACTGCCTGTATACACCTCAGGGAAATTCGCACTCATAAAAAATGTAAGTTAGTTCAAAGTTGGAACAAAGCACATGAGATCCGACGTACGATGAAAGACAAACCATGGTTCGTGAGATCGTGGTAAAATTGGTTTACGGATATTGACTTGGAGCTTTACAAGGTTATAACCCTCTTTCAGATACCACACGATGGATTCCTAGGTGTGCTTCATAGTCACTATGCTCTCACTGGCCTTGGTCCACTCCATGATCTATAATTCTCGACGGTTAGAAACGATCGGCTATGCTCTTAGTATCATATTCCTCCAACAACTCATCGCAGGTTATGAGGATGTCTTCCTTATCTGCCCCCAGTTCCCACTCTATGTTTCTCCTCGAGACGAAGAACCCAGGGCAGATGTGACCATGCCAGATCCAGAGGCAAGAGGTGTTTACGTCGATCAAGTCTTGTTACTTCCCCGCGCATCTCAAATTGGAGGCAATCTCGATCTTTCACGAGCCTTTCGTCAAGCTCACAGCCAGGGCAATCCAAAACACTGGCGTTCCCTTTATGTGAACTCCTTGGAAGTTCCTCTACTAGAGGAAAAGAAACGACCTCCCACCCGCCATCCACGCGACCTCGAGGCTCACGTCTGGTCAATACTGGCCACCCTTGACGCTGCACAGTCACAGGTCACAACTCAGGCGAAAATTCTTTTCTCCTCGCCAAGATTTGCAACCCAGAATCTGGTAATTCTTGTGGCATCTTCAGGCGAATACTATCGTTTGGCGGTTCTCTCGCGTGGTCATCATACCCTCTCAACTTTGCCATCGAATGATGAAATCTCCGACCTCTTGACCAAACCAGAAGGAAACGACGACGTGGCTGAGGTCGCTGAGACTCTTAGAAGTGAACTCGTCATATCCGCAAGGTCACCAGCTCAGCAGGAACGGCAACGACTTGATGCAAAGCATAGCGCGGAGAAGGCGGAGAGAGAGAAGAACAACAACGCTCGTGATGCACGCGCTTTGGCCCGTAGTCAAAGGCAGCAGGCGATGTCTATTGAGAAAGGTCTCGAGCAGGAGCTATTGCGCATCGTCATTAACGCCGGTGATCCTGATCCCTCTAACTTCTACTCCGATAATTGGATTGAAGCCTATTACGAAATCGACAGGAAAGTTCAAGCGAGTAAACTCGAGCAGCCGTTTCACCGGTATCCTACATTTTTCGAACCGGAACCACAGTCCAACGAGACTCTGTCCACCTTCGCCAATCTCAGAAGCCCAAGAGATGATCGACAAATAGTTTTCACTGGCGTTATTCGCATTGGAAGTCCAACTTCCGATAAGTTTTCCCTGATGATTCGTAAACATTTATCGAACCTCGCTCGAATCGAACGATCGCGAAGGCGATAGGTGAGTCAAACTCTGTAAACGCTGTCCTACAAAAATTTTAAGTTTGCTTGAAGATTTCTATTTTTTGCCTCCTCCGAGTCTTCGTATCAGAATACATCTTTACCGTCTATGCTCACAGCTGAAATTCAGGCTTGTTTGAGTTGTTGTATTTCAGCTGGTGGAATTTCACAAAGTACAGATACAACACATTCTCATTCTTAAGCCATTCTACACAAGTAATAAGCTATATTACATCGTCCAGATTCATTCAGCTCCTCAACAGGGAAATCTTCTTTTCAGCCTTTACAAAGACGCCGTAGTTCGGGCGACATACGAAATATTGTTCGCCGTGTACTCTGGGCAGTTTGTCAGCAGAGAGAAGAGGGCTGGTGTTGTACCGCGACTAACCTAAGTTTTAATATACTCAACACGGCTGTGCTCCTCCGATGGCACTGTGCTTCTTTTTACAGCATTAAACTTGTTGGGCTGGTGTGCCGTGGGAAGGACGTGGTTTGTTCTAAAACAAAACCGGAGTCTATCTCACGTACTAACGTTTAACGTTTAACCCTGATGGCCCTAGTAAGTAATAATTTCAGTCATTCCGCTAAAAAATCTGACTCGGAAAGGTGCCTTTGAAAGGAAGTCGATATCTCGCGCATGATCGAGCAACTCGTGAACAACGACCCCTCCTTTTACAGTGACATCCGGGGCGACCTGATCTGTCGTCAGTTGTCCTGGGGGTTTTCCCTACATCACGTCGATTCGGTCAAGTCCATGCACGACAACCTCAACACCCTCGCCATGATCGTACGTTTAAATTCTCGCTCCATGTTTCAAATTGACTCCCAACACCCAACTCGAATTTTGATTTAAAAGGCGACGTTCATCGCGGCAGTGCAAGCCCAGGTGATCACCTACACCATCCAGGATGACTCGACACATCTGCAAGTCGCAGTGAACTCCTTGTTCTTCGCGAGCTTATTCCTCGACATCCTTGGCGGATGCACCGCATACATGGTAGCCGTCCAACTCCAGCACATCTACGCGCTCTTACTCAGGCATACAACCGCAATTTCGCGTATCACCAGCACATTGGAGCAAAATACCCCACCCCGACACGAGGAGCCACGGGTATATCCAAATCTGTCCCAGATCTATCAGCGCTCTCCCTCCACATCCAATTTCTCGAGGTCATATTGTTCCACGCCCTCAGCACCAGCACCTCCGCCTGGCACAAGGCCTTACTCAAAGTGCAAGAATCACGGAGTTCCATCGACGACATCGTCCGCATACTGGATAAACGGCTCCATGCGCGTGCCTATGTGCATCTGCAAGAATATCAACGAACGACAGAGGTGAGTTCGGGCATTTCGGTGTAGCGCATGATGGTGTGTGCTGGGATGGTGTGCTTTGTAGCTGGGGCGTTGTGTTATGTGAAATCTCAGCCACGGGGCGTTTGGATCCCCTCGTTTATGATTGTCGGTGGTGTGTCGGTGGTGTTTGTGGTGTTGGTAGTGCAGTCGACCTTGCGTTACGGTTTTCAGTTCACCTTCATTCCGACTCTCATCGTCAATGCTGAGAACTTCAACTTGGGGACGGGTATAGCAGGATGGTTCGAAGACTAACTTGAAGTTTATCTAAGTGCATGAACGTCCTTTTTTTATTCGAGTTGGGCCTTTCGGAGGAGTGGCACGCGTTCGGTGATCTTCCTGATCCTAAATGACGACCTACTTCTCTTCTTTTCCGGGTGACCCGGCGACCCATAGACTGAGAGTCGACAAGCCTGCCTTGCTACATCCAACCAAGGGTCTGTCTCCTCCTCTTGTCCGCTTTCTCTTTCCCTCTCTGTGTGCTGTGTGCTCCTCTCCTGCTCCTCTCCTGCCCTTCCTTGGCATCTGACCTTCGATCTAAACCTTCACAAATGAACCCTGGAGCTCATGCTTGCCCACCGCGGGGGTTGAGGCGCTCCACGGGAGATGCATGCCCAATCATGACCGAGGCCGAATAAGGGCACTTCTTGCGGTATAATGAACCATTGGCCCCATGCTCACGGTGTTCCGACCGGAGAGGTGAGTGCTGAAAGATAGCGGCGAAAGAGAAAGGAAGAAAAAAAAAACTAGGCGGATGATACCACATATCAAAGACGACTTGTCGAAGAAGTGGATGTATCATAGGTCTTGGAATGAGTTGGACAAAGAAAAGGGTGGCGAGCGAATGTTGAGCCGCGGTTGATGACAAGTTTACTGATGCCTTCGAACTTGTGCAAGGCGAGTCGACGGTCGTGGATGACCATGGCAGCATGAGGGGTAGAAGATCGGTTGTCAATCGCCGTATAAAAGCGGGATGTGGACGAGTGGGTGACATAGTCGTTGATTGACCGAATTTGATTAGGACTGTGCAGTCTAAGATCAATTTCGTTCCGGAGAGCTGGTAGCATTGACCCCATACGATTTGATGGCGAGTTGAAGAACACGGAGGCGATGAATATTGCTGAAGACGAACCATGTTCCCTCTTCTAGACGGCGAGTGTCATGAAAACGATATATGACACCCATCGATACTCCGATTGACACCTTCGTGAATGGTTCACCTCTCGTCAAAAAAGGGTGTCTATTATCTTCTTCCTCTTGATAATTCTACTCCGTCGAAGGATATCTCGTTTCCTAGAACGGAACAAAATATAAGAAAGTTCAAAGCTGTCGAGCAGAGAAAAGCAAGCACGAACACCCGAGAGAGAAGAAAGCATGGGCACATTACTCAACCAGTGTCGTATGTATCGAGCTTTGTCCTTGTTACAACCTAT
>Ga0307517_10012279_pt1 | contig 11774 bp, 15 predicted proteins | sample 23_EM_MG_FD_194515 | JGI IMG/M metagenome (GOLD analysis project Ga0307517, IMG submission 194515) | Populus trichocarpa ectomycorrhiza microbial communities from riparian zone in the Pacific Northwest, United States - 23_EM | ecosystem: Host-associated > Plants > Roots > Unclassified | place... | reverse complement strand
ATCTGCCGAAAACCACGAGAAGGCGACCCGTGTGCGTGCGTGCGTGTGCTCATGGAGAAACAGAGGAAGCCGCTCCAGAATTAAGGAACGCGTTTCCACTGCTTGTTTTGAGCCGTTTAATTCCATAGTTGTTTGATATTCTTCCCTGACGACACGACTAAGCCTCGAAGACCCAAGTTGGACATAAAAATCTGAAAATAAGCGTGTTCAGACATCGGAAGCAGTGCCATAGAGGGTGTTTGTCTACCTTCTATAATATCCTCCTGCGGAGCAGTAAAGAGAGAATCTCCGAATGCTTGATACGCGTGCGTATCGTCTGCAATAATAACTTCGCTGGACCTTTTGAGCTCGTATTGTATGTCCCACTCTTCTTCATCCCAGTCATCTGCTGGTTTAATTTGTTTCCGCGGCTTTCGTTGCAGTCCAAGGAGTATAGGAGCCCTTTTCATCCTCAGCATGGTCCCTTGAGATATCGATTTCGAATTGACCGCCAAGTTACGTAGTTCAGAAAGAAAGCTTCGAAGATAGATTCAGAACGATAATGAAGCTATTATGACGATGCCACTTACTCGATCGGCCCCTGCGCTAATTGATAGAATTGACGAGGGTCAGCCAGAAGAATTTTGGCGATTTCTTCAACGCTTGGTTGGTTTCTCGTCCCACAGGCCGTCAAAAATGCGTTGGCGGCGCTTCCGAAATCAACAAATGTGAACAACTTGGAATGGAAAGCTGCATGTGTTTCTCCAGCCAAATAGCATTGGGAAGGGGGTAACCAGCGTACAGAAGGCCCAGCGACACCCTTCTCGGCCAGAACAGGCACAAATGCCGTGGTTGATAGTGTCCGGAGATCAGAGGACTTGAAATCTAGTGGAAATTAGCAAGATTGTTTGAATATGTGCCTTCTACAAACCTTGAACCCGGCCTGCAAGTAAACTGAACAGGCTCCTTGCTTCTGCTGCACTCTCTGGAGGTTTGGATTGAAGACGGGACATCAGCTGCGGTACCGGTGGGTGATCCTTGATTTTTAATTTATTTGCGTGTGGTTGATAGGCTGGTTGGAGAACCAAGAAGTTGACGGCCGCCCATGGCAAGGAAAATACCTGGGAGATCAATGAGATGGCGAGGGTAGTGATGTATCTCAACACAGACCTCTTGTACTGTTCCTAAACAATGATCACGACCGTTCAATGCGGGGATGAAGCGGACGTCCTTGAAGTTCATGGGGTCATAGTCCTGATATCGAGACGCTACATTATCAATTAGATATTTCAAAGCAGCCGTCCGTATCTGGAAATCTCGCGGTTTAGTGGCACATTCGAATAAAGGGTCTGGTGATCTCTCACCGACGCATCCTCGCTGGAACAAAGATGAATCAGCTTCTCCAACGGAGGAAATCGCAGAAGGCCGAGGTCAAATAAAAATTTGGCTAAAAGGGAACATCAGAATGTAAACTTCATCTCAGAGACCTGTGCTCCTTGCCTTCTTCTGATGAGCTGCGCCATTTCGTGTTCTGCCCCCAATCAATAACCGGCAGGGCCAAACTCCGGAATACATCAAGAGGTTCATAGAGCTGGTTCGCCCTATAACGAGTCTTCTTGTTATTGTTGATTTCGGGATCCTTAATCTCCTTCGGAAACGCAGAGGTTGCTTTAAGACGCTCGATTTCTTCAGGCGCCAGTGAACTCTTGACTGATACTAGATACTTTGTAAGGTCGGCGATTGTCCACTCATTTGTTTTGATCATCCTGATTAAAGGTGGGTAAGTATGTTACCGACGGACGTTACAGTGATTGACGCACCTATTGAAGATCAGTTGGAGTTCAACATGTTTACGAACACCGATATCCTGAAGAACTCTCTCCAATGTGCCTTTAATGAGTAGACCTCCATGGAAGACAACGATAGGTAGATCGCCAAAAATATTGACATTTGGGAAGTAGGCTTGCTCAGGAAACATCATGCCGCTCGAAGTTGGGATGCACGTTTTGAGCCGAAGTAGTTGTATAATGTCTGTTTTCGATGTGCTGGACAGCGTCGGCCATGCACGGGATATCATACCGAATACACGTTCGGCCCATGAAGGTGATAAGTTGAGGTCAAATTCGACTTGAATGGCTCCAGACTCGCAGAGAAAGCGAACCCACTGCACTAGGGTGAATTCCGTCCACGGAAAACATGAAGAAAGAACCTCTGGTTTGAATAATTTGCTAATCGAAATGGGAAGGAGATGCTCGGGTACTGGTCCTTCAGGCGGAATATTTCCAGATGGTGTTCTGGGATTGATAAAAGACTTGACTGCCGAAAGTGGAATTATCTTCTGGCCATTACCATTATCAATGGAGAGAACCAGAGAATCAATCAATTGCGCCCGTATGGGAAGAAGACGGTCGCGATCTCCTTCTCGGAAGACGCTAATCCACCAGTTGAGACAAGCCACGAACTCGGTTTGAGTCAACGGGCGCGATTGCAGCTCTTGAAGAACGTCATGAAAAGTAATGGCTTTAATTAACCCTCGCGCTTGCAAACTAGAAATCATCAAGGAAGCGCCATTCATTATTTCTTCAGGTAACGTTGGGATGTCTCTGAGGAACCCAGAGAAGGTGGAATCCGGGAGGCGGATACTTGCGGCGTTGCGCACTCCTTTGGTGGTAATAAGTGGGAAATTTCCACTCGGAGAACAAGCAAAAAAGGCTGCCTCCATGAGGCTGGAAACGTCGGGCGATGGTGTAGATGTGTAGAACATGAAAAATTTGAGGGCATGCAATACCCGGCTGATGAGGCGCCGTTGCATTTCTTCACCCAGAGGGGTATCTCCAGAACCTGCTGTTTCCCAGTGTTGTCGAACAGTCGACAGCTCGAATTCATAGGCGGCTCTTGATAATAAGCCACCAACATATAGTAATTCTTTGTTCCAAACTATAAAATTCGTTAAGCGCGAAATTTTATTTTATTTTTGAATTCAATGGCTTACTAGCAACATTGCGATCCCTAATCAAGTCTTGGGTGAGTTGTAATACTTTTGTTTCGATAAAGTGATATTAAGACCCACATGAAATCAATTGATTCGCGTTCAACTGTAGGAATGAAACGTGCCGCGACGTGACCACCCACTCCTGTGCTTTGAGCTGTACTGTGGCCCTATCGATACAGTTCATTGGAATAGATGGTTCTTCGAGTCGAGGGGGTACTCACAATGAAGACTCGCGCAGCCCCAACTCTAATAAGTCCAAGTTAGGAAGTTTCATGGGAGAAAACTGAGGCTTACCCATCAAGATCCGCTCTTAAACCTTGGAATATGCTCCCTGTTGCCTCTGGTTGCTTAGCATCTTCCTCAAGGCTAGCATCATACTCGTCCTTTGCCGTCTGGATATAACTTGATATTAAGCAACAAGCAATACAAATAAATAGAAGAAGCTGACATAAATAAGTTCGAACTTCATTTTGGTTGGAGGGTTCTTCTTTGTCGAACGCTGGATTTCAGATGACAGTTTCTTGTCTAATCGAACTTGGATGGATGCAGAATATATCGACAGGGAAACGCTAGTCTCGTTGATAGCGAGGTGGTCGACGGGTTTGGGTGGCAGAGGGGGTGGAAGTGGTGTTACAACGCGCTGAGGAGTGGAAGATCCAGAAAGAGAGGAAAGAATCGAAGAGAAGAAGCCTCCGCCCGAAGTTGGGGGTTTATTGGCCGTCATAGTCTTGAGTGGGTTTATACGTTTCTTTTCCGTGCCAGAAGTGTAAATCCATTTCATCACTTGGGCTTGGATATGGAGAGCTGTATAAAAAAAGTAAGTAACCGTGGCCTCAGAATTAGGTTTAAATGCCATACGTGTGGATTGTATGTTATCGACGGTCATAATTCCTGATGGTGAACGATTATTGAGCCCTTTGGGTATTCCCAGGTCTCGAGGTATCCCTGACGCCTTGTGTAACCTGACAAGGCGTTTGTCGTCGAAATAAACGCTGACTTCGCAAAGGTGGCTCATGAATGTCAAGGAGGATGCAAGAAAACGAGTGAAGTCGAATGCGACTGGAATCGGCGCAGGTTCTCTCAACGCCATTGTAAAGCTCGTCCAAGATTTAGACTGTGATCCTTCATCAGATTCGGGTAGGTGCCCTCTTCTCGCGAAAAGCTTGATCGAAACACTCTGAGAAACATATCCATCAAATATTGGGTGGCGGTAAGTACCTGGTCTTTCTTGTCTTTCCAATAAAAGCCCATCCATTGCTCTTCCAGCTCGTCAGACATCGTCTTGCAAGAAAACGGAGATACATACCTCCCGACGTCACAAATGGTTCTTCCGTGACGGAGAATAAGCTGTAGAACCCTGTAATACATTCAATAAGACAATAACTCGAGCGTTGTGCAATTACGCACCAACTCCGAAGGCCCCAATCTTTTCTTCATCCGGATTACCCTCAGCTGCAGGATGTGAGTGCAAGCCTTGGAAATAAAATGCTTATAGCCCACCGATCTTCTTTAGCCTGCTCCAGTCTTCATCTCTAAATACCATTCCGTTGTTCTTGAACGTCCATTGATGCACCTGTGAAATCATAGCAATTAGCCGCGCATGATTGAACATCTGAGTGAATCACAGCTTACATGTGTTGTCTTTAGATCGGGCAATTGTGTCTCCAAATCTGGAGATGCGACTGAATTGCCAATATCTATATCTCCACTCTTCGTTGACAAATACGTTTGAGTTTCAAATCTAATTTCTACAGCTTCCGACCGCGCGTCGTCCGAGTTTTGCAAGAGCTCACGAAATACTGTAAATTCGCCAGAGTAGCGTGCCAGCACTTTGTCGATGAGTGCTCGCTGATTGACCTCGACTGTCTCATCATGACCACTTTCCCACTGAACAACGACAATGCCAAAGGCCTCAGCTTCGTCGAGCCAGGGGTTGAAATAACTTACTAATTTATCTCTTGAGACTACCATGTGGCAAGGCCGGCCTTCGTGAAGGAGCCGCTAGGGTAATGCGGGGATATGCGAGCAGAGAAGTGAAGTGATGGAATCGAATATCGAATTCAGAGATGAGTGTGGTAGTCATGGATCGTTATGGGGAAGCAATGATGTGGACATCAGCCGACTTGCCGTAACGAGCATAAACCCTTAAGTACGAATATTGACGTATTGGTTGAATCTGTCGTTATATTTTGAGTGCATGGTCATTCCAGTAATATAATGTATGGGAACAAGGACGCGAATATAGATGCAAAAAAAAAGACATAGCCAAATCAGATTTGACGAAAGCCCAAGAAATGTTCCCACCTCAACAGTACGGGCTGAGAATCAGATGGGGTATTAGAAAGGTATAGTAAAAAGAACTTCCATGGTCCATCGTAAAAGTGTGCAAAGCTACTGTACGTGAGTGACATTGGGGGGTATAGCGAATGGGTGCGGTATCGAGCGGTTGATGGTGGCCGCTGATAGGATGAAAGGAGAGAATGAAGAAACGGCCCTTTTCAAAACTTCGCTGAAGGATCTAATGGTCCAAGGGGTCCATATCGCTCTGTCAGAGTAGGACGAGCGGCATTTGTGCTTCCTGATCTTGGAGGTTCTCGTCTAGAAATTGCCGGGTCGGCTGGGAGACCAATATCGGGGGACGTTGGAGACAAGGTGTTATGGAGGGCAGGATAGTTGTTCAACACTCCTGGGGAACTTGACCTTGTCAACGGTGAATAACCGTTTCCACCTTGTGCGAGTTGTGTCGTAGAGTCTGTTAGCTGATACCGAGGAACGTAGGTGCTATTCGGCGGTGTCGGTCGGTCATCGAAGCCCATTTCCAGCATGGCCTCCAACTCGGCACCGTGCACCGTTTTTGCTGTTTGTAATGCTTCGCTTTGGTTGTTGATGAGGCCTACAGGCGGCGGTGGGAACTGAGCATTGTATTCGTTGTAACCTCCGATCTGAGTGCCCCAATGATCGTCGTCCGAGGAGTTTAGTGACAGCGTATCGGAGCCATCATATTGACTGCGCGTGTACAAACTGCGAGTATCTGGAGCTGCAAGGAAATCGCGTTCGCCGGCGATGTAACCCGAGGGGTGCGCGCGTTCGAATTCCTTGCGGCGTCGTTCTTCACGCTTTAGCTTCCGCAGTCTGGACCGTTCCCAATCTTCCCAGCGTCGCATTGGCACGGCAGGGGCATTATCTGATGGACCGCCTGCTCCATGACCTTCGCCCTTTGCTTCTCCTTCGACCTTTCTGTAGAGGAAACGTAAGCAAATGGGTAGAGGAGCAAATTCTGAAATTAAACAAACCTCGTCTCGCCCCATGAGAAGTCATCAAAATGCCAAAAAGCATAAAGAGGAAGAAGGAAATTCCATACGGGCAGTGCTATTAGATAGATCAACATCCAAAACACATACACCACCTTCCTTGTTGTGATAAGGATCAGGACAGCAGGAAGACCCAATACTGCAACCAGCAACATTAGTGGGATAGCTTCTTCGAACGTTTTGGGTGGGTTCAGCGCCATTCCAACGACGAGGGTGTAGGTTAAGGCGATAGCGATGGGTAGCACAACGGTGCCAACAAGATCCATGAAAACGACGAATTGCATGCTGAAGCAGAACGTCCCACATAAATTGCGAACGAGGACCAGTTCCATGAGGTTGTGAATCGTCGAGTTGATCCAGCGACGCCTTTGCGATAGAAGAATCTTGAAGGTATCCGGGACAACCGTTCGACATCTGGCCTGAGGAAGGAACATCATCTTACGGTTAGGGAAAGTTCTGAGCAGAATCGTCGTCAAGAAACGATCCTCTCCGAGCAGGAGAAGATTCTTCTGGTGGAGAGTAGTGACTTCGCTCTGGCTGTACTCTTTAACGATTTCTGGTTTGATGATTAGAGGTACCCAATCGTCTCCAGTGGTCTTGCGTGCTTTTAGCCGGAACATGGAAAAACAACCAGGAAGACAAGATACACCTCCAAAGACTGATTCAAAAGCCTTTGCCAGATGATGGGAGATGAAGTACTCGAAGACTTGGATCGCCGTCACCCACGAGTCGCGTTTATTTGCTATCCGCGTTTCGCCACAGACACCCATGATCATTTGGTCATGGTGCATACAATTCACCAGATGCTTTAGTGATGACGGGAATACCTTGGTGTCGGCGTCGACCTGAAAAGTATCAAATTAGCAACGTATTGGAGTGATTGAGTGAACAACGGCACCATGAGACAAACTTCGAAAAAATCTGGCGTAACACCCATAAGGATATGGATTTTCCGGAAAAGGTCAAAGTCGAGAGGCGACATGCGATCGTTGTAAGTTACGCGAGAGAAAAAGTTCATGAGAATGAGTTGGCTGTCCCGTTTACCGCGATTGCCTGGTTTCTTGTCGGAAACAGACTCTGCATCGGTACCACATTTGACGACAATGACCGTGGGCGTTCGACGACCCGCCACGGCTGAGAGTACGCTGAGTAAGTACGATTTACGAATTATAAGGGGGGGAAAGAACTCACTATAATGGCCAGCATACACCATCGCTCGGTTCTGGGCCTTCGCGCCTGATCCCACAGCTGCATAGCTCATTGGGATCGGATTTCCGAAGCGCGGATCGGCTTCTAATAACCCCACACAGATGTCGGGGGTGCTCTTCTTCTCACCTGCACCAGTGATCATTCCATCGGCCACGACGAACAACAATTTCCGAGCATCCGAATAGGTTGTGGTGGAGATCGAATCCAGGGTCGTTCTCAGCGATTCTTCGCCTTCCGAATAACAAGTGACCAGACAGACCGCAAATAACTCGGCACCAATCTGAGTAAGGCTCATGATGGGCGCTGTGCCGCTTTCGGAATTGATGAGAGTGGTACTGGATGAGGACGCAATGGGCCGGCCGACTTTATTGGGTTTGTTGAGTTTCTTCTGCATGCCACCAGCCCAGGGGGCGGTTCCATTTTTGTTGTCAACGGATATGTTCGCACCTTCTGGCATGACGGCTGGACTAATAGCAGAGCGATTAAACTCTTGACTACTGGGTGGGCCAGCAAGGCGCTCAGAAAGAAACCAGTTAAAAACACAAGCCATGATGAAACGGACAACGACGAGAGAGAGAATGATGACCAAACCAGCGTAAAGCAAGAGACTAGTCACGAAGCAACCGGGGGTGACCTTGTCGATGTTGCCAGCATAATATCGTTCTTTGATGCATGGTAGAGCAGACTTGAGGTCGGCACGATTGTAGAATAGGCGAGTGGCATCTTTGCCGCTGCCGCTGGTATGGGCAGTCATGATGGTACGAATGGCAGCGTCAACGTTGTCTGCTGGGATGGGGTTGGTGTGGAGGGTGAGATAAGGGGTGAGGTTGATGACGGCGCCGTCGAGGACAAAGTAATTTGGAATTTCAGCGACTTGCTCCCAGGAGTAGCCTGCAAGGAAAGATGTCTTGATTAAAGAAAGAGTAGAAAAGGTGGTGGATGAATTAAGGGGGCCAAGGGGGCACTGGGTGACGGTGGAACATGGTGGATCACGGGCGACACGAAAGTTGATGCCAGTACAAGCCTTGAATTGGGAGGCGTCTCGCTGGAAGAGTTGGGTGATATCTGAACCAGGTACTCTTGCCAGATTACCAAAATTGACCTCGGGAGTTGATTTGGCGTTTGTCGAGTTGTAAATGATGCCTCGTACACTCAAGGTGCCGGCGACGGAGCCCACACGCATGAAGCTGTTGTCGGAAGTGATATTCTCTGGACAGAGGACCTTCTGGAAACCGACGGTAATGAAACCGACGACACAACAGAGGATAGATATGATGAAACAGAGAGCGACCTTTTCTCTCCATGCCTGGCGGACGGCCTTGTCCTTGAGACCACCGAGGGAGCTGAGAAGAAAGTCGGGTGCCCAGAAGGTGACGATGCGGGAGAAAATGCGCCACGAGGTGGAACCATTGTAGTCGGTCTGGGGAGAAGGAGTCTGATGGCCTGGTGAAGAGGGAAGGAGGTGGGGGGGATTGATAAGAGGGACGGGAGCGACACCACGCTCTGGCTTGGTGAGAGTCTTTGCTCTGCGGATGGTTGCGCCTGAGGGAGGGGGCTGCCGTGTAGTTGGGATTGGGACGTCGGTAAAATCATAGTTGGTCTGAAAACGAAGGGCCATGAGGGAGTGAAGGGCGGAAACGACCGTGAAGAGACGAGAGCCAGAAGAAAGAGAGAGGATGGGAATGCCAAGCAAACCACACGTGCTTCCCAACTTGACAACAGGGCTATTATTCTCTCCATGAACAACCACCCACAGCTCGCCCTTCTAGCTTCCCAGCATCATGCAAGCGAATACAACCGTGCAAAATTCGGTGCCCATGGTGCTTGTCATTTTAATCACATATCAATCCCTCTAACCTTCCTCACAGGCTGCCCCGTTCGCTACCAGCCCCTGTCACTCCACTTCCCAGATCAATTCCACCAGATGCGCTCCCGACAGTTGCTCAATGCTCAGCATCGCTCCTGGTGGCCAGCCCCCCCTTGTCCGCCTGTCACTCTCCAGGACGAGATCATGGCCGCCATCCAAGAGCCACTCAACCTTACCCCGAAACCTGCTCTCAAAAACTCAATATCCCATCCAATCAAGTATGTACGCATTCAATGACCTTCTATTAACTTCAACTCACCCCTACCTAGCATTTCCTTCATGATACCCCCCGATCTTATAGCCCTTATATCATCCCATGCCCTCCTTTCCTCCCCTTTCTCCCCCACCATCTTGGAAATCCCTCCATCCTTTAACTTGCATCGCCTCTCCAACCTGCGTGATGCTCGACTGCAGACTCTTCCCCCAAAACCTCCCACTCCACCTACCTTTACTACTCAACCCTCCGACCCTTTCCCCACACGATCAAACATAACTGACGCTTTGCATGCAGCGATAAACAGTGGCTCCATAAATACCTCCGAGGAAAATAAGGTTATCGACCGACTCAGAAATAGCTTTCTGAGTGGCTTTACGCCCGAAACAAGCGTGTCCTTGTCACTTTCTTTGAAAGGACCTACCCCGTTCGCAATCCAATCTACCATGGTTTCCCATCTTCCTCGGCATCCCGAACATACTATGCAACCTGCACAATTTCCCACTCAAGTTGCTTTGCCTTTTTGGGCACCAGAATCCCCAACTATTATCCCATTTTATTCCTCTCCTCCGTTCACAATTGGAAATCTCTTCCTTTCTTCTTGTCCAGGCAAGAAGGGTGCGTGAATATTTTTTCCGGTGCTATCTCTCATAACCTTGATCGTAACCAGTTAGATTGAATGGACCCGTTAAGGGTCGGAGCGGTGTGTGTAGGGATCTTGAAACAGACATGAAAAGAATGAAAGCACTGGGTGCAGGTTGTATAATTTGGTAAGAGCGTTCACTCTCGCCCCTATGTCTTAGCCAATATACAATCTAGCTGCTTGGACGACGCCGAACTCGATTTTCTAGGAGCGCCTTGGCCAGAATATGAACAATCTGCACAGAAAATCGGTCTTGACATCCTCCGGCAAGTGAAACTCACACTAAAATAAATACCCTCTTTGTTCACACTCCACAGACTCCCGATCCCAGAGGGCTTGCCACCCATATCGCCAGCATGTCTCGATGTCCATCTCGTCGATCTTATTAACCGTTATTCTTTGAGAGGCATCCCTATCCTCGTCCATTGTCGTGGTGGGGTTGGCCGAGCAGGGGTCATTGCATGCTGCTGGATGATCCGACTAGGCCTTTGTGGCTGGTTCGACCAGGGAACCCCAGTCTCCTCCCATCCCACAACCCAAGACAAGGCGCGGGACCAAGACACCATTGCATTTGTCGAGAAAGTGATCGCCCTCGTCAGAAGACGGCGAAGCATGAAGGCTATTGAAACTTACGAACAAGTCGAATTCCTGGTTGACTACGTCGACCACCTCCGCCATGGCTCACCACCGATTCTTCTTGATCAACTCACATGTTCCCTCTAACTTCAAATTAGACTCGACCTTTGTTTTATCTCTTGCTCAATCTGAGGATACCCCTGGATCTGTATTAAATAAACTTATAGTTATTGGTATGTGATTTCTCTAGGTAACTTTACTCAATTTCCTACCATTGTTGTATTTTACATCACTGTGCATATCTGTTTTTACCTACGGCTCGATCAATGTTCAATCAGCAACTTGTGAACATGAAAGTGTAAGGAATGAAATAGCGAGGCTATTCAAAAAACAATCAAGTGAACGACAGAGAAGGCCTAGGATTCGAAGTATTCGAAGTGTTATCGATTTATCACTGGAGTCGTAACAAACAGATAGGTCACGGTTTTTCGGACTTCTACTAACATCTCAAGTAAGTACGCGCGCGAAATGGAATCTGGATCCATCTACTCATCTTCCTCTCAGCATAATACGCTTGCAACCTCGCAACCATTCATAATATTAAATTGACCACGAAACCCAGGCAGTCACGTATCTCATCAAAGTCAACGTCGATCTAGCGACATGTCGTTCGCAAAAACCCATCTCAAGGCTGCTCGAGACAGCATCTCGAAAAAGGATTATCAAACCGCGAAAACAGAATCGGCCCTCGTCCTGGATTTCGAACCAGAAAATTACAACGCGTGAGTCCATATATGCAATTTAAAAGGACACCGCGGGATCTTCGTGGCTTATCCTTTGTCTCCCTAGGCATGTGTTCCTTGCTCTGGCACTACTGGAGTTGGGAGAATTCGATAAAAGCGAGCAAGTAATCTCCATGACATCGGTTGTATTTGATTCGGGCGTTAACGAATCCAATAGACATATCGCAAGGCCATCGAGCT
>Ga0307517_10012278_pt1 | contig 11774 bp, 13 predicted proteins | sample 23_EM_MG_FD_194515 | JGI IMG/M metagenome (GOLD analysis project Ga0307517, IMG submission 194515) | Populus trichocarpa ectomycorrhiza microbial communities from riparian zone in the Pacific Northwest, United States - 23_EM | ecosystem: Host-associated > Plants > Roots > Unclassified | place... | reverse complement strand
TGAGTAGGTTGGTACGCGATTTTGAGTTCGGAGCGACTACCGCTGATCTGGGGCGCCGACGCGGCTAGCGCAGGGCCGGAAGATGGGATTGAGAACGTTCGTAGCCCCAGTTTCTTGAATCCCCTATTGTACCACTTCACCGTCGTCTCGCCAGCTGGGGAGATACCGACCAGTGTACTCATGCTCGCAATCGTAAGTTGACCGTCGACAGAGGCATGCTCCAACGCTACTCATCCCATCGTACATGTTGCTGTGGCTATCGTCAGCCACGGGGAAAGCGCAGCCCTCCCCAGCAAGAACTTGATACCATGTCCTGCGGGGTGAAGGTCGATCCCACGCTTCCGAGCGAATTGCTCCATCGATGCATACTTTGCGAGATTTTTGGGTGGTTTTCTTTAGATGTCGTGGTCTATAGTGAACACGGACCGCCTAACACTGTACACTCCCGTAGCACCGAGCCCGCTGAATCTGATTTTCCATCACGGTGGATTGAACCTTCGGTCAGTAAATGTGTATCCCAGTGCTCCTGAGACGCACACAGCATCACCGCAGGGACGTACTTTGAGATGACAAGGCCGGTATCACCGTACGCTATGATGTGTTCAGGGCGAATCTCCAGCCTTGGCAACCTTTCCACCTGGAAGCCCCACGACATACCTCCACACGACCTCGGTCACAGTTTGTGACATCCTGGCCGTTTACGTCACGACGCCGCGAGGAATGCAGAAACATCTTCGGTGGGAAGGCTTACGGACCCACGGCCGGCCTCGAGAGATTGAGCAGGGCGGGAGTTTGGATAGAAACGCGGCTTTTGGTAGTGGAAATGACTCCGAGCGATTGGCTCCGGGATTAGGCGTTCGGACATTTGCGACCGAAAAATGAGAACGAGAGGGGTATGATCATCAAATCGGCTACGACATATACCACATACAAAACACCACTAAAATTTCCTCAACAACTTTACCGCTGGCGCGCCGGTCGGGTTCTCGTCGTGCGCACCGAGCACGTCGTCAAACTTGTGCACGGAATCGACGACACGCTCGACCCCGCCTACATAAAAATGATTCTGCTCATGGGGCACATCGAGGGTCAGCGCGGCCTACTATCTGCGGTCATCTTTGCGACGTCATATAAAGACACTCGGGCAGTGATCTTGGTCATGATTACCCTGTTGGACAAGCAGGTTACTCTCACTGTGGCGGACTTGCAAAGTGGTCTGGGCACGTACTAGTGTCGGTGCCCGGTACCCCCGACCCACGTGGGACGCATGTGGATGTTCCGTAGCACACTCAAAGTCTTATCCAACCCGTCAGGGGCCGGTCCTATCGAGATGTAACTCCCTTTCGGGGCGGGACACGCCTCGCTGTGCGTTAATAATGGAACATGTATGTCCAACCGCTTCGGGGAAGATGTCGAATTTCGATGAAGGAGGGTTCTTGACCAACGCTTCGTATCGGTCGTTTCGTAGAACCGTAGAACTGGACTCCAGTCAGTGTGATCGAGCGTTTGGGTGGGTTGGTATATGCGCACCTCGTCAACACCCAAACTCGTCAGAAACCCGACATTCTTGCTTGGAGCGCTAGCATATACCTTGCACCCGAACGCCTTGGCAAGCTGCATGGCGTGTATCCCTACGTTCGTGGTTCCTCCGTTGATGGAAATCCTTTGGTCAGCTTCCAACTTGTTGCCGTCCTGGTACAAGGCTGTGTGAGTGGTCATACCCACGATGTCAATTGCACTCGCTTCGTCCGATGAAACAATCTCTTACCGGTGGGTGGTTGTCCTAGCTGGAACATACGCGTACTGTGCCAGCGCTCCTTGACCGTTCGTAAACGACTCTGGACCTAGGGTTTCCGTTCGCATCAGCGATCCCACCCGCGAAGTCGCGCTCGGCGATGCGCTTGAAGAATAAATTTGGGGTCTATCGGATCATTTTGAATCACTATTTGTAAAACAGCATCAGATAGGCAGAGGAGTCTGACGGGAGGGTTTGTGGCTGTGGATTAGCGTACATGGGGTTCAGGGAGGCGGTCTGCACCTCGGCAAGTACGCACCCCTTGGGCATTTTCGTCGGTATAGGCGCATTTTCCTACGAGAGCTTCGGACTGGCCGCCCCCCTGCTGACAATTTCCCAGGCGGTCTGGACAGAGAGTAGAACACTGGCGGTTGCCGAGACCGAAGTCGTGAGTAAGTCGGTGGAAGGGGGAGGAGCCGTAGGAGGTAGGGTCATCTACGACTCGATGACGCGTTGGATAATCGTATGGTGATTTTCGGGTAGGAAGCCGAGAATGTGACCAGAGGCGTACGGGGTGGACCGGGTCTGATGTGGGTCAAGAAATTGGCGGAAAGTTGTGAGGTTGTGCGACCACTGAACATGAACGTTTGGGCCCCAGGAATATAGCAGCAACCAGATAGATGATCTATCCCGCCTCAACCCCCGGCCCGGGTACGGTTTCAACGTGTTAGCCCATGTATCGCCGCAGATGAAGCGGGAGGGAGTGCGGGAATTTAGAAACCATCGTCATTCAGAGGTTCCGCCGAAAGTAGAGAGCTGCCATGATCGTGTTGGCGTCACTCCACCCTCATGTCGCGTACCTCCGCCAGTAACGGCGATAATCCGTCCTTTAGCTCACCGCGCTCCAACTATACATGAAGATTCTGATATCTCGGTAGGAATTCGATGACCACTGCCGGAACGTTTAGACACCACATCTACGTGCGTCCTTCCGTCGTTCATCTCACGTGCTCACCTCAATACATTGTTGTACAGCCCAGCTGCACAATTCGCTCGCGATATCTCTTTTTGACATCACCTCTCATCTCAAACCGCGGCCACGCACCCCATCGCCGCCGCCCAAACCTGCTCCGCGTAAACGAAGGACGCTACATTACCAGTCTCTAAATGGATCGGATCAGAACACTTTGAGGTCCGCAAGGTTCAAGAAGTGGACATTGAGCATCGGGGGGAAGGGAATGGGGGCACGTCATGGCGTATGGGGATGGCGGACCGAGCATGTCCCGCCTTCTGTGGGGCTTTCAGGACGAGATAGCCCAAGACCGAGGGGTCATGTTGGTGTCTGAACGGATCGGTAAGACGTGATCTTGTGCGACGAATATTCAAATGCTGAACCTGGAATAATAGAACTGCCAGGTGCACGGTTACCGCTGTATCCTACATCCGTAACGAGGACGCCAACACTCCAACATGTTTGGGACGGTATGAACCTGATATCAGCCCAACACAGCCTCCCGACACCTTCAAAGCAAGCTGCCTCGCCACTAATCCTCGCCTTCGAGGTATGTCTACGATCTGTTCGGGCCCTATACCCGTGCAGACGCTGACTACGCACAAGACGAAAATCAAACAGATGATTATGCCGGCCATTACGCTGACGATCACGTCTTAAGCAATTACTTCCATCGACTCGCCTACGATTGGTCGTCGTAGCCACGTGCTGACCGCGTCCGCGTTTTGTAGCCTTCCCACTATCCCCCCCGCCATTCTTCCCCATAAGTCCGCCACAGCACTGGTGACGACGACCTTCCTCAGGGTCGGGAGATCCGAGATCAGCGTCGGTAGATAGTCGGATTGCTATCCGAACGGAGCATGATCAAGCAAGCAGTAAGGAACTTTGTATAACTAGTTTCAGGTGTCGTTTTTGCTTTTAATTTATGGATGGGAGCACCTGGAATCACGGTGGTCCAACCTTACCGCGTCGCGCGATGCGGATTTCGTGCGAAGGTGGTTCTCCAGGCTGTAGTGCATGTTGTGCAACGGAGTAGTCATATATTCGAATTCTTGATAATAAACCTGACTTATGACCCAACTCATATAGAGCGTGTCAAGAAACTTTACTCGGTGTGTCCGCGACCTGCCAGTCTGGGACGTAGATGAACCAATCCCAGGACCATCGGATCTGTACGTCCTTTCAATGTAACCTCTGATCACCGCGTGTTCGTTGGGGTTAACGTTCAAATACGTGGGGGTGGGGGGGGCATAAACCGTATGTGGTAGTACAAGATTATATATCTATTCGGAAACATCTGTGGCTTTTACAATAAATATTCGCGAGACCATCCGTTTCCACTAAACCGGATTCCTCATCAGGTTTCCTGTTAAACTCACCACCGGCCGTCGAACCAGCCCACCACTCCTCACACCAGTGGGAATGGTTCATGGATGGTACACCCCATTTCACCCCGTGGAAGATGAGTAAAGACCGATATCAACAAACACACGGACCCACCCACATCCATAAATCGGACCGAAGGAAAGACAGAAACTCAGTTCTCAACCGATTCCACCACCTCCTTGGAACACGCAATATGGTTGTCTGACAACTACTAATTCCCTGGTTTGCCTCAAAACCTTCACCACGGCCTCCGAGTGAACTTAAGCAGGAGGAGTCGCGAGAAACTTTGTCAAGAACAAAAAGATCACAAGCATTTTCATTGAGATGACCGTGGGGTCACTGTCGGCTACCTTTAGGTGGATCCCCCCGCCACCGACACTTGGAGGGTACATTTAACTCCCGAGTGTAGGTCCTGCGAGTAAGCATCGCCCGGTGTGCACAGGATGTTTGCCTGTAGGTTCCCGTACAGAAATGGGTATTCGCGTATTTCAACTTCGTAGAATGGGCTAAGAGGAGGAGGAAGCGAACGGCTGTGGGGCGCGTATTGGAACTGCGTGACTACCTAGTACCCCGCGTTAGAACTTCCAGCTCCGGCAAGGCAATCGCCAACCCTGGTCTGTGAACTGTGATGCGCGGGATGGCGAAAAGCATTCCACGTCAGCAAGATTCACGAATGGGAGGAATCTGAAGACTAAGGATGAACCCACGGGGAGGGTGAGATGGTGGTGGGCGAGTATGGGCAAGTTGACATTGCTGCTATCCGCAGATCAGGGCGGTTCTTCGCAGCCGATAATAGAGGCCCATTATCAAGCCGCCCCACCCACTAAGTTGAGTGATTCGAGTGAAGAGAGGGGAAACAAACACCGGGGACTCCGCGATTCAGGTTCACTATCCGTGGCGGCCCCTGCTCGGTAACCCGAACACACAAGTTGGAAAGCTTTATCGGTCAAACGGTTGCTTGGGTAGAAGACGCGTATGTGCTGAGTTTCTGAACCGATTTCCCGCGCCGTAAAATAAACACAGAAACACCTTCCGCGAGGTGAATTCCCGGTCCACCGCCTGGTTGGATGTGAAGGAATTGAGAGGAAGTGGAGACATCCCGAACATTGGTCGCATCCCCAACACAATTTTGTCAGGTAGTTCCTCGCTCCATGACTCAATCATCCCATCAGAGCAAACAGGGATTTACGATGATGTTCCTTGTCAAGTGGGGTGAGAGGTAATTTGGGAGGAGCGAGAGGTTGGTCCCATTGAGCCGCCAGGATAGGTGTTCCCGCGTCGGCAGGAACCACGAGTCGGAGGGTTTTCATCGAGGGGCCCCGCTTGCGCACGTTCAAGTCAGCCTTTAGCGACGGTGGAAGAGCCAAGTAGGCTGTTGAATTGTTCAGAACACCGACGCGGGTGCCTAAACAACTTCCAGCATATCCAGCGTCAACATGGAGAAGGCTGGCGGTTTCCGGAGCGAGTTGTCGCAAACGGAAACCATCAAGTCAGTGATCGTCAGGTGTGGAGGTTGTTGAGGGTAGCATACAGCCTAGGATCTGTCCTCGACGGTGACGAGAACGGCACCGAAGGTGGTCGGCGGATCACGGTTAACTGTACACCTTTTTGGGGCGGGAAATGTGCAAAGGTGGAGAACAAGTGAATATCGAGGTTATCGTGGGGCTTGGTGGGCGGCGGTGGGTCAGGAACTGGGAGAGTGGCGGTGGTGTACTACACCGCTCACGTCCATCGCAACCTGGGGGGTAAACGGCAGGGCCATAGACGCATCTCTCCCCCGCCCAGGTCGCGGTGATTCCAATGTCAACAATCGTGTGACCCATGCCAGATGACTGAACTGAGGAAATCTGAAGCATAGATTGCCAAATCATGCACCACTTTGCCCGGTGGCTATCGGAGGAACCAACCAGGGTAGCAATAACGAATGTAGTACAGTACCGTGTGGACAACTGAAGGGAAGGCTGGTATGGGAAACACTTGGGCAGAAAAGATGGACGACGAGCCGGTCAAGGTTGGCGCGCGCGCGGGGGGGGGAGGGGTTGGAGGGATGCGTGTGGACGGGGAACAGTTCACGATGGTCTTTAGTATGTCAGCCGCACGGCAGACTGCAGGTTTGGCGCTTGTAGGACGGGTTTGGGCCGCATGGAGACCACGTGTCAACTTGCCACCTACTGCACCATCATCTACAACCATCCACACCGATCCTGCGACGATATGAGTTTCCGAGCCTCTTTGTCTCGATTTCGGAAGAAGATAAAAGACGGGCTGTCGAAGGACAAAGGCGGGCCAGAGAGAGGAGGAGTCGACCCCGATGGCAATCAATCCGACCAATCGGTCCGCCTCGATACCACCACATCCAAGAACGAATCGAGCTGGAAATCCACTGCATCTTCCGCAGTCAGGTTATTGCTCCGCACCGTGGAAAGGTCTTCGGACGCCTTCCCTCCGCTCAAGTCTGTTGCCGCAGGGCTCTGCACTATCCTTGACAATTGCGAGGTATTGCCCACCCCTGTCCGTTCGATTCTTGATTCTCACAGTTCTCCCAGCAAACAAAGATCAACAAACAGTCGATAGAATCGTTGGCACCCCGGGTAGAGGGGCTTATTGAAACGCTCTGCGCGCCCACTTCCAAGGGCGATTTCGGCGAGGAAGTGAGGAGAAGGAAACTTGAACGGTAAACTCACTCTCCAGGATGGAAAGCCGAGGCTGACGCGCGGGAACCGCCAGGAAATTTGAAGATATCTGCAAAGCCTTGGGCCCAATGGCTAAACAAAAAGATATCGTGCAATTCTTGAACAACGCTGAAAACGCACAGAAGCTGAACGATCTGGTGGATGATATTCACGAGGCCGTGATGGAATATCAGGTTTGCACTCCCAAAGCAATCGCTCTCATCTCACCTGACATACCCCTCAGACTTCCTTACAACAAGATATTTACAACAGCGCTCGTCAGTTAATCGTAAGTATCTCATTACAGACTATCTACCTGTGTATAGTAATTGGCCAACAGGATCGAGCGGACCTGGCCCTTCTCGATCGCATGTATCACGTCGCTGACGCCGGGTACCTCTGCGGGAACAGACAGGGATGCATGAAGGGGACCAGAAGAGAAGTCTTGTTCCAGCTCGAACAGTGGTCGAAGGATGAGCAAGACAAACGAGTGTTCTGGCTCAACGGTCTCGCCGGGACGGGGAAGTCAACGATCGCTCAAACGTTCGCAGAGATGTGTTTTGCGGACGGGAAACTGGGGGCCAGTTTTTTCTGTTCGCGGGATTTCGAAGAAAGGAGCAACCTTCGATCTATCTTCCCTACCCTCGCCTTCCAGCTCGCTCACCAGTATCCACGCTTCCGACGAGAGTTACTTCCGGCCTTGACGAAGTACCCTGACGTCGGGAGGGAATCACTCTGTTCGCAAGTAGAGAAACTCATCGTTAGCCCATTCCAAGCAACGCAAGCTCCAACACTTATAATCATTGATGCCCTCGACGAGTGTCAAGACGAGGAGCCCGCATCCGCGCTCCTGTCCGTCCTCTCCCGTTATGTGAATGATATCCCGCTGGTCAAGTTCCTCATCACCGGCAGGCCCGAACTTCGGATCCGCTCTGGGTTCCGTTTGGAGTCGCTTCGACCTCATACAGAGGTGTTCAAGCTGCATGAGGTTGAACCCATCTCAGTCAACAGTGATATCAAGCTGTTTTTGAAGACCCGGTTCATTGATATCGCCAAGGACCGGAGTGATTGTAACCTTGGAGAGGATTGGCCTGGCCCACACAACATTGATGTCCTCTGCAAGAAGGCAGCTGGGTTTTTCATCTTTGCTTCAACCGTTGTCAAGTTTGTTTCATCCCAATATCACCCACCTGATGAGAGACTTGCCCTCATTGTTTCACTCCCACTGGACACTTCTCATGAAGCAAAGTTGGGGATTGACCTCCTCTACACCCAAGTCCTGAGCCAAGCTTTCCAGGATGCAGATTCCCATGATCACAAGCTCTACTCCCATCTCAAGTCTGTGGTGGGGGCAGTGCTTCTCATCTTCCACCCACTCTCCATCAAGACCCTCTCAGACCTCCTTATAAACTGTGGCACTCCAGCCAGAATGACCAGCTCTCTACGCACCCTCCACTCCCTCCTCCTTGTCCCAGACAACATTGATGACCCAATCCGAATCTTCCATAAATCATTTCCTGACTTCCTCACAGATCCAGGACGATGCACAGATAGTCGGTTCTTCATAGACCCTTCAGTCTATCACAATGAGGTCTTGCTTTCATGCCTCAATGTGATGAAGGAGAAGTTGAAGAGGAATATCTGTAACCTGGATGACCAAACTGCCCTCAGTGAGATCAAGGATCTCACACAAAAGACTTCCCATATTGGGGGTGCTCTGGAATATACATGTTGCTTCTGGACAAAGCATCTTGCAAAGGTTTCCAGTAATAATAGGACTGAGGAAGTATACAGGGCAATCAATGAGTTCTTTGAGACTGGTTTTCTGTTTTGGATAGAAGTCCTCATCCTCATGGGAAAGCTTGATATTGGTGTCTATGCTCTGAGTGACATCCAACAATGGTGTGTGCTGGTGAGTTGTGCATTTTTGGAGTTTCAGCTGAACCCATATTCATATTTGTTCAGACAGGGGTCCCTGATGAGTGGACAAGTGATGGCAAACATTTCATCCTGGAGAACTTTGATGCAATCAGCAACCATCCTTCCCAAATATATGCCTCTATTCTCATGCTTTCCCCTTCCTCATCCCAACTCCATAAGTGCTACATGTCAAAGTTCCCCCAAAAAGTCAAAGTGGTGGTGGGACTAGCTGAATGGGGAGCATGCATCCGCACAATTTCCTGCATTGATGACTACACAGTAACCCTTGCATACCATAACAACACTATTGCTACTGGCTTGCACAATGACATCATCATCTTTAATGCATTGACAGGCAGCCAGACTGCTGTTCTCTCTGGACATACTGGATATGTTGTCTCTGTTGCCTTCTCATCAGATGGAACATGGCTTGTATCTGGGAGCTCAGATAATACTGTCAAGCTCTGGGATGTCCAGACTGGTGGAGTTGTCAAAACTTTCCATGGCCACACTGGGGCAACCATCTCTGTCTCCATCTCAGTAACCAACACCATAATTGCTTCAGGATCTAGAGATAGAACAATCTGTTTGTGGAACATTGGGACAGGGGAGTGTAATGTTATAAAGGGACACAATGGTGGAGTTACAACTGTTAGCTTCTCCCCCACAAACCCTCAACTCCTCCTGTCTGCATCTGATGATGGTACTGTGCAGAAGTGGGATACAAATGGTCATCAGATTGGTTCCCCAATTCCTGGGTCCCATGTTGCATTCTCTCCAGATGGTACTCAATTTATTTCATGCAAAGGGACAGCTGTTACCATTTGGAACACTGATTCTGGAGAATCTGTAGCAGAGTTCCACCTAGCCCATGCCAAACTTAGCCATTGCTGTTTCTCTCCTGATGGGAAGCTCATTGCTTGTGCCAGTGGTCATACTATCTACCTTTGGGACATCACTGGCCCAGTCCCTCACCTCATCAAGACCCTTGTTGGACACAGAGATAGAATCACCTCTCTCATCTTTCCCTCCCTCACCCTCATCTCAGCATCTCAGGATGAATCAGCCAAGTTCTGGGAGATTGGTGCCTCATCAGCAAATCCAGTTGGACCTCACACAGAGTCCACACCACTCACCTCAGCCCCAATTAGGGCTGTCAGCCTACAAGCAAAGGATGGGTTGGCTTTCTCAGTTGATTCAACAGGAGTGGTGAAGACTTGGAACATCATGACTGGCCTCTGCAAGGAATCCTTTGAAACTCAAGCCAGGGACATTGAGACAGGGGACATCCAACTGATTAATGGCAGATTGGTCATTGTTGGGTGCAAGGGGAGTCTTGGCCAGGGCTGGATGGTTCATGTCTGGGATGCTAAGAAAAGTGAACTCCAAACAATGGATGGGACTAGAATGGACCAACCTAGAGGTCTTAGGATATCAGGAGATGGATCCAGAGTTTTTTATGTGGATGACTATGACCTTCAAGCCTGGTCTATACAGACAGGGGAGCCTGTAGGTGATGTGTCACTGGGGCCAAAATATCCTTATCACCTTGACCCCCTCTGGATAGATGGTTCAAAAGTCATGGTTCACTGTGAGAAGTCATCAACCCTGGGCTGGGACTTTGGGATTCCAGGCTCAACCCCCATTGGGATATCTCCAACATCCTCAGACAGGCCCCATCTGGATTTCATTGGTAATACAACTAGGTCAAGCACTGAGTTGATTGGGATTGAGGATAGGATCACTGGAAAGGTGGTCTTCCAGTTCTATAGTGGATATGCAAGCCCTTCTGCCATCCAATGGGATGGTCATTACTTGATTGCTGGTTATGAGTCAGGAGAAGTCTTGATTCTGGATTTCAGTTGTATGCTCCCTTAGTAAAGATCTATAGTTTGTATAGTATCCTGTTACTGTGTTCACCTGTGCAAAGTCTACCTTCAATAACAGTTGTTTATCCATTCTGGACCCCTCCACTGGACAACACTTGTAGCCCTCTTGAGTGTAAGCTAAGCATATAGGAAGATCATCAGTACTGATAAGTAACATGAGCTACAACTAACCCAGAGGCAGGAAATGTCAGTTACTTAGCTTTATATCCCTTGACATTCAATAACTGTCAGACAATCTCATTTGTTCAACTACCTGATCACTGTCCCTACCAACCTCCTGCCCTATTCTTATCAAGTTTCTGTCCTACATTTCCATCATCTTATGCCCTGCCTCTTCTATTTCATGATCATTTGTCACTTCAAACACATGGGTTTGTGTTATTAGTGTTCATGGTATTTCACTCCATTTCACTACCTTTTATTCTTCATCACTCCTTTCTACTTTACCTCACTCCGTTTCACCTCCCCCCCACTCACATTCGCTAACGTTCGTCCAGGGGACCCATCATACAAACATCATTACAGTTTGAACCTGATAACCCTGAGCGCAAAAAACGTTATTCCATGAACTAGATCAAGCTCAATCTAAGTGTCATGATATCCACTATCTCTGCCTCAAAGCAGCTTCAACCAACTCTTCCTGTTTTGCCAACCAGACTCCGAAACCGGGACTCTTAAACCACCTCTCATAGAATTCTCTTTGCTTGCCATTCGACTTGAAGGGTAAAGGCGAACCGTGGCTCTTCAGTGTCACGAAGAAATCATTTTCGTTAAATCTCTTCATTCTCTGAGTGGGGAACATCGAAGACGTGGCAGCGGGGATGAGCGTATTGAGGTATCGGTTGAGTGGGACGAGAAATTCGGTCGTACGTGAAGCAAAGTGACGTCGGAGAGCAAGGGCTGGCTCTTGCTCTAAATGGTGGTTCAATGAGAAGCAGTTTACCATAGTGGATTCCACGACGTACGCGCTTCAGAATCAGGTTTGAGTACCGCTCGCTCAAGCACCTTCAATAAACTTCGATCCTTCGATGTGTAACGTTTATGCGTTTTGGTCTTCCAGCCGGGTATCGGACCGGGGAGAGGCGTCAGATTCCCTAACGAAGGATGTCTCATCCTGTGGGCTACCGTGAGTCCCGGAGTAGGTATTACTTTCGTGTTGA
>Ga0307517_10012277_pt1 | contig 11775 bp, 16 predicted proteins | sample 23_EM_MG_FD_194515 | JGI IMG/M metagenome (GOLD analysis project Ga0307517, IMG submission 194515) | Populus trichocarpa ectomycorrhiza microbial communities from riparian zone in the Pacific Northwest, United States - 23_EM | ecosystem: Host-associated > Plants > Roots > Unclassified | place... | reverse complement strand
GTTGTTCAAACCTCCAATCAGAGACGAGCTTGCTGCGAGAGTCGATGGGTTGAGTTTGAAGTTTCCTCCGACAAAAAATTGGCGCGTCATTGTGTGACTCTAAGATGATCAGGACTCTTCTCTTCGCTTTGAACACGAATCCATTATCCAACTCACAAGAAAAATATCAAGACTCGGAAGTAGTAGGATGGAAGTCAAGAGAGCAATGAGCAATCTCCGATTAGATAACGACCAGCAAAAAAAATGGCATGATATGATCTCACGGTTCGAAGTCGGGTTTCATTAATCATTTTCAACCTGCACGAACTGCCAGCAACCACCTCTACATGAAACCATTATTCCAATGTCAGCCCATAATTTTAAACCTGAGATAGATCCCGAGAAAGTGCGTTGCACCCGCCAGTCTACCCTCTACGAGGAACAAGGTTTCTTGCGGACAACTGGTGAGAGGCATGAGAGGCATGAGCTTGATCCACGATGTATTATAAAGTGAAAATCATTCAGAAGTGAGTGCTTTCTTATGATAAATGGCCGCAGTTTATATATGGGCTTCCGTCTTCATCGCAGTCGACAATGGACATATGCCCATATGCCTGCAGGTTGTCCAAATCAACCAACTCTGATTGGTCGCATCTTGCCATAGGGACGCGGCCCCGCGGCTTGACTCGACGACATATCTGGTTTCCTGGAATAGATATTAGAAATCTGTCATGATCAATAGCATTCAGGGGATTCCACTCTGCGTGTGTACATGACGTCTCCTTCCGGCAATGGGCATCGTCTATATGTAGGCGAAACTGCCCTCGTATTATTTTCCCTTCGTTTTCGAGTCACGGTGATACCGCCTAGGAGTTGTGCAACGAAACCAGTTACGCGACGACCAAGCCATGAAGTTGCCTTTCCATAATCCATTCAGGCCATCGCCAGCTCCATCAGGTTTCGGGTCGGGAAAAGTCCTTCCAGAAAGCTCAGCTCCGTGAGTCATAAACTTTCCAATTGACGGATTTCATGGCTGACGGGATTGTAGGTTACTCTCGAGACTCATCTTCCAATGGCTTGGTCCGTTTCTTGACGTAGGATATTCAAGACCACTCGAGAAAGAAGGTACGTAGTCTCACGCCATTTTTCCTTCCTCCATTTCATCAATTTCTTTGCTTCAGACTTGTGGGAACTTCCTCACTCCCTACTCACCGCGACGATTTCAGACAATGTTGAGAGCCATTTTTACTTGCGATGCCCTCCCGAAAAACGTCCTCGATACATGAAAGAGACCTTGCAGGACAATGAAGCGGAACCATATAACGACGAAAAGAAATACGACGAAAAGAAATCGGATGAAAGTCCTGCAGCGGAAGGGCTCACAGCTGTCTTGACACAAACCGCAGTTCCCCAAGAATTGGTGCTGCCAAAATCGGAGGGTGGGTCAACACCTCGGAATTGGTTTACGCGCGGGAAGAAAGATGGAAAACCGAAATACGACGAATCGTTATTCAAAGCAATTCATCGCACCTTCTTTGCTCAAATATGGACGGCTGGTGTTCTCAAGTTGATTTCAGGTGAGCTCTGCTTCGTTGTGTTGTTTATGTTCCCGCATCTAAAAGGAACACTAAGACACATTGAAAACAACAACTCCGCTACTTACTAAAGTTATCCTCACCTGGCTGACGGATTCGTATATCTACGTGCGCACCACAGAGGCCCAGCGTGCCGTCCTTGGAAGTCCGAAGCCACGGGGCATTGGTTATGGGATCGGGTTGGCGGTTGCGCTGTTTGTAATGCAAGGTATCTCCACTTTCGATTTTTCATTTTTCCTTACTTATACGCTGCAACACAGAATCCGCGAGCTTGGTAAGTGGAATCCCCGCCGTTTGAATTTCATCCTTACAATAGCTGGTCTATTGTTCCGAAGATGACAAACCACTACATGCAAAGTCGGTGTCTAAATTGAAATTGAATTCAACTCATCCACTAACGATACTTCCCTATAGCCTCTATGACCACTGGTCTATCCGTTCGAACAGGCGTAAGAACTCAGATTCAAACGTATCTCTTCCTGCGAATTTAAAATTGCTACCCAGATCATTGGAAGTGTCTTCCGCAAATCCCTTCGTTTATCTGGGAAAGCCCGTGTCAACCACAGCGTCGGTCAAATTACAACCATGATCTCAACAGATGCGTCGAGGCTGGATCGTTTTTCAGCATTTGGACATCAGTATGCATTTGGTTTTGTAGTGCGTCTCGAAACTCTTCTGACCCTGTTGTATTAGGCTCTGGGTCTCTCCGATTCAGGTATTCATTAATATTCATACTACGATCATCTCGGCATTGACACATCTTCACCTCACTTAGTTGGCTATTGGTATTGGACTTCTTCTCGGAAACGTGTGTATCTACGCTTTCCCTCCACATCTTAAAATTGACAACATCGATAGCTAGGTTATTCTGCCCTTGTCGGACTTGGTGTATGTCTCTCCCTTTCGTCATTTTAAAGAGACCTTTGAACATCGTTCATTAGGTCCTCATCCTCGGCTTCCCAGTCCAAATTTTACTCGTCAAAGTCATGTTTACTCAACGCGAGAAAGGCGTCAAGATCACGGACAAACGTGTACGGCTGACGACGGAGGTTCTGCAAGGCATTCGACTAATTAAGTTCTACGCCTGGGAAGCGTTTTATACACATCAAGTTGGAGAGTTGAGGGCCAGGGAGGTCAAGACCATCCGGAAGGTTGCGTAAGTTTATTTCCTGCAGAATATCCACCACCGTTCGCTTATCTTCGTCTGTAGTGTGGCGAGGTCTATCATGATTGCGACTGTGACCTTCATACCTATCCTAGCATCCACCCTCTCATTTGTGAATATCTTTTCTCCCTAAATCCATCGTCTCCTCTGACAATTATTCCTTTTCAAAAGATCACCTATGCATTAAGTGGGCACGATCTCAATATTGCCATCATTTTCAGCTCTCTCCAACTATTCAACGTAAGCCGGATCGTCCACCATCTTTTCTTTTCATTCAATTTAACTGCTTTCACCCAGATCATCCGCGCCCCACTCATCTTCTTCCCGTTTGTCCTTTCGGCTCTCTCAGACGCCCTCGTCGCCCTAGGCCGAATTTCCGCTTTCCTCACCTCGGAGGACTTACCAGAAGCATATGCAGTAGAGCAAGAGTCACTGGCTGCGGTTCAGGTCGATGGAGATTTCGCCTGGGAGACGGTTCATAACCCATCAGCGAAAGAGAAGGTAGGAAAGGTCGGAGAGAGTTATAGGAAGGGGCCTGGAGGTACAGGCGTAGAAGGGACGAGTGGACGGAGACGTGGCAAGGGTAATGGTCCACGGGACAAAAAGATTGGGAGTGGCAAAGGCAACAAGTGGTGGAAACGTGCCAAGAAGGAGAACGCGCAAAGTGGCGTTTTGCCGACTTCAACAACTGATCTGGAAAAAGAGGAGGCGAAGATAGGTGAAGAGAAGGATAAGAACGAAGAGGCAGAGCGTCCTTTCGAGCTAAATAACTTGAAGTTCGTTGTTCCGAAAGGTGCTTTCATTGGTATCATTGGGCGGGTTGGTTGTGGGAAGGTGTGTGTATTGATCTGGCGGTCGCCTTAAGGTAGGGCTGCTGATTACTATCTTCTGTTCAGAGTTCTGTACTTCAGGCTCTAATCGGTGAAATGCGTCGAACTCGAGGCGAGGTACGAGACTCAATGATGTGAAATTCAAAGAGCTACCTATAATTCCTTTCATTCATTCAGGTCCATCTCGGTGGCACGATATCCTATGCACCCCAAGCACCCTGGATTCGTAATGCATCTGTCCGAGAGAACGTTTTATTTGGTCAGCCCGATGACGAGGATAGGTTCGTGGCTTTCTGATCCAGCGTTTTTAATTTTAGAGACCAACCGCGGGTCTTTGTTTCATTCAGATTCAGAGAGGTTATTCGTGCATGCAGCTTGGACCACGACCTCGAGGTTCTTCCTCATGGAGAAGATACTGAAATCGGAGAGAAGGGTATTAACTTGAGTGGTATGTTTTTACATCAAATCGTCTGGATTTGTTTGTCTCATTTTGTCTACTAGGTGGCCAAAAGGTTTGCATTGTGCTCATGATTTACCATAACCCTCCTCATCGACCTTCAGGCACGAGTTTCACTCGCAAGAGCAGCATACTCTGCCTCGGATATTGTTCTCCTCGATGATCCTCTATCTGCCGTGGATTCCTATGTCGGAAAATCCATCTTGGACAATTGCCTTCTTTCAGGGCCTCTCGCTGATCGTACACGCATTCTTGTAACCCACGCCCTCCATGTACTGGACAAGACAGATTATATCTACGTTATGGGTAATGGTTCTATCATAGCACAGGGCACATACGAGGTACAGTCCCATCATTTTATCTGGCTTTTTGATACCTACTCATTGTCATTACCCAGGACCTCATGGCAAATAGTGTCGTCTTCTCCCACCTGATGGAAGAATATGGTAATCTTGAAGCGGAGGCTGATTCCTCAAAGTCTCGCAGCAAAGGCAACGTCAAGAAAGCCACAGAAGCCGATGAAAGTACGGAAGGCGGGCTCAAAAAGGACAACGCGGCGTTGATGCAAACTGAAGAACGAAACACGGGCGCGGTGACATGGACTGTGTATAAAAAATACCTTGGATTTGCAGGAGGCATAATATGGGCACCGATCATCGTTTTGTTGTTGACACTCACACAAGCAGCGCAAGGTGTGTTTTGGTTGTGGCACCTTTATATTCTAGTTCGATCATCTTTTAGTTGGCAACAATTTATTCCTTGGATTCTGGACCTCGCAGAGCATCCATGGCTTCAAGCAAGGCGATTATATGGCAGTTTATGCCGGTTTGGGTACATCTTGCTTAGCTTTTCGACGTAAATATTCTCTAATCCGAGTGCCAGGTGTTGCGCAGGCTGTTTTCATGTTCCTTCTCAGCTTTTCCTTCGCGTGAGTTTGACGTCGGCTATTCGACTGTTAATACTTTGTTGACTTCATCTGCGTTCCATAGCATTGCGAGCTTGGTAGCTAGTCTGAGCCTCTTCAAAGCAGCACTCAAAGCAGTTTTACGGTCTCCAACGTCATTCTTTGATACTACGCCGATGGGTAGTCCCTTCTATCTCCTGAGTGAGCTTTCGCTGAATTGCCATTCAGGACGAATCCTTTCACGATTGTCGAAGGATCAAGATACACTTGATGCCGAATTGTCGATGACGTTGATGCAAGTATGACTTTGTTCTAAATCTTCTCCTTTTCCCACTGAATGCAGTCGGCTAGTTTATGTCCACATTCAGTTCCGTTCTTGGAACGGTTGCTCTCGTGTTCTACACATTCCCGTACCTTGGAATAATTTTCTTACCGATGTCAATCCTATACTACATCCTCTCCAGTTATTACCGACGCTCATCTGTCGAGACAAAACGACTCGACTCGCTCATGAGGTCGGTCTTGTATGGATCGTTTTCTGGTTGGTGTTTCTTTTATAACCTTGTTCTGAGACAACTTGATGACTGGTTACAGAGACCTTAACCGGTTTAGCAACCATACGCGCTTATCGCGAGCAGACTCGCTCTGTACAGGACGCAGAAACGGGTCTAGACTTGGAGAACCGTGCCTATTATATGACAATTTCTATTCAACGATGGCTCGCTGTGCGTCTGGACATATTTGCCAACATCCTCATTTTTGGGATTGCTCTATTCGCTGCTGGATTTCGTCATACAATCAACCCGGCCAAGGTTGGTGTGGTCCTATCATATACCCTCAGTAGTATGTACTTTCATCCCATATGTGATGCTTCTATGGGACTAACATGATCTCGTCCCCGTTCAGTAACTCAGATGTTCTGTACGTATCATTCTTGATACCTTCCTTTCCGTTCCTGATCTCTTTATCAGCTGAGATGGTCAGCCAGTTTGCGCAAAATGAACAAAACATGAACGCTGTAGAACGTGTTCTTCATTACACAGAATTGGAACCCGAAGGAGAGGCAAGTACCCCAAATGACCCTCCGCCTTCATGGCCGAGCGCGGGGGAAATATCCTTTTCCAATGTAGAACTAGTTTATCGTGAGGGTCTCCCCTTGGTCTTGAAAGACATAAGCTTCCATGTCAAGGCGGGCGAAAAGGCGAGTGGTTATATACATTATTCAAATTACTATCTCATGAACGTACGTTCAGGTCGGGATTGTAGGACGAACGGGAGCTGGAAAGAGTTCTCTTCTCCAAGCTCTATTCCGGTGGGATTCCTCTGAATGAGCAATAGGGAATGCATGATTTATTGTCTACATTTCAGCACCGTGGAACTTCGAGGAGGAAAGATCGAGATCGATGGTCGGAACATTCGTGATATGGGCCTCGACATTTTACGAACACGGCTTGCGTTGGTACCACAGGACGGGACCTTGTTCCTGGGGTCTTTACGAGAAAATCTGTGAGCCAGCGGGTTCCTGTAAAAGTCATCTTCTCTGATCCAATAATTTAGAGATCCACAAGGCCTTCGGACTGACGCTGAATTGATTTCTGTCCTCCAACGTGCCTGGCTTCTTCCCAACAATGGGCCACCTGATCCCGTCGCTGAAGCGAAATTTAGCCTTGATTCGACTGTTGGTGATGAAGGTTCGTAGAGAGAATAATAAATTCATCCCCATAACTGACTGGATTGTCATGACAGGTGCCAACTTCAGCTCAGGAGAGAAACAGTTACTCGCCCTTTGTCGTGCCCTCGTCAAGAACAGTAAAATCATTGTTTTGGTAGGGTATCGTTACTGCTGCTGTGTGCAAAGTGCTCAAAAAATTACATAGGATGAGGCCACGAGTAACGTGGATGTTGAAACAGATGCAAAACTACAAAGAACGATCCAAACTGAATTTGCGTCGTCAACCCTATTATGCATCGCCCACAGACTCAACACCATCGGTACATGAATTTATTTTTTTTCCCAATGTGGCCCTCGATTAATCTATCTATCTGTGTTTCAGCTTATTACGACCATGTCCTTGTTCTGGACGAAGGAAAGATCGCCGAGTTTGACACAGTCCTGAATCTCTTTGACAAGGCGGATTCGATCTTCCGGTCCCTTTGTGACGAGGCCAATTTGCAAAGAGTAGATATAGTCAAAATACGTAACGAACATTCTGTGATACTTCAATCCTCTTGACCACGCTTAAACCTTTGTTTTCTGTACATAATGAATTATCTGATGTTGTCTTTAGAACCATCTTTTTTTCTCTAGAGCAATAAAACCAACATTATCCTAAAGTTCCTTTCTACTGTGTGCCACACCTTTGGAATAGATTCTAAGCGGAAGTCATACATATCCCCTACGCAGAATTACTGGGGCTTTGGTATGTTCACCATCAACACAAAAGTTCTAATGCAAGACAGATCTTTTTCCTGAATTCGTAATCAGCGTCAAATGACGAGAGAACAATTATTCAGCAAAGAGAAGAGTCCTCGAAAAGGAGGGATCCCCCGACGACGCAAGCCAGTAGTGCAGCAGCAAGGTCATCACGTCCAAGGGGTGCAAGCAGAGCCCGAGGAGCTGGGGCGGCAAAAATAAGATAACCAAGAATGGAGGCTATGCCTCCATAATAGTGGTTAAACTATTAAGAACAGATACTACACTTGATCTAAGCCAAAAGGCCAGAGTGGTAAAGAATCAAAAATGTTCACTCGAGGTTTATATAGCGACATGCTCTTGCGCACGGACCAGTCATCAAATTAGGTACTGTCATGTGAGATTAATTACCTGTTTGGGACTAGCGCTAACTCCACTTTGAGCATTTATGATTATTAGTACCATGCTACATACCTACGATGCCTCAGGCAGCCACATCGTGAAAGAGTCTAATGATATTTCGTTGGATAGCTTCACAGTTGCTGGCAAATCTCACCAGTTCGAATAAATCCTAACAATCAAATTCCACGATGTGAAGTTTCGTTGTGTACGCCTTTCGCGCGCAGTGATGGACTTTGCATCTCTTTTGGATCGCTCACTAGTATTCTCTTTTTCTTTTTTCCCCGTCTGGTGGAAACCCCCGCATTAGGATATCCTTAGTGACACTTCAAATTATTAGGGGTTTTCTCTCTGGACCATCACGCTGGATTTTTGCTCGCTTGACCGTAAACAGTGGATTCAGATCCATTACTGGGTAAGCCATTTACTGCACCTTTGAAAAATTGCCACAGAATGAAGAATGGCAAGAAAAAGGTGCTTGCATCCTTAGACTTCTCTCTGGGCACGGTGAAAAGGATCCGTGACTGAGTTTTGTTCAGTCATCCCAGCCGCAGTGAGTGCCTATTATTTAATTTACTCTTCGAATAACTCTCCTGTCGTCCGAGTCAAGAACCGAGACTGTTAGAAGTTCAAGCCCGCCATATGTCACATCTCAATTATCCAGAAGTGCGGTCGGTGGTAAGTACGCGCCATCTAATAAATGCCAGGTACAACATAGTACGGAACATTCTTCGCCCAGTCCTCCCACTGCTTTCCAAAGTGCTTTCTCAGCGCTTCGTCTTCTTTTGACATCCTCATGAGCACAAGATACAACCCCCCGAGGATCACGAGAAGGGTATAGGACAACACAGCGAATTTACCTTGCACTGTATCCAATAAACCGGATTCTCTAATCCAAGAGCCTTCCCAAAATTGCCACAAGAACCATCCCGAGTGTGAAATTAGAAGGCCAGTATATCCAGGGTGTCGAACAATGGAATATGGGCCACCGGTCACCAATTTGTGGTTGCGCTGAATGCTGGCCTCGAAACGGAAGAACTCCCCCAAATAACGGTAGGTGGCAAACCTAATCAACGACCCTGTTATAATCATTGTCCCTCCCAATGCGATAATGGGTGTGAGTTGAAGCCCCTCCGGTCTACCGCCTTTCATGACCAGCAGAGAAAGGATCGACTGGGATAATTCGGACGACCTAAAGTTCCAGGCGAGTATTGTCGCTATTTCCACGATTCCCGCCACCCACTGAAGTCTCTGTGTGTGTTGTCAGCCTCCTCCGCCTACGTCAGGACTGGAACACGTACCGTGGCGTAAAATGTTGACCATTGAGTATGCCACTCGGATTCCATGAAATTGGTTTTGAGGCGTTCGCTTTTTGCGGCAGGCGGATTGGGAGGTGTAGGCATTTCTTGAATGCGCAACAAACGAGGAAGGTGAGGCCGAATTCCCACAAAACAAAGCCGTATAAGTATCCTAGAATCCCTCTTGCGAGGTTGTGGCTGTACTGAAAGTGGCCTAAGGAAAAGCTTGAGCGCTATTGGTACACAACCCGACTTAACTAGCAATTAACTAGCCCTTTTGGGGTCATAACGTTAATGGCAGTGGCTGGCCATCAATCGAGCTAAGGCTTTGCCGAGTTTGATTGCATTCTCACTGTGTGGCAATTTTCTCCCGAATCTCAGACGGTAAAGACGAGAATTCGAAGAGCCGAGATTGCATTCAGATCGATAAAATCCAGTTCGTATCTGAGATTCAAACTTTATAACGACGATTCAGAGGTTTTTTTTTCAATAAAACGCCGGATATCAATAGGGCACCCTTTTAGCCCAGTCATCCCACTGTTGACTGCCGAACTTCTGCGACTGCCACACAAACTGCAAGGCACAGTTTACCTGTTGGACTTACAAACTAACCACACTCCCTCACCCAAGAGCTGCTCCGTTCCACAGAAGCCAGCCAACGTTCGCCATCAGCATCCCCGAATAGGCAGAATGGCGTACATAGGCGTACATAGGGACAGGTAACGATCAATTTGTGATTTTCCTGGATGCTGATTTCAAACCGAAAGAAGCGCCCCAATTCGTGGAAGGTGCGTAGATGCAGGGCAGCACCGCAGATCCAAAGTACAGCTCCCAGATATGAAAGTGGTGTCATGCGGAGATTGCTGACTGATATTTCTTGGCGGACACATATCGATAAAGTCGCCTGCGATAATTTGGACAGAGGTCTGGCATTTGTAATGATAGCAACTACTTCAGCAGTGGCTGCCAGCGTTTGGAAGACTTGATACTGTTCAAGATTAGAAGAAGGATATTTACGAAGTCGATTGACATCAATCACCGTCAAGAGTACGATTTTGTGGCGATTTCATGGTCTAATGGTGGTGGGTTGGGAGATGACAACATGAGCTTGTATCCAATGGTGAGGACGACGATAGCTAGTATTTTCTTCAGAGACATTGAGGCGGTTGTAGTTTCGTATCGAGGTTATGTCTAGCCAAATTTATGGGGGAGTCGTCGCTGTTCTCACCGGCTTCGGTTGGGTAGAAGACATGCAATCTTTTCAGTCTTTGATGGCGTATGATTAGAGGTATTTCAGGTATCTCATCGTACAAGATGGAAAGGGTACGGGGATTTCCTCCCGTCGGCTCGGCTATTGCATGATCATCTAGTGGATTGGTTTCATAACATGGACGAAGCGGGACATCGGGCGCCCACTAGCAACGCACTAGCTTTCAACGGTGCATCATATTGATTCACAAATTTTGAATAACAGGGACTTCAAATCAATGAACAATTGGAATTCCAACCACATTATCACTCACCTTCGAGCGTCACACCTATCCGTGTGCTAGGCTGTCGTGAAACTGAAGATTTGGGAAGCGGGTAGTAGCTTTGACGTAATTTCCCCCGTCAGACAAACGCCCATTTTCTTTCCTTCTGTTCTTATATCCCTGCTGCATCCGAGTCTATGCCCTTGGAATGTGAGCAACTCGAGTCATCCTATTGATATCCCTGGCCAGTTTTTCTCAATTCAGCGCCATATCGTACTTGAGGGAATTTGTCAAGAAAACCGTTGTCCAATTTCGGTCCAGTTGTTTTTGAGTTAATTAAGTGCACGGCGCTTGGCTGTGCACATTAGATTCCGAAAATATTCAGCGATGGCACGACACGCCACCGAGTTTGGGAAGGCGAAGGAGAGGAAGGCCCAATGTAAATTGGAAACGGGGGTGTTAGTCTTCAAAGCTTCATCTCCATTGCGAGGAATCTGTTGCACATTCAAATGTCAATTAGGTAAAGTACATCGATGAAATTAAAGTCCAGATGTAGTGGGTATGTTGTTCGATATATGCAGTCCTGAATAGCCTGTGGTATGTAGATGCGCAGTCCATTTCCTTCGGTCCGTCTGAAAATTTATACGTGAATGAAGTCCGGTATTGACCACGCGACCAGCAACAGAGTGAGGAGTCCGCCAAAAACGCTCGAGAACTGAAGCTGTCCAACCCGGCGAGAGGAGTTTGTGTTTGTCCGGTTGTCTGGTGGAGTCGCCCCAGTGGGGGCAGCAGAACCCGTCCCTGAAGGAGCAGCCTGTGATATGGCTATGTAGAAGGGTTCGAGGACATCGGTAAAAAAAAATGACAAGGTTCAGAGGATATTATGGGGACTGACCAGGGAAGTTTTTATCAGCATTAGATGCCGCAATTACTGCACTCCTCATCCTATCGGCAGCGTCAGCTGGGACAGTTGATAGGAATCCCATCTTTGGAAGATCTTCAGAAGGATATGACATATTTCCATAATAGTACGATGATAGTACACTATCGGGGCAAAGTCAGCGATAACGAAGCATCAGTACCTCCAGGTACGAAACTCACCTTTTGAGGAACGGCACGCCGAGGCTCCAACCAAATTGGTACCCGCCTACTCTCGGGGTATCCGTTGAAACAAGATTCGCATTGCACCTCTGCACGTCATTGGGAAACGCTTGACTGGCGAAATCGCGTGGGTCCACAGGGAACATCTTGCCTCCAATTTCG
>Ga0307517_10012276_pt1 | contig 11775 bp, 12 predicted proteins | sample 23_EM_MG_FD_194515 | JGI IMG/M metagenome (GOLD analysis project Ga0307517, IMG submission 194515) | Populus trichocarpa ectomycorrhiza microbial communities from riparian zone in the Pacific Northwest, United States - 23_EM | ecosystem: Host-associated > Plants > Roots > Unclassified | place... | reverse complement strand
CAAACGAACTGACGGATTGAAAGGATGAACGTCGAACATTATGTGCCTAGGGATAGCGAGAAAAGTATGTACGCCCAGTAGTATGTTGAAGGTTTACGATACAAACCGAAACTTAAAGCGGTATGAAGGTACCAATAGCCGAAATCTCCGCTACCGACAGCCCAATAAAACAATGGGAGTCTTTGCACCTCCTCCTCCCAGAGCCGCCAGATGTCGATTTGAACACGGATATACAAGAAGTTCAGAGGGCGGCCAGAACTTTTGCCCCGTCCGGCTTCCGCTCCCAGGGAGACTGCCAGGACGAGTAAGATCAGCAACAGGGCCAGAACGGCGGATCAGAGGACGGAACCGTACCGATATTCGATGTCGAGGCATCGATGGATACTGGGGCCATTACCATGTCCCAGCATTACGAGGAAGTCGAGGGACGGATTCAAGTTCTACACCCTCTTCATTCGGTGAGAAGGAGGTTCCAAGGATCTCGTCCAATCCACCAGGAACCCTTGATTCGAAAAGGACGGACCCGCCCAGCACCGACTTTCCCTGGCTGAGGTCGGCCACGAGTGACCACGGCTCCTCCGGATCGACAACAGCTTTCTTTAAAGAAAGCATGAAGCGTGATGTCATGATCGGACTGAGAACCGTGCTCCCACTTTGAGATGCAAATTAATGTCGATCAGCCAAAAGGTCCCTTCGGCATCGAGAAAGAAAACTTACATCGCGGGAAAGAGCTGAAGTGTTTCCTGAACACACGCTCACGGTGAGCACAACAGAATTTATCACCCTGACCACGTAACATATAACGCCTACCTGGTTGACATACAAGAACAGCTGGGCCGAGACCTGACAGAAAAATATAAATGTGAAGTATAGTGTCGCATCTCGCAGAATAGTATCCAATAGGCTCGGGATGCCTGGATACCTATTCCTCCCTGATCTCCTGGCCGTGAACACAATGATCGAGAAAGCAAGAACGTCTGTGACGCCACGACGTAGGGAGCGGAAAACGTGAGATGCATCAGAATTCCCTGGGTGAAAATGCATTGGAGGGTGGGGGGCGTACCGAAAGCAACCGCTATATTGATGAAAAGGAGCTCCCCAAGTTTCCACTGCCTGTAAGCGCACAATTTGAATGCGTCTAGGTTTACGTCCGGAAACGGTTCCGCTGGAGACAGATACGGGTCTGCACTCGAATGAATAGTGGGCTAAGGAACTTACCTGGACGAAACCCAGCCCGGACAGCCGAGAAAACACCAAAACCGAGCTGGACGGCAACTAGGAGGGAGAGTGCACCACCGTACAACCTGTTCCTCCCTGTCAGGCCATATACCCTACGATCAAAACGCATATAATGTGAAGGAGAGTTTATTTTAACCCAGGGGGAACAACCGGACCTTAACGCAATCGTTATTTGAGCAAGAACGGTAACGACAGTCAAATGGGTGATCAAGATCCACTTCGTGGCTTGGCAACTGTCGGGTGATTGATCAGGGTGAGGATCAACAGCGAGGATGTAGGGCGTGAACATGGAGAGAACGCACAACTATTGGGACTCGTGAGCATGGGGTCGCGGTTGCACTGACAGAGACTTACAGAGTCCGTGTAATAATGCGTGATGATGCTGGACCAGATGACGTTCGATAAAGGAGAATACCTATTCTACAAGACCGTCAAGCCCATTGTAATTTGGAGCACCGAGGGATGCCGTACGGCAATGAACAATACAAATACTGTCGAGCAATCATGTGAGTCGTTCAATACTTAGAATAGAAAAGGTGAGGTAAACTCACCCCAAGATCTCTTCCCGGACCAAGCGTACTTTATCTGTGCGATGGTCAGAACGTGAAGTGCCTGTAGAAAAATGCAGGAATGAACCGGACCTCATCCCCCAAGGTCAAGAGGTAGTCGTAGACCCATAAGAAGAACACGGAAGTTGTAAACAACTGCGCCAGGTTGTAGATGAGTTATTTAACGCCGGCTCTGTCTCTGTAGTGGTTCGAGGTTCGAAGACTTACCTTGACTGCAAACCTAGGGAGGTCTATCAGATCGAGGGCTTGGCGACGTGAAGAACAGAAAGGAGCACACATACAACAGCTGCCCGGTCTCGACCAATACCACCAGATCCGCTTTGTCCATCTACCGTTGGACCAATCAACCCCCACGAGCACCGTCAAGGACCGGGGAATTCGTACCTTGAACGTGTGAGTTGTCGAACGGTCTGTGTGTGCAGCCTGCGCCTTTTAGTGGGGAAAGGAGCGAGAGAGAAGGAGCGGGGAGTGTAGGGTCCCCCAGTGGGTGGACGGTTCTTAACTGATTGGGTTGAATAGCGCTGATTGACAGTTTTCCCCATGTCAGTTCAACTTTGCTTATCACCATGCCGCCCCGGTTCGCCACTAGCCAAGTCGATCACTCTAGAGCACCCAAGGATTGAACCGTGTGTGTGTAAATTTCTGTGCAGAAAATCTTTTTGTTCTGTGACCCTCTGATGGGCGTTGAGGTGCGCCGAACCTTCTGTGATGTCGTGCCGGGTTTCTGGGGGTTGGTAGAGGATGGGTGGGATCGTTAGGCGCCTACTCGGCTAAGTCTAAGCCTACAGTAACCCCGGCAGAACCCACTGGAACCGCCATCCGCTTGGCAGATTCCCCGCCGACCAACCAGTTAACCACATCCAACCCAACCTCCGGCCGCATGCTGTCAATATCTACCCTCGTGACTTTCTCATACGTATGTACCGCCAGCTATCCCTCGGTTCGACATGCCATGTCTCCCAGCCCCATGAAACGTAGCCGGCGTAATGAAAGCATAACCCATGTTCTTTACCAAGCTGACACCCCAATTCTGTGTCTACGTACTTGGTAGATGTGCACGTCGATGTCAACGGTCTATGGACACGTCATGTCCAATATAAACTCTGCACATCCTGCATCTCCCATCGAAGGGCGAAGGACCACATCATCTGCACCTCGCGCCGCGTAGGCTGTTGGCAGGAAAATCTAATGGAAGTGTATGCGCTTCATCTTTTCGAAAAAAAAGTGCGTTCTGCTTCCGGGTGATCCCCCCACTGGGGCGCTTTGTCGTAAATGCGCTCCCGTTGAAATGCTCGGCCCGTGGGAGCGCTTCGATGTACTCCCCTAAAGCCCTGTGTGGTGTATCGTTGGATAGATTGGTGTTTATTTTATCCCAAGCACAAGGAAAAAAGAACTGGCTGCGGTTTTACCAGCCTCCACGCGCCTGGAACCGACTCTCGATATTGGGTACGCCTCGAAGCGCCCTTGTGGCAAGCCCACCACCTTACTACCTGACAATTTCGTGAAAGCTGCCGCCCCTCCGAGTCGGTGTGATTAGTCGCCTTTACTTTGTCGATTCGGGAGTGTGCGTACCACGCAATGACAAAGTAACAGGATGACAAACGGTGTGAATTCGATTACTGCAATGGAATGGAGCTTTGTGGCCAGATACCCTCGACCACGGTGAAGAACGGAGGCGGCTCGGTGCCGGTTGTGCTGTTCGCCGGCAGCCGGGTGACAAACGGGCGCCCATTCCGCTGTAGGGCATCCAGGATTCCCACCCAAACCACTTTTGCAGGTGTGTCCGTGGCGGGTGAAAGGAAGAATTTTGCCCGTGGCATAGGAGGCGTGAGAGTGAAAGTGGTACATGGGGATAGTGAGGGATCCAGGATATCCCACAGCGCACTGACCGCACTGCTGTGGGTGGGCACTGGGCGTTGTCTGCTTACAGTAGAGGGAAGGGGGATACCCATTACGCGGAAGGTCCGAGAGGACAAAGGGCAGGACTGCGGGGAAGGGTTTCCCCTCAATCCTGCTTTTGCGGTGTCGCGTACCGGGACCGACGGGACGGGAGGGTTGTGGTTGATAGCCTCGAGCTGGGATGCTCCACTAGGGATTTGCAGAGTTGAGCCGTGGGGATGTGTCATGCTGTGTGTAATGTATGTCCAGGTTAACTTTCCCCTGCCCCGGAACTTCTTGGTTGTCGATCCCACACAGCCCCGCCCCCCCGACTGCTTCCGCCGATTGGTGATGTCATTTCCCACACAGGCGCTCGGACTCCCGGAGGCGGAGGAGTCCCCCCTGCCCTTAGCGCCTCGTCCCGGGTGGTTGTGTTCGTCGAGCGGTACGGATCGGTCGCGCGCGGGGGCATGGCCATTGATACGATCGTGCACACCTATACAGGCGGGAGGGTGGGTGACAACGCGGACAGGGGTTCATTTCGCACACAATGGGCCATGAGTTGCCGTGTGAATCCCAACCTTCAACGTTCACACTTGAGTAGAAAAGCATACGAGATGGACGTTGGACGGTGTGTCGTTAGATCGTGTGATCGTCCGTGCATTGGAATTGGAACGCGCGCCGATCGGGAGGCTGGCGTTCTACTCGCGCACGGATGGGCGGGGTCGTTTGTGCCTGGTGCGCCCTCCCGCCGCAGTACGCTTTGCCTATATGGCGGAAGCTTGTGAGAAACCATCCAGACCCGTGGGTCTCAGCCCCGATGCAAGGGCAGGAGAGTTCTCAATCGTGGGTGCAGATTTGTCAGAGTGCGATGCAGCTCTACGGTGAAAGGTTTGCCGGATGAACGTAACATTAGAGTTATGTTCCCCGGAGCAAGCTCGTCTACCCCACACAGTGGACATGGCGGAATGGAAAGGGATGGGATCATGCTGTGCCCGGGGACAGGTCCGCACCCGCCAACGACAGTCCACAGCCAGGGTCGTGCTGGGCCGGCTTCCGGATATGGAAAGTCCCGACACCGCAGATTACCGCAGTGGCAGTGGCATCCCTACGTCACACCCGAGCCCATCCCCTCGTCGTACAGCCCTTTGCTTTGGCTTTTAGAGCGACCGTCCGAACCGTGAAATGGCAAGTCAATCCTCCTCCTCTCTCTCCTTCCGTTAGAACTTTCCAATGAACGACACCCCTAACATCTTCACCTCCAACTCCAGATACCTCCCACCTCCCATCCGGACTGTCACCCAGTCCCCCCACTCGTACAGGCGCAGCGATTGCCAAAGAGCCGCTGCCTTCCTTAACCAAGATTGGACTCCGACTCCCATCTCCGGAACCTCCCCAAACTTCCCCACCCAACTTCCTCTCTCCCCGCTTTCCTCCGAGCTCCCACCACCACCACCTCGCTCAGACTGCTCTCACTCCGAAGATGATTCTGAAGAAGACTGCGACAGCCGCTCCGACGCAGATTCCCGAGTCAAGCGCGAGCCTTTCTCTCCAGACCCGCCCTTCGCCCATGAGCATCGCCTGCCTCACGTCCTCCCAGATCGCAGAGCCTCGTTGTCCCTAAACGATCTCCAGTCGCTTACTGGGCGCAGGCTCTCGGGCGGTACAGACTCCCATCTCGTTTCCCGCTCCCTTGGAAACGGTTCCCCATCTCTCGATAGGAGAGTCCGCTCCAGTCCCTACTCCGCCTACCATCAGCAAACCAGGAGTTGGCCGGTCGCCCTCCACCCATCGGCCTCTTCGGACTCCCACCCAGCCTCCTCCGGACCCCATCACTGCCGCAACCTCTCTAGCAACTCTCATTCTACCGGGAGCCCTCCCCGGACGCCGACTACGCCTTCTTCTCCTGCCCTTTCCGCCAAGAATGAGTCGGCACAGTCTTCTTCCACTGCCAGCCCCCCGGCGGCAGTCAACACCGATGAGTACATCCAGAGGAGCAGCGGCGGAAAGTCCAAGTGTATTTGGGGCGGTGCGGATGGGAATGAGTGCGGGTTCCAGTCGAGCTCTAGTCTGGTGAAGAGGCACGTCCGGACTGTCCACTTGAAGATTCGGTACGTCCTCTCCGCCTTTTCTACATTGAACCCTACTTACCCGCTCATTATTCCAGCCCCGTTGTCTGCCCTGAGTGCGGTCAAAGCTTCGCGACCAAGTTCCATCTCAAAACCCACCAAAACATTCAGTACGTCCGCCTTTTTATTGCCTGGAAACCTATTCACTGACAACGGAATTCATCAGCACTGGCCAAAAGCCCTACTCGTGCCCTGATTGCACCAAGACCTTCTCCAACCCTTCCAGTCGCCACCACCATAGAGTCAGGTACCACGGCTATGTCCAGACCTGGCGGCACTACGGTGACAAGAACGAAAAGAACTGATTTCTTCATTTATTTATTGGACTCGAGGCATTCGGACCTGCATTCTCCTTGGACATTGGATCACATATTTTTATTCGCCCTCTATCCTCATCTTCATGATTCATTCCACCGGATACCACCGCATTTACATCCGCATCACACTCACCTCGCCTCACACAAAACCACTTGCACTTTTCGCATTTCATCGCCAACCACGCTTGCATCCATGAATCATTTCTCCCTCTCTCCCATGTTGTCGTATGCTTCCTTTCTTGTTGATGGGTCTTATGTGAATCACGTGGTCTACACACGTTGTACGATATTTTCTTCTGCGCCTTTCCTTGGGTTGACTGGTGCGACCCGGTGAGAGGCCAGACCGTAATCTTTGTCGTTGACTTGCTGCCGGTATAATTTATGTATAGTCTGATTTGCTAAAACGCCCGATCGGTGCTCGCCTTGAGTCTTTGATCCATATCTGGACTTACCTTTGTGCCGCCACAACAGGCCTCGCACTGAGCCTTTATCCTCAAAAAACTCAGTGTATCAAACCCCCTTGAAAGCCTTCAAATATGAACCTTACCTCTAACAGGTGTTTCACCTTTCCTTTGCCTCTCACAACTCACACTCCGCCCACTTCTTGCTCCCCCTCCTGCGCCTAATACTTGAGCGATGAGTTTCATGAGGCAACCGAACAAGACACCGAACGAACCTAACCGTCGGCGCTCCTCCTCCGACTCCTCCATACAGATCGAATACAGTCTCCGCCATCACCCGCTGCCCGACTGGGCTCTACCCTGGCCAGACTACGACGTCGCGTCATGCAGCTCAGACGACGACCACGAGCGGATAGAACTCGACGACCGTAAAGGATATCGCCGGGCACGTCGGAAGAAGCTGAAGGTTCGTCGAAGTTGGGCGCGGACGACTGGACCGGACGCGTATCAAGTCCCTAGGTTTTGCGAGGATTTGACGGAGCATGTGAGGTCTGTCGAGGACGGTCCGCTCGATGCGGACGGCATAGAAGAGAATGAAGGGTTCTTCGCAACGTTGACCGCACCTTACGAACCCCCTTCCCCTTCGCACGGGCCGAAGATCGATTGGACGAAATACTCCCCATCCCCGGCCTCAGTCGCAAAGCCAGATCAACACAACTCCCCAGCCGGGTGCCCTCCGGGGCTTTGCGGTTGTGCTGCCGAACAAGATGTCGATAACGATCGCAGGTCGGACGACGATGAACCTATCCCTCACCTGGACAGAGATTACGAGATGCACCACGATTTGTATACCCCTAGTGGAAAATGGGAGATGGCGAAGCGTAACCCCATTGATGGATGGGAGAATTTGATGCGTATCAAAGGTATGTTGGATGGGCAGCGGATTCGTTGGACAATTTGTTCAAGCTGCTATCGTCAGTTACTCCACCGCTATCGGTCATGTTAAGGAAAGGCGTCATCGCCGGAAACCCTATCACCTATATCAGTCGGTTGTATGTCCAATCATTTTCACGTACCAATACTCCCGAGTTAACAAACTCGCACAGATGGAACACTAATAACGTCCCCCGCTGGAATGGATTCTTCTCTGAGGTGATGCCTATCCCTTGGATTTTCTGCAGTGTGAAAATTGACATCGTCAACATCGACTGCAGCTTTCCCTATTCGCCTCCTCAAGGCACCTCCGACCACTTCAAGGGACTGTCGTACCCCACATTATCAATGTCTACATTGAACCCGGGTTCGTCAACGTCGCAATGGAACCTCCCCACGAATGTTTCTGGATAGAATCCTCACCAGACATGCCTTGTGTCCTGAAGCACCGCTGCGTCGAAGCTTTTGAGAGGCTTCACGCTCAGGGCATCCTCCACGGCGACGTTGAATTGCGCCATATGCTGATCAATGCTGACGCCAAAGTCGTCATCATTGACTTCAAGGCAGCCGCCACATGCGTTCCTCTAGAAAATGTCGATATGGAGGAAGTTGGGTTGAGGAAAGCGACTCCTGAGGAGTTTAGGCTGGAGATGAGGAGGGTCAAATTTAAGCTCGATTACCGCGGTGCCAGGAAGAAGGAACGGGAGAAACAGCTGCGGAAGAAGCGAGGGGAGCTAATGGAGGAAGACATGGTCGACCCACCAGTGGATTTTCACGTTCTGAATTTCCATTGGTTAGAGGGGTGTGAAAGGCCGCCGACCAGGTTCGTCGTTCCGGGTCAGACGAAGGAGCAGGTCGAGTTGGCTGTGAAGCGGTTCTTGAGGAAGGTCGAAGAGATGGAGAGCCAGATGGGCGCGAGACAGCCTGTAGTGAAAGAACGGAAACCAGTCAGCATGGTCAAGGGAGAGTCGAAAATACCGGAGGTTCCAGCGGCATCCCCACGAGCGAAGCTGACAATCAAGCTCCCTCCTCTTAGCACGCTACGTTCACCCCTCCGCGTGGCTCCGGGTCCCACTTCATTCTTCCACCATCCTCACGCTGCGGAGACCACAGCCGAGGTCCCGGGAATCTTCGTTGGACTTCCACCGCTCGCGGCTGAGGAAGCTTCGTTCCAGCCTGGACCCCCAACCGAGAGCCAGACTGAAGACAAAGCTATCGCACACCCTGACGAGAGCGAACTCGTGTTCTCCATCCCTGATTCCGATCTCCTTTCTCTCGCGACTGCGATCAGACCTCTCCCTCCGGCATATAGTGAATCGGTCCATTCTTCAGGTTCGGTGGACCGTAGAAGTACGGGTCGGAGTGCCACACTCCCGACCGCTTCGACGATGCAACCACCTACGCAGCGCTCTACGGGATCTGCGTTCCCGATCATGAGGACCTTCGCAGACGTTGCGCGCAAAGCCATCCAGGTCTTTGGTAGGATCGCCAAGCAGCCTCCAGTTCAATCCACGGTCGTTCCCTCGCAGCAGAAGAAGAGTGTTGATTTAGGTCAGAGGAAGCGGCGCCTATCGGAATCCTCAGCAAGCGAATCAAGCGAATACGAAGCACGGCGACAGCATAAGAAACTTCGTCTATCTGCGTCTTCGAGCCTTGCTTCCGAAGCGCCTTTCTCACTCCAACCGGCGTTCTCACCCGTTCCCCGCACATGGTCACTCGTTACGATGGGTCAATCGAGGGGAACAATGAAGAGGAAGCGGGAGTCCGAAGGAACCGCCAAATTGGTCTGGGAGACGGAGCAGGGGTTGAGGAAAAAGAGGTGCAAACTGTCAGTATTAAGTGACCTGTCCGATGCTTCGGGCTCCGAGACAGAGGATGATAGGAAGGCTCGACTACGAGGAACCCTAACAGAGTCGGTTACTGACAGGTCCGCTCTTGCCGTTGTCCCTCCTAACACACCCCCAACTACGAGAAGGGACCCTGTCCCTCGATCCGACAAAAGGACACCCCCTATCATCATCCGCGACTACGCCCACATTTCCCATAACGTCCCCAAGGCGCCATACGTTCCACATCCCCCAACTGAAAACAGAATGGCGGCGGAGAGGGTGAAATATATCTGCCTCACCAACGCCAAGGCTTGTTTAGACGCTGGGTTGCCGTACCCCATGACGGAAAACCATCAGGGGAAGCTGGTGCCGGACCTGGCCCCGTCTCCGTACATGTTTTCTGCAGAGACATTTCTGGAGAAACAGGAGAGAAAGCATCGAGAGAAGCAGATGGGGATCAAGGGGGCGGGTAAAGTGCAGAGATCATTCGGCGGTCTCAGAAGAAAGTTGGACGCTAAGAGGGTTGGAACGGGTGGAGAGTTTGAGGGGAGGTTGTACGCGGGTTGGAGGGACGTCAGCCGCCGATTAAAGAGCAAGGTCACGAGCAAGGTTCGGTTCGGCATGGAGAACCTCCGAGGCGACGCCCAGAGTCCAAGCGGTGGTGTTAATTCTGGTGTCCTGCGGAAAGTGGTCCGGAGCGTCAAGGAGACACGCGGTATCTTGAAGCGACCACCACCGATAAAGGTTTTCAACTACCAGCGTCCGTGGGAAGACGCCGACGGCGGTGCGTTATCGCCCAAGGTGGGGCCGGAAGTAGAACAGTGGGACCGGTCCGGAGGATTTGGCATGCTGGGAGTGCGGGTGAAAGAAAAGAGGACGAAGACGGTGGAGGCGTTTCGGGATGAGTGCGTGCTGAGGGTGTACGAAGCACAGAGGACGATAGAGAGCGTAGATGCAGAGTGGCGGCAGGAAGACGAGAGGATGGCAGAGGTGCGAAGAAGAGAGGTTGAGAGCGGTATTACTAGATTTTAAACGGAGACGAGACGAGCTGTGTGTATGATGTAGGAGGCGATGTTTATGTGGATTCCTCGAGGCTTTTTGCTATGTAGAGCGGTGCGCACGACCTTTCGAGGTGTTCAAACCGGTGCAATGACATCTCCCGGCTGAATCGATGAGGTCATACCCTCTCATCACACACAGCCTGCCTTTCACGCTGACGTCAGCAACACATCCTCGCCTTGCGCCGGCAGTTCCCGTGCGTTGTTTATGCTTGTTTGTCCCTGCCGAAGGAAAACCCCGTCGGTGGACACGACGGAACGATAAACGAAGGAAACTGCAGTGGCCGCGACCTTACAGGGGTCTGTTGTGGTGGTCCCTCAGGAGGGTGTTCTGGAGAGCCCGAGGCTTTGAGAAGAAGGTCGAACTTTGTCCGATTAGCTGCCAGAAATTAAACTGGTGTGAGTAAATGAGTTTGTAAACACGCGGACAGATTTGAATTCCGGGTGGAATCAATAAGTACTCGGCAACGTGTGATGTGCGTCCAGGGTCCCGATTGAGTAAACATTGGTCAGTAAACCGACCCCCTCGGGGCGGGGGGCGGTCAGTTGGGTTCTGTGGTAGATTTGACACTTGTTGAAGACCCCCGATAATGGGACAGCGTGTAACGGCGGGTGACTGCGTCGTGTGCACATGAGGCTGGAAGAATGCTCGGGGTGTTTAAACCTGTCTGTCGGATCGCGGGCAGCGCGGGTTTCGGCTACTGCCGCCCTCCTACTTACATGTTCAATAGAGATAGGTATGGTGCGATAGGTCTTGCGGATGACCACCCAATGTCAGCCGCTATTGAGTCGGTTTCAGTACCACAGTACTAGCATGCCCAAGTTCCCACAGCACAAAGGAACCTGACCTTGGTTCTGCTGAAGCTTTTGCACTGACGGCCAGCGCTTCAGCTTCGGCACTAACGTGCAGTATCTAAGCGCCGACATTTCCCGCTCCCCGATGCGACCGCTCAGCGGCCAGAGTAATAATACTTACGGGTTTAGCGTCGTCGTTCCGATACGAGTCGACATCTTGGATACGATGAATACCTGCTACTACGACCCCATACCATCAGGGTTCAACAAAGCTCGTGACCATCACCCAGACCCTGAACAGGTTTTGAATCAGAGCAGGCCTTTCCCTTCGAAACTCACTCCCGACGGGGCCGCTCAGCAGACAGGCTACCGGTGCATTGATTGACACCTGCGCGCTGACAGGCCGAGAACGAGCAGGTTCTGGCTCGAGAACGGGGGAACAGTAGGCACTTTTTGAATGGCCTTGGTCCAGTTGCGCGTGCAACGCGCATCGATCACCCTCGATCGTACTAGCCGCACCACCTGGTGGCTGCAGCCAGAGGGAGAACAAACAGGGCACGCGCTCGAGCTTCCGGTAGTCATGATGCGTGATGCTGAAACTTGCGCTGTACAGATCTCACATGTGTC
>Ga0307517_10012275_pt1 | contig 11776 bp, 5 predicted proteins | sample 23_EM_MG_FD_194515 | JGI IMG/M metagenome (GOLD analysis project Ga0307517, IMG submission 194515) | Populus trichocarpa ectomycorrhiza microbial communities from riparian zone in the Pacific Northwest, United States - 23_EM | ecosystem: Host-associated > Plants > Roots > Unclassified | place... | reverse complement strand
AAACTATAATTGGCATTTTTTTCAATCTATTATGTTTATACATATGCTCAAATAAATTATTATTGGCAACTACATCACATATTAACTCTAACTATTGGTGGAATTTTTATACCATAGTGAACACCTCTATTTTTACCATCATGGTTAATTTAATAAATTGTTCATGTTTTTGCTAATGGGTCTCTCCATTGCATTACTAATTGAAAAATGAAGGTTTCCAAGTTATATGTTCATTAGATTTTCAAGAAAGAATAATTTAAATTACTCAATTTATCTTCCAACTACTATGCTATTAATTATAATGATGTCTATAACATAGAATACTATTGTAAATGGATATCATGTGTCGTTATAATGAAGTGAATATAATGATATGGTAAGAAACTCGAATACATTTAGATTAAGGTGCAATTTGTTATAATAATAATATTTTATTCTCGATGCTTGCTACTACTATGCTTAAGCTTTTTCTTTTTCTACTTGATGATTATGTCACACTCTTATCACCAATATAGGTATAAAGAATACAAAATGTAAGAGAAAATCATAATTGATGTCTTGAAATAGGTTTTATTTTGCATGTGTATGATTCAATTATGTAACTATCTTTGTTTGATGTATTTGTCATAACCTAATTTTTCACCTTAAATTTCAAAATATTTTTCAAAAATTCAAAAAAACATTAAAAAATGTGTTTACAATGCATTTAATTCGTTCACACACCCATTTTGTAATTTTCAATTATTTTTATCTTGTAGATGTCTTCTTTAAAAATAAAAAATATATTTTCAATGTATTTGAGCTCATTTTTTTTATTTTCAACGTCTTTAAAAAAAATCAAAAACCCAAAAATATGTTTTTGATGCATTTTGACCATTAACATATTCATTTCATAATTTTTTAATTAATTTTCTTATTGATTTGACATTGTTTTTTTATTAAAAAAAAACCAAAATGCAAAATAAAATAAAATTAGGGAGCAAAATGGACAAGTGGGCTAAAATGCAAAATAAGAAAAAAAATGAATGACCAGAAAAAATACAACAAGGATATTCTTAGAATATGGGATAAAAAAAAAGAATATTTCTAAGAAGAGTAGTATAAATAAAACTTATCTCTCTCATAGAAAGGAGGAGAGAAAAAAAGAAAAATCATAGCCACCATCAGAAAAAAAAATTAGAAAGAAAATATGTGAAAAGGATGAGAGAAAAATATTTTTTAAAAAAAAAAGTGTAAAAAGAGACGGAAATAAAGGAAGAAAAAAAAAGAAAATATGAGTAGATCTTTCTCTTCTATTCTCTCACCATTTTAAAAAACAAAGACAACACCTATTAACCCCTCACCTACCGGATTCTGGAATAGCGACCACTAACCCAACTCTGCCAACAATTATGGCTATCGCACCAACAACTCTAGTTGTCATTCTTCTTTTCAGCTAACATCAACTCTCTCTCTCTCTCTAAAAAAGCCAAAATCCTCTTTCTTGCTCTCATTCTTCTTTCCATCACTAACGACACCCACCAAACCAACAATCCATAGCAGAGCAGTGTCAGTCCTTTTCTCCCCTTTAGTTGACCGATATCTCTTTTTTTGTTTGTCAAACTCAAATCAACCTCCACAGCTTTTAGCCAAAATAGCACCTCCACCATCAACCACTTCGCATTGTCAGCAACACACAACAAAAACACCAGTCCCCCATACCAATCACACTAGTGGCCAAGTAGAAAAGAGAGGAAGACAACTCGCGATAGAGAGAAAAGAAGAGAGAGGATTGAAGTTTCCTATAGCCATATCTTCCTTCTCGAGTGGTAGTTGACTTAATCACTACTTCAAAAGTAATAAATATAAAAAGAAACTTCTAATCTACTACGCGACACCAAAGATACACGTGGTTCAATGCCCTAGTAGCACTAGTGATACATGAATCACACGCACCACTATTGTTTTAATTTAATTCCAATAGTGTCATCCATGATTCTAGTCATTTCAATCGACTCCAACCATATTAAAAGGTCAATTTACAACACCTAATAAATTTTATTGCTTATTTTCCAAGAAATTCTAACATGTTATTGATTTTATGGTGTTGTGATGAGATACTTAGATTTGAACAATCTTTTACATGTTTATTATTACATATTATTGTGAAATATTTAAAGTGTCAGGTTCCATATCGTTGCGTGGCAACCTCAGGGGTATGATGCTACTAAGAAATTTATTTTTGAGTGTAGAATAAGGATGGAAATAAATACATTATGATGGGTTGGGAGATTGAGTTGTAACAGGTTTATCCAAGGCGTAATGGTTTGGTCTTGATGTGAATTATTAATGTGTATTGATGTTTGTTTATGAGTTGTGAAATTTATACGTGGATGCTTGATATTTCTTGTATGTTTAATTTTTTAGCATGAGGTGTTTTGTGAATAAAATACGGTAGGATCATTTTCACATAAAAAGCAAAAAAATAATATAAAAAAGAAAAAACATAATTGCATGATATTTAATTGTACCTTAAAAAAAACAAATTGTTAAACAAGAACATGAATCGGTGAGTTGAAAGGTGACTTTAGTGATACCCTCTCGACTTATTTCTCCTTCGTACAGTAAATTGGTATCCTATCAGCAAAATCGCTCTTGAAGTGACTATATATGATTTTAAAAACAAAAAAGTTTCTTGTTCTTTTTATCATCTTTATTTATAGGTATTTTTTGTTTATATTTTGTATGTTTATGTCATATCATCTCTTTTGTTATGAATGGACCTAGGCTAGTTCAACCTGACCCCACATAAGTCCAATGAGTATTAGCAAATATTCTAAAATTAGAACATTGATGTGATTGTTAAATATAGTAACATACCCTTGGACAAATGAATTCATAGAGGTCATTGTTTAAACTATGTTCACAACATTGGTACCACTAGATCCTACCACTAAGTAAATCAACCTAAAATAGTTATTGCTTGGATATTTTAGAACTAGGATACAAAATCCTCAATCAGCCAAAATTACAAGAAAACCCTAGTACCATAGGATAAATAAATATTAACAAGCATTATCCATGGACCACTATTGTATAAACAAAATGTTTAAGGACAAATCCTTTAAAGATCTAGGTTGTGTTCAATATGGCCAACATAGGCCTACTCGATTATTCACCAACATGGCTTGATAAAATATTAATAGTCATATGTCATGATCAAGAGTAAATTGACATAAAAATATCAATTTACCAAACAAATTGGAAGATTAATGATCCCAACTTTTAAAAGCAATTTCCATATGTTTTCATTTTCAATAATGTCAAAAACTAAGTAATTGTTTTTGTAACAATCTATTGTCAGTTTAATAGTCAACTAGATTAATTCTGTCCAACAATTTGGTCAATCGGTCTCTCTAAAAATTCTTAGATTTATCTTACCGGTTGATCAATCGGTCAACTGATTTCACTAAAAATTCTCAGATTTCTCTAATTGGTTGATCAATCGGTCGATCGGTTCTATTAACTGCTTGGGACAATAATGATTTTAACTGTTCATTCCACTAAATGGTCGACCAGATCAATTTGGTAATCCCAATAATGTTCTAAGCAGAATCATTCATTTTCATTATTTATCCTTTAATTATTTATCAATTTTTAGTGTAGCATTTGTTTTTACTTATTTTTGTAAATTGACAGCATTTCTATCGAATCTTCAGTAGAATTTATCCTTTTCTTTTTAATTGCACCATGTTATCAACAACTTCCTCACATCTTAAACCAACAACATAAATCATGGTTCAACCATCTTGGACCTTATCTCATCTCATTATAATCAAAGTTTTGTAGTATGTATAAATTTTCATCTCATTATAATCAAAGTTTCCTAGTATGTACAAATTTTCATGATGCACAAAACATTAATATCTTGAATTAAGACTATCTATAGTATTTTTGTTTACATTAACATAAACATCAACACTTGTTCATAAAATAATCAAAACACTTACAAGTTGTCTGTTTTATAATTATTTAAGACATATATATATATATATATATATATATATATATATATATATATATAACCAAAAATTTTGACAGGTACTTCTCATCCTAGAGTTTATAACATAATTATGATACATATTAGTTTGATTCCCTAGAATTATATAATTAACTCTGTAACAAAAAGTAAAAAAGTAATGATATAAAGATTAAATAATTAAGTCTATAACTCTAGGATGAGAAGTATCTGTCAAATTTTTCAATTTTCATATTTTATTAAAATGCAATACAAAGATTAAATAATTAACCTCATGCACGACTAATTTACTTGTTAATTCATTTCATAAAACAATTTAATTCTTTTCCTTATTCTCAATAATACACACAACTCTTATTTATACTATACCTTTACAACATGTTTAAACTCCCTAATAGTCACATAATTGGTAGCAAACAATTTCATCCAGGAATTAATCGAATAAAGTTATCTCGGCAATCTAACCATTGATGTCAGTAGCCCTAAAATGGTCAGCTAGTCTAATTATTACATCCTGATCATCCAAACATAAATGTCGTTAGCCTCATTACAGTCAACTAGTCTAATTATTGTATCTCAATCATCTAAACATGGATGCCAATAGTCCCATTACAATTGACTAGTCTAATAAATTGTATCCCGAACATCCAAACATGGATGCCACTAGCCCCATTATAGTTAGCTAGTCTAGAAATGTATATCTCGATCATCCAAACATATGTCACTAACCCCATTATAGTCGGTTAGTCTAGCAATTTATATCTCGGTCATCCAAAAATGGATGTCACTAGCCTTATTAAGGTCGACTAGTCTTGCAATTTGTATACCAGCAATCCTAACATAGATGTTACTAGCCCAATTACAGTCAACTAGTCTAACGAAGTATATCCCAATAGACATTCATATTATAGATATTGAACAAACAATATACACTAAGAGCATATATATGAAAATTTAGGAAATTCTTTATAAATAGTAATGAGGTGAATAACACTTACCTGGTGCCTAAACTCATGTAGAAGTCCCTGGTTGTTTACTTGACCCCGCGACCTCTCCTATACCAACAAGTATATTGTTAAGTCCTTAATTCATTACAAAATTGAACTTTGCACAGAATCATTTTATTCCTTGACATAACATGTTTAAACACAATATCCCATCACTTTAAACTAATCATTTATTTTTCTCATCTCTCATAATATAATTCTATTTAATACACTCACAATTTAATCATCATTTACAATTCAACCTGTATTGAAAATTTCATTTCAATTTTTCAATCAATCCACATTCTTGACATGATTAACAAGAAAAAATTCTTATAATTCATGCACACATATACACTAATACACAAATTTTATTCTTATAACATATATCATTTAATTCTTACATCAAGAACAATTCTAAACAAGGTAGAAGTTAGCTAATTTTAGTCGATTTAACTTAATCACTCAAGACCACTATTTAATATTTTAATCATAACTAAAGTTATACGATTTAGTTTTGGGCATGCGTTGCTTCTTTTGAAAGCTAAGACAAGAAGCTACAACTTTATTGAAAGGAAGAAAACTCAGTTCTGCTATTAACGCAGCAATCTATCCAGCAAGATTCAGTTCGACCTTTCTTTGGTTTTTAATCCATATCTAGAGCTTTATAACTTCAAATTAAGCAAGGTCAATCCCGTTTGAAATTTATTTGAAATTTTATCATTTTAAAATCCAAATCTCATTTGGAAGTTAGGTAGCGAAACTGTCAAGTTTTCAATCTATGGATTTGATAAGCAACCAAGTATTTTCATTCATCTCCTTACCATTCAAAACAAGCATTTTCATTTTATATACCTTACAGCACCATTAAACACAATCCTCCTATAAACCAACTAATCCAACTTTATCTAAATTCTTCAATAAATAATAATTTCAACACAAAACAATAGTTTAGCCTACACTTCCACAATTTTTCAAAGTATACAACTCAATTAAGAATTCACCACCATTAAATAAAAATAATTCAACTCTTTAAGATTCATCATTTGCATAATCATATTCACATTTATAATACATTCCACAAACATTGTCATAACAATTTTTGACCACCTATTTCTATAAATATTTTCAAAATACAAAGAAAACAAAAAAAATATGTTCTTGACATGTCTACATCATTTTTAGCATTTTGAGTGTCTTCTCAAAAAAATTCAAAATTCAAAAATTTCTTTTTAACACGTTCAACTTTTAATGCGTCATTTTCAAAATCGTTGATTAATGTTTCTTATCGAGTCAATGTTGACGTTGTCTTTTCAAAAAAAATCAAAATATAAAAAATATAATAAATGGACAATAAGACCAAAAGTAAAAAGAAAAAAAAAAGAGACTAAAGTAAATTTAGGTTGCTTAGGGACCAAGAAATTTAGGAGAAGAAGACAAATTTCTTTATCTATAAATAGTGAAGGAATCTCACACAAAAAGGAGGTTATTATAAAAAACAAAACTAACAAAAAATTACTAAAAAAAAATAATAGAGAACTCTCTCTAGCTCACACAACACAAAAAACCCTAACCTATTTTTTACATTAAGCCGCTAACAACCAAACTAAAAAAAAACAAAAACCCTAGCCCCCATGTTTACAACATCAGCCACTCTCACTCTCCACCAGCTCTTCTGCCACCCATAATCCTTCTCACTACTTATGCAGATTGGTCACTATCAATAAAACTCCAGCCATCAACAATCCAGCAACATCCAACTTGAGATCCTCACTAGCAATCCTCTTTTCTAAGCCTCAAACCCATCATCCCCAAACCTATAAAAGAACCCAAACTAAGCTTTTTCTTCTAAAAATCATTGTCCTAGCTCCATCTTCTCCATTGAAACCCAAACCAAACAGAAGCCTTTCTCTTGTACTTCTTTCTCACTCCTTAACAATAACCAGCCTCCATTTTCCCCATTGTCACTCATCATTTGACCACCATCAACCACCAATCAGTTATCACCACTGACAGTCGAGACCTTCTTTTCCATCGTTGGTTACCCCCTATAACTAAAATAACTCATTTCTCTATTATTGTCAAAATCGAGCAACAACCACACTGGCAGCACCCATGCCTTGAGCAGCACTAAGCTAACATCCCTTTCCCCACTCACGGTAGGAACTAATCCTTTAGTAGACCCTCTCAATCTAAAAACCAATATGTCTCCTGATGCGAACCTCATGATCATGTGGTCATGCAACCCACACACAAAGACACAAATTCCCGGAAAGCCAAGTAAATCAGGTTTGATAGGAGTGTGACACAAAGATAACTTGTACCTAGACACCGACACTATTGGAAATGGAAGTCCCCACCCAATAAAAATTGATTCATAAATGAGAAGTATAAAGATGACGCCATAAAGTCAGTTGTTTTTCGATAAGTTATTTTTCAACTCTTTAGAGAACCAAGGAAGGGAGATTATCCCACCAACACACAACAAGTGCGACAAATAAGAAGTTTTATTAATCTAAATTGTCTAACTTACATGACTGGTTATACCTTTATTTATACTAACTCTAAACTTAAATAAACCCTAATGGACGCCCCTTAGGTGGACTTATATGAGGCCCACATATAATTAACTCAAATAAGTAATAATAACCCAAAGACTAAGAAGAAAATAATAAAAATCAAAAAAATCAAAAAATTATTATCCTAAATATGCTAGAATCAGATTTCTCACCCTTAAAAAGTTTCAAATAGACTAGGCAATCTGATCTGAAGGTAGAATTAATTCTGAAGTCTTATTTCCTTGTTGTAGCTAGGATGAATAAGGAATCCTTGTAAGAAAAGGATTTTGAAACATTTATGAATCCTTACCACACTTGAAAACTATATTGCAGCCCATTAAAGATCCTTGTAGAACTAGGAGATTCCAAAAACAAGCTACCACATCCTTGTAGGAAAAGAATCCTAGCCCAATAGAAAGTCCATAAGTCAAAAGGAAGTAAATAACAAAATTCGTACAACCTTTGTTGACCAATATGGCAATGCCTTATCGAACTTCGATTGACCTAAAAGTTTACTCCAAGGTAGGAAAACATGTCAGGAGACTCCTCATAAACTTTCAGCCCGATCCAACGGTCGGATTGAGAATTATAACTATTGTTGTGAAACTGGATAGTTGTGCAGTTTACGTTAGAATTCGAATCTGATTGTTTTTTTATTACCCAAATTGTATCATTCCCTATCTTTTCAATATGATTCGTCCTCGAATCATTAACAGGGATAAAAGACAAAGTTTTAGCCTCCTTTTGAAGCCTTTGAAGTTCTTTTCTTGCCAACAATCGTCGCCAACAACTTTGGATGAGGGTAGCAACCCTTCTCTTTCTTCTATCATCATTACAATGTTTTCGCTCCTCTCTTTCTGAAGCTTGCTTGGCTTCGACTAATGCCATTAACACTAAGTTCTTACTGCATCTCCCCTAGAATACGACATAGACTCTTGGTTTCTTTTTTTAGAACACTAATCTCTTTATTTATCTCCCTTTGATACCACCTCTCCTTTTGAATCCTCCTCATCTTTTGCTATAAAACCTCGTCAGAATACATGAAATCCTTATTGTAAAACTCCCTTTGCATTTTTTTTATATCAGAACTTAAAATGAAATCTATAACAGTAAAGAAAGTAAGAAGACATTGAGGACTGAATATTGACCCAAAATTACAAGGACTTTCAATTGATAAACGTAACAAACCCTTTTAAACCCAAAAAATGACACTAAATTAAACGACTTCCAATGGTCAGAAATTTGATATTTAGAGCGAATTCATGCCAAAAAACCAGAATATAAAGTTTGATTTAATTTCGAGTTGATTTAATATATGGACACGAATCAGACCCTTTAAAACCTAAATTTAGAACCTAAACCAAACGATGTCCAAATGAGTTGAAAATTGATATATTGTGCAATTTCACCCTAAATAACCAAAATATAAATTTTGATATAATTACAATATGGTTTGATAAGTGGACGCAAAACAAAAGCGAAACAAACCCCTTTGTCATGAATAACATTTTTTCGATTATTTTTTGTACTCTAAAAACAAATTATGCACAGAAAGACTAATATGACACTTTTTTTTAATTACAAAAGACTCATTTCAATGCAACTAATCAAGAATAACATAGGAAGAATACAATCTGACCGAAACTTATTTGAAACAAGATCAGGCCCGAAACAAAGACGACACATAAAAATTGACGTGGAAGATAAAAAAAAACAAAAATACAAGAAATAAAAGGATATAACCTGTTTAATGGAGCCAAACTCTGATACCAAATGATACGAACCTCGTGATCACGTGGTCATGCAAAGACATCAATTCCTAGAAAGCCAAGTAAATCAAGTTTGATAGGAGTGTGACACAAAGATAACTTGTACCTAGGCACCAGCACTATTGGAAATGGAAACCCCCACCCAACAAATATTGATTCCCAAATGAGAAGTATAAGGATGACGCCACAAAGTCAATTGTTCTTCTACGAGTATTTTTCAGTTCTTTAGAGAACCAAGGAAGGGAAATTATCCCACCAACACACAACAAATGCGGCAAACAAGAAGTTTTATTAATCTGAATTGTCTAACTTACATGTCTGGTTGTACATTTATATACTAACTCTAGACTTAAATAAACCCTAATAGACCCCTCTTAGGTGGACTTATATGAGGCTCACTTACAATTGACCCAAATAAGTAATAATAACCCAAAGACTAAGAAAAAAATAATAAAAATCCAAAAATTACTATTCTAAATATGCTAGAATTAGATTTCTCACCCTTAAAAAGTTCCAAATATACTAGGAAATCTGATCTGAAGGTAGAATTAATTCTGAAGTCTTATTTCCTTGTTGTAGCTAGGATGAATAAGGAATCCTTGTAAGAAAAGGATTTTAAAACATTTATGAATCCTTGCCACACTTGGAAACTATATTACAGCCCATTAAAAAATCCTTGTAGAACTAGGAGATTCCCAAAACAAGCTGCCACATCCTTATAGGAAAAGAATCCTAGCCAAATAGGAAGTCCACAAGTCAAAAGGAAGTAAATAACAAAATTCATACAGCCTATGTTGACCAGTACTGCAATGCCTTAACTAACTTCGATTGCCTGGAATTTTAACCAAAGGTAGGAAAATATGTCAGGAGACTCCACATATAATTTCAGCCCGATCCAACGGTTAGATTAAGAATTATAACAGTTACCGTGAAACTGAACAGTTGTGCATTTTACATCAGAATCCGAATCTGATTGTTTTTTTATTGCCCGGATCGTATCATCCCCTCTCCATCACCAATTTTTCCAACCAAAAAAACCCATCTCATGACAACAGCAGCGCCACCTCTTTCTCCCATCTCTCGGTTGAACTTCTCTAGTCACATGCCACCGTCTTCTTCAACCGAAACTGACCCATCACCTCCAATGATAGCCACAAACCTCAGCCTCTCCTCTAGTTCCCCATAACTAATGCCTTATCAACAACCTTTAGCAAGCCAACTAACATAGTCTTTCTTCCATTTCCATCCAAGACAAACCCATATCACCCCATCTGACCAACTAACAACCATTAGTATAAGAAAACCTAGCTTCAGTTCAACCCCAAACAACCTTCGATTCAGTGGCAGTAATAGAAAAAACTGGTAGAAAAGGAAACAGATCTAAAAAAGACAAAAAAACATTATTTGTGTGATTTACTTTTGTATGTAATGGTTTGAGGCACTGCTAGCACAAAAAGAAAGAGAAGAAAAAACCCCTTTAGATCCACCTTATTTCCTAGTTCACTAGTGATGGCACGTGAACCACGCGTCGACAGTGACAGTGGCATGTGGAGCCATATGCCCGCCATTGTTCTTCCACATTTATTATTGTTCCCTTCGTTACAGCAGCCCCTCCAATCTATTCTCAGTCATTGAAAGGTTGATTTGTAAAAATTTTTGGCAAACTATTTAAATTGTGAAATTTGGTACAAAATACTTATTGTTGTGTATAATTTTTGGACTATTTGGACACTATTAACTTGGTTTGATGTGTATTTTTTATTTTGAAATGATATGATTATTTGTGTTGAATTATAAGTTTATTTTTTGGGTTCTAATTGCTTTTTAGACATTAAATGTTGATACATGAATTATGTTTAGGTTCGTGTTGATTCGTTTGAATTAATATGTGATTTGAATATTATTCGTGAAAACCGTCAATTATATATATATATATATATATATATATATATATATAATATAATATAATTTCTTATGTAAGAAAACAATCGTCTTATTATATATATGGTTTAGATAAGTCGTACCTCTATCAGCTGGATTTAAGTGAAGATGTAATGGAATGAATTGTTTGATCTAAGTTGCAGTTTAAAGTGTGGCAAAAAATTTCATCACCATGTGAAATTTCATTCATAAATGTGTACAAAATATGAGCCATGGTTCCAAGCTTGAGCAAATCCTTCGCATCACAGACACACAAAGACTAATCTCTTTATATTTTACAATATCCATTAATCATATTATTCTATATAAAAAAAAAAACTAATCATAGCTTTAGTTTGTTTCTCTCATAAACTCTTCCATCTTTATTAAAATTAGCAATCATGTAGTTTGCACATTATAGATACAATGTGAATTGAAAAAAAAAATGTCCCTCTCTAAATTGATAGATTATGATTCAAACCTGGGTAAAGTTACCTACAAACACACATATTACAAAGCTATACT
>Ga0307517_10012274_pt1 | contig 11778 bp, 4 predicted proteins | sample 23_EM_MG_FD_194515 | JGI IMG/M metagenome (GOLD analysis project Ga0307517, IMG submission 194515) | Populus trichocarpa ectomycorrhiza microbial communities from riparian zone in the Pacific Northwest, United States - 23_EM | ecosystem: Host-associated > Plants > Roots > Unclassified | place... | reverse complement strand
TACAACATCTCCTTACACAATTCTTTAATTATTTTTGCATGATCATTCTCTATTTTTTTAATAATGTTATGTACTTTAAGAGGATCTAGTAAAACTAATCAAACTCATATCTTTATTGTAGGCAAAACACTAGTTTTTTTTTTACAAATGTGTTGACAAAAGCCACAAAAATATAACATTTATACAATAAGTATTTTTTTTCACTCCTTTTTTGCTTGTAAAATTCTTCCAAACATGATTGTTTAAAAGACTTAAAAAGTAAATTATGATATAGAAAAATATAAAAAACTTTTCTATCCATTTGGGCCTACCCAAAATGGGTGGAGTTTCTCTCTCTCATCTCTCTCCCTCCACTCTTTTTTTTCCTTTTTCTCCCTTACCAAGCCAAGCTATCCCTAAACCGGCAAACACTTCTATGTATTTTTTTTAATTCCTAGGACTTTGCACACAAATTTTATGTGCAAACACCACCTTTTTCTATACAGAGCAAACACCATATTTCTACACTAATTATTGTTTTCTAGATTGGCAATCATCAACTTCTCCATCAGGCATAAAAAGCATCACAATCTCCACTAATGGTGGAACTTTGTTCTTCACACACCAAGGTACTTGAATTTTATACACAATGTAAGCAGATGTGATCAAAATCTACAAAAACTTTGGTCACTATGTAAGTCAGGCCAAACAATTTCATATATGACTATCAATCATCCAATAATTCCAAGAACCATTATCAACCACCTAACAATCCTAAGAACCATAAACAACCATACAACAAGTTCATAAACATAAGACACAACATATACACTCCCTATAATTTCATTATGTTTTCCTTTACTATACATTATTTTCTCCTCTTCCATTTACTAACTTAAGCATCAGGGTGTCATTTGTTCCCATTAGTGACTTGTTTTGTAGAAATGCTCAAGCTCAGTCAATCCTCTAGCCCAAGATCATAGGCATGAAACGCTCAATCTAGTCTGAAATTTTTCATGACTTCATCAATATTATATCATACTAGAGATCATTTTTTTCACAATTTTGTTATGTATAAGTCATATTGATATTATGCAAAAGAACTTATTTTATGAACAATTTAAATACAATGTTTTGTCTTTGAAATAAAGCAACAAAGATTTGATGTATTTTTTGTAATTTTGTTGTTCTTTGTTTGATCTAGTTCTTTTGCATTCCTAAATTCTATACTTGTGCATTTTCAATCGTCCATAACATATATTAATATCCTAATTAAAAAAAAATCTTTCTTAAGTAATAAAGTTGTTAAAATTCAAATAAATTTGGGTTTTTCACAACTGTATTATAGGTTTAGTGTATAGGCTTGGTTATCCTACACTCTTTTACAAAATAAGTCGCTTTTATGGATAGAAAAGGACCCTCAAATATTTAAGTTAGTAAGAACGAGAGATAAAATAGTAAATTGAAAAGAAGTAACAAGTAGGAGATGAGTTTTTGTATGTATTGATCGAGTTGTGTTTCTTGTGTTTGTAGTCTTTGAGTATTTATATACCCTTGGTCACCGAGATCATATGGTTCACCTGGTGAGGAGTAGGGTAATAGACTTGCCTTTCCATATGAGAAATCATAATGAAAATTTGTTTTACTATTGGAGACTATTTTCCTGGCCAACAAAAAGAATAGTTGACCACAGAGCTCAACCAATAAAATAAATTGATTACATAGGTGATAACAATTGGCTAGATGAATATTCTAACCGCGATGATGACCAATAAGGTGACTTTTACATAAGATAACATGTGAAAAATTTATAGGCTATGATTACTTGTAAAACGAGTAATTAGGCGACACCATATTGATTTCTTAGAAAAGTAGAGGTCATAACAATGCACATATAAACATTGTTTTGTGTGTTAGTGATTTTTTTAGGATGATGAGTTGACAGATTATTTGCTTGTTTGGGTTGTGACTAGACAATTCAATTACACTGTTTGGACAACTTGTTATATGGTTTAAGGCCTCTACCCAATTATGTTGACCAAACAACTTGTTGTTTTGATCTATTATTGGGTTTTAATCCAACCAAAAAAAGCTAGGATTTAGGCTTTAACCCAACTAGTAATGGAAAATTTATTTGAACCTGATGGACATTGACTTGAATGGATATGAGATTTTTAGGCCCAATCGGGATTAAGGTAAAACCCAAAAGCAAGAAGTCATGTTTGGATTGGGTATGTATGTTTGTATATCTAAACCCAATCCAAAATAAATAAATAAACTTAAAGTTTGAAAAATTACATCTATATCTAACTAATTATATACAAAATAGTTGTGAATTATAACATTCGAGTTCAGGTTTTGAGTTTGGATTATGAATACTTAATAATTGTCTGAAACTTGATCAAGTCAGATTCAGGTATAAAAAATAACTCATGTTTATCGCACAATTTACTGTCCAATTAGGGAAAAAACTATATTTCATAATTTCATTTTTTTTTATTTTACTGTTTTTTAAATATATTTTATCACACTCATTTATATCAACATCTTAATTTTTAAAAATACTTTTAGAATGTAACTGTGTTAAAATTTTGATTTTTTTATTATATTAAATTAATATGAAAAAATCAATTGCTCAATATAAACAATAAATTATTTTTATAAAATGTAATAATTGGTAACAATGAAAAAATGAATGAATTAGAGTAAGTAATTTCTTTATGAATTGAATAAAATTAATGATTGAATTTTTTAGCATTACAAGAAGAAAAAAATATCATTTTTTAAAATTAATATAATAATTAAAACATTCATAATAAAAAAAAATGATCATGTTTTCACAGAAATTAGATTTAATGATGAAGAGGAGAAATATATATATATATTAAATTAGATTTGAATTAATCTTAACAATATCCATACAACATAGCAACAATTACATAGCAAGTAAAGTAACTATCTGATAAAAAACCACAAGTCAGAGTTATTTAATTTAATTTTAGGAGGGATAAGATATTTATATGGGCTTTGACCCTAAATGATTAAATCATGTCGGTATTTAATTATTTAAAACTATTAGAATTAAAGTTTCAATTCGAGACAGATTAGGGATCTCTAAACGTTTAATTCTAACTGTAGTTTATTTATTAAAACTAATTAATCAGTCTGTGTACCGCCAGAATTCCTAGCTACTATTTTCTTTATTCTATAAGAAAATGAAATTGACAGAGAGATCAAGTTTATGAACAGATTGCAAAACATAAGGATTGGATATTAATTATGGAAACTCCAATAATTAATTAATTATATTAATTATGGTTATAATTAAGTCAATCGTTGACCTCCGAACCAAAGAAACTTCTATGAAGACATTTTCATCGATGCTGCCAACCCGAAAATGTACAGAGACCTACCTAACAAAGAGATGCATGCCAGCAGCCAGCAGCCAGCAGAGCTTGAATGAAACCACTGAAACATTCTCACTACTAGACCATAAAATCTACGCATCAAACATTAGCAAACTAAAAATTTCTGAAATGCTCTCACTGGGCTTCCATCAAACTCAAATGGGATGCTGCAGTGAAGTTCTTGTCCGGAGCAAGCCAATCAAAATTGGATAAGCAGCTATTTTTTCACATGCTATTACTAATAACCTAAAAAAAATTGCCACCATCATGTACAGCAAGATTTTTAAGATTCCCCTTCCACCAGATCAAACAAAGTGGACAAAGAAAATCCCTAAGAATACACAGTGCGTGAAGAATTACAATTATGGTAAAATTAAAATACAACTTGCCAAGGGGAAGGGGAGATATCACCAAAGGAAACCAAACACACCTTTCAATGCATACAGCTATGCGATGTGGCATGCCCACTTTCCAGATCAATTTAAATATATTACCAATATCAGTTGCTCCTTCCCTCCAACCACCATGAAAAATCTTCAGTCAGTTCAAGCTGATATGGGTTCATAAGGGTATGATAGCCAAGGGTGCTTCAGAGCCTCGGATGCAGAAGGGCGTTTCTTTGGGTTTACTTCAAGCAAATGAGAAACAAAGTCAATGAAGCCTTGGTCCCCCATTGGCAATCGGTGCCTCAAGGATGTCTTTTTTGGAATCAGGTATTCCAGTCTGCTAGTATCCTGAGGAATAGAGAGAAGAGTCAACATAATTGCACAAGCCAAACATATCATATCCAGTATTAAAGTTTCACATCAGCACATCCAAGGTCATGAATGAAAATTGGTTCGAATCCTCTACAAGAAATTACTGTTCATTCAACAATCAGAACCACAACAGGTATACACAAGCATTCTTGCATAAATGCATACCCTCTCTCCATCATATACTTGAAGCTTGCAGTATACATTACCGTCCATTTTGATCCAAAGTTTGAATCAGACTTTGACATCCTAATTTTGTACTCTAAAAACTACAAACTGTTTTCATAAGGGGTAAAATAAGCACAATTAGTGATGATAGTATTTGAGATGCTGGCTAGTTAGTTTCATATGAGCAATAGAACAGTAGCAAAACAAAAGGATGTTTTACCTGATTCCGCTCATAAAGCATGTGATTCTTGGAAAAATACTTGTATGTATCTCGTCCTTTAGCTAGCATGCTTTGATCAATGGGACCTATAATTCCAATAACTCGTGCCAATAACGTTGCTGGTGAATCGTTTTGGAACAGGACCTGAGAAGTTTCATTTTAGCCAATTGGTACCAGGGTCACAGTTGGGTAACCAAACTGTGGAAGGTCCAATGCATCCATACTTTAAATGATGTGAGGAAATTGTTCAAGCAGAGGGAAAGAACTGCATATTGATTAGCCCTTGCAGAAATTACTCGAAGTAATATCCAATATATCTCCAAAAGAAATATATTTTGAACTTCAATAGATCAGAGGTCCCTAGCCCCAGATATAAAGATGTTCTCCCCAGAGACAGAATAAATAAATAAATAAATAAATGCATCACAACATAAATATGAGAGGTAGCATTTCAATTGATAAGAATAAAAAAAATATGGGTGCAGCCTAAAAAACAAAAAGAAATTTAGCTCTCTCTCCCCTCTATGTATTTACAGCACCTCAGCTGCACCTACATATCAGCATCAAGTCCATTGTTCTTTCCTATCTTCTGCATTCCAGAATCATGTTCTCATATCCCAACCTTTTACCCTGGCAACATACTTTCCAGCTTCCAAAATCTCCAAAAACTAATGGTTTAAACACCATCTTCTCCAACTTAGTCACATATACAATGTTCCACTCCCTAAAATCCCTACAAGGTTCTCACCTCATAAACTAAGCTCATCAAATAATCCTCACAAAAAACCTTCTCAACTCATTAAACACAATGACCTCTGTTTTTTGGCAAAGTCCCTCAATAATTATATTGAATCTTATATGATAACTCATGGTAAATTTATGCACAAATGCATGTGATATCATTCTTCATCAAGTTATCTTTCATACAAGACTTAATTTATGCATATCAGTTGGGAAACTAAAATAAAACTCTTAACTCTCCATGTATGGTGGCTTTTGGCATAGTTCCTCATGGATAACTTTCCCACATGTTTATATGATAAATCAGTAATTTTATGTTCAAGTCATTGTTCATGCAGTAAGTAATCTCTTTCTTACTCAAACTAATTTGTGCATCCACTCACTGATTGAGAAATCAAATAAGACTCTAACTATCCTTGCATATTGAACATCTTGTCTTAATTTAAAAAGAAAATAAAAGGAAAGGAAGAAAAGACTACAAGTGTTGTCCAAAAACAATGGGTGAAACAGATGCATGGACAATGAATACACCCTGCTATTCTTACAATTTCCTCCAGGGAAACAAACTAAATGGGTAAATAAGTAATAGTTAAGACTTACATTTCCAGTGCAAAGTTCTGCCAAAATGCAGCCAAGTGACCAAACATCTATCTTCTTATCATACGGATGTCCTAGGATAACTTCTGGTGCACGATATGACCTGGATTGAACATAGGAGCACAGATGATCTGTCTCAAAACAGCTACTCCCGAGATCAATGACTTTCACCTCACATCTACTATAGCTTTTCACCAATATATTCTCGGGTTTTAAATCACAGTGTATAAGACCAAGGCCATGCAAAAACTGAAGTGCCTCCAAACATTGAGTGGTAATTGACTGCATAGAGAATTTGGGAAAAAGTTTATAGACCAGCATGCATGAAAAAAAATGATGTATTCTCCTTTCTTTTTTGGTGAGGAAATGAAATTTTGAGAAGGAAACAAGGGGTGCTACACATTCCAAGTAATGAATATATAACTCTTGGAATGTCAAGAGGATAGAACTCTTAGGAAGAAAATGGCACACAACAAACCTGCAATCTAGGCATTGTGAAGTATACCTCCCCTCCTGATTCTCTATTGAACTTATGGAACTCATATAGGTTTGCCTTGAGAAGCTCACATACGATTAACAAATGCTCCTGCAAAGCAAAGAGAAGTTAAAAAGTAAATTATTTATAACTTGCATCAAGGAGTTATCACGAACTTCTCCCTCAAGAAACCAAATCAAATCAAATCAAAGCTTCATTTTTAGATTCTTGTGGTGCAATTGAAAATGCATTCACTAACATATATGGCTATTCTTTTATCGATTTTCAGCTCATTTTAATATGATGTCTGCAAAACAATGCTCCTATGTCTAGTGGTTTGAAGTAAGTGGTCCAACCATGCAACCAAGGTTCAAGAACTAGTAACAACAAGAAACAAAAAATTGCTGCTATAAAAATGAGATGATTCTATGCATGTCTGCATAACCCTTTTGCAAATTTATCAATTAAAATGTAAATTTCTACTAAGAGAGGCAACATGGGGGCAAAAACTAATAGCATCAACAAATACAGGAATAAGAAAACTTTTCTAACCCAGAATAGTGGCTTGAATAGGGATTTTATGCATGAAATCTCAAGAAATTCAGCTTTCTAATGAAACCATATCGCTAGCATAATTTCAAAAATTTTCAGTCATTTCCTCTCCCAAAACCTGCTAGAGTACTGGTGGATACAAAAAATCCTAACTCAACTCAGACTACCAATTGTTCACATCCAAAAGCAAAATTCCAAAGCCACATGAAAATCTAGGAACAGTGAGCCATCTCCCACTATTAAGTTTTTGGCATACACAATGTTCTATCCACAATATAATGGACTTGAAAGTGCTAAACAATTACACTTAACCATATAAGAACTTCAAAGGTTGCCGATGCAAAAACTGAAACAATTAGAATTTACAAATTTTTATGTGATCTTTGAAGATAGGAGGAAACCGAATGCCAAATGTCTATTTGGCTTGATCCCAGCTAGAACTGTTTTAAAGAAGATTGTTTTGCTAGCAAATCGTGTATGATTTTCAGGTCTAAACTACAAGGTAGTTTTGCAAATTTTTTCTTACATTGGATAAATTTTGTAAAACTTGACCGGTCAACTGCTTCACTATTAACTAACTAAATGGCCAGCTGGCTCCACTAAACAAGCACCTCCTTTCTTACCCAATATAAGTTGTAACCTCACATTTAAAAACAATGAATGAATGGAAATTTCAGCTATATACTTTGAGGTTGTGTGGTTCAATCTATCTTAAGTGTGATGCTTAGATTTTCTATCTTCTAGGTGTGATTCCTAGAAATCCTACTAGTTATGGCTAGCTGGCTCTGCCAAACAAGCATCTCCTTTCTTACCCAATATAAGTTGCAACCTCACGTTTAAAGACAATGAATGAATGAAAACTTCAGCTATATACTTCAAGGTTGTGTGGTTCAATTTATCCTAAGTGTGATGCTTAGATTTTCCATCTTCTAGGTGTAATTCCTAGAAATCCTACTAGTGTGATGCTTGTGGTCCTTTATTCATTTCCATTTCAATTTATTAACCCCATATCCTATACTCCTGCCTATTTTGATCACCATAGCCTTAAACACATCCCAATTTTCACCAATAACCTATTCCCCATGTTTTACCCCCACCAAATATGCTAGAGCTTGTAATCTTTATTGAGTTAGGTACTGTGAATTAAAGACCCTGCATCAGTTGTGCTTGTTATAAACACTCAAATACAAGTCTCTTTACAACAAAAACAATGGCTTATAACTCTATCTATTATTTCAGAATGGACAAAAAATTTATAACTGTATCTATTCAGGTGCCAAATAAATTTTTTGAAGGAAACTTAGGAACCAGGTCAGGTGGCCAAAACTTAACAAAGCAGCATGATGATCTAAACTTTTATTACATACTTATATTATTTCTTTCGCTACTAAAACTAACTTACACAAGGATACAAGGAGGGCAGGATACTGAGAGCTACACCAGAGATACCATCTACTGTGATAAAATATTAAATATTGAGGGGGAAAAAACAAATCAAGAAATACAAGCATATCCACTTACTCGGTAGTAGAAATAATCATACAATCTGAGAATGTGGTACTTGTCAGCATGATCATGCTTGTTGACATACTTTAAAAGCTTTATCTCGTCAAGACTTTGATCAAAGAAGTCCTTGTTGTTTTTTATAATTTTCACACAAACATCCATGCCTGTGTGCAGATCATGTGCTTGTATAGCTTTACTAAAAGCAGCTGAGCCAAGATACTCAGTAACATGATAACGACCAGCAATTACAGAATTCAACACAACATGGAAGTTCTTGTCCTCCTCAAAGCCAGTTCTGACCAACAAAAGCAGTTCAGGAGAACACGTGTTAGAATCAAGCTAATTAATGAGAAGCAGAGTTCAATTAAATAGATCACTTGATTAAGAATCAAACATTGACTAAAGAAAAATAAATAGGTATCCAAACTTCAGCACATGCCAAATACGAAGAGAAAAAAATATGTATTATAAGAGCAATTCGCCATGTCAAAGAACCATCTCAACTCAATAGCTTAAGCTGTTAGGTGAGGCTCCAAGATATGATTTATATTATTCTCTAACATACCCCCTCAAGTGAAAGCCCTTTGAGCTTGAAACTTGCTCGGGCCCACAGTATCATGTGCTTAATTTTTATCAAATAAATAGGGATGGTGAGATTCGAACTCATGACCACTTGGTCATTAAGGCTCTGATACCATGTCAAAGAACCATCTCAACCCAATAGCTTAAGATGTTAGGTGAGGTCCCAGGATATGATTTATATTATTCTCTAACACACCACAAAGAAACATATTACTCCACTTGTAATGAAAACTACAGCTCTATTTGGCCTTGGCGTTGTTGTGCTTATAAGTTAAATAACTTTGGTGTTGTAGGAAGAAGTGCTAAAAATTAAAGTTGTATTGACAAAAGTTGATGGATGATTGGTTACGATTGTTGTTACAAGGGCATTCACCACAAAAAACATATTACTCCACTTTTAATGAAAACTACAGCTCTATTTGGCCTTGTTGTGCTTATAAGTTAAATAACTTTGGTGTTGTAGGTAGAAGGGCTAAAAATTAAAGTTGTATTGATAAAAGTTGATGGATGATTGGTTAGTTACAATTGTTGTTACAAGGGCATTCACCAGAAAAAACATATTACTCCACTTGTAAAGAAAACCACAGCTTTATTTGGCTTTGTTGTGCGTATAAGTTAAATAACGTTAGTGTTGTAGGCAGAAGTGCTAAAAATTAAAGGTATTAATAAAAGTTGATGGATGCTTGGTTACGATTGTTGTTTATGAGATGTTGAGTTTAAAAACAAGTAACGAGTGTTTGATTAAACTAATAATAAAAGTGAAGTTGAAAATCAAAATGATAAATAAAGGCATAAGTAATTTTTGGTCTATTAAGGTGGGTATGAACAAAAAAAATTGGCATGCAAAATAAACTTAAACAAATAACAAAAACTAATATGTTTTTGTCTTTTAATCAAAACACCTGAACAAATAAAAACAAAAAAGAATTGTATATATAGCTTGTCAAATGAAAAAAAAAATTGAGCTACATTCTAGTGATTGTCAGTTTTTTTTTTTTCAAAGAAACAAATGGACTTTGTATTTATAGAGTAACAAGATCATAATTATTTGAAATGTAGAGGGATAGTTGTTGTGTTGTGACTTTTAGCAAGGCCAAATAAACCCTACATGTAGCTCCAATATTAGCACTTTTTGTCAAAAATTTCAACAAGCCAACAATTCACAAAATAAAAGAAGTGGGAAGGTTGTGCCTAACAAAACATTACAAGCACACAACTAGCCACCATTGCGGCCGCTGGGATAGAGTAAAGTAGCAAGGTAATAAGGGCAAATGGAAAAGGAAATAATAGAAAACAAAGGATGGAGAAGAAGTTGTCTTGTTCTAAGATGAACACAAGACAACAATAAATGCAAGATTTTTAATGTTGGCAACAAAATATACCCTCCTGGGATATGGATATCCACTTCCAGGGACAAGTTTTAATTGATCCTAACCAAACATTGATCAAAATAAACTTATTCTATCATCCCCATTTATCCAAACAACCAAACAACACCAAAGTTCCACCAGTCCACGAATGTTTTACCTTGAGAGCATAACCATAATTATTCAGAAGAGAAAGCAAAAAAATTAACTTAAGCAAAGACCTACAAGTGCACACCAAGGACACTATCACAGGACACAAGTAGCCTCATTTACCAAGGAACTCAGATGTCTATATTCCTATTTTTAATAAGGATGCGTTCAACAAGAATTTTGTAATTAAAGGGGTAGAGAAATGAAAGGGTTTTCAAGTCTTCTGTTTTATTTATGATTTTTGTTCTTCTGCACACCATTATTTTGCCCACCAAATGACTCCAGCAATATAAATAGTCTTAATACTAGATTAGCTTCTTTTTTTTAACCAAATACATCTATTAATAGCTAAAAGTATAACAAAACTAGGATCGAATTGCAACATCATAGTGCACAAAAGTTTTGCAAGAGAGAGAAGACTACTTTTCAGTAATTGCACAATGTTTCTTGTTTTTCCTTTCCTGATTTGTATCACATCTATTAATTTGAGACTGAGGCTTAGTCGAGCTGCTAAGAGTTTGTAATCTTGTAGACATCTATAAGATTAACAAGTTAGCTATTGTCAGTCAATCAAAACTCAACAGGCATGGTAGCAATATTCATTTTAATAAGAGTGACAAATTAATCATTCCACACTCAAAAGCATCCCCTACATACCCTATCCTTCCTATTCTTTCCCTTGGATCTTTCTGGTCTTTATTCTTGTTTTAAGTTCTTTTTATAATGCTTTGTTCAATCTTTCTCATCCCTTGTTGTGTTCCACTGGCTGGTTTGCAAAATAGTTTACATGGCTCTTTCAAATACTGTGTAATGAAAGATTCAGTAACAACACGATCTCAAATTCCTAAATTTGGACAAAAAAGACTGAACATTTCAAATAATCTGGTAGAAGTGGTTCCCCTTATAAGATAGCACCCAAAGGTTCAATTCCATTTCATAATTCTGTCAGAACACCATTTGTGTGTGAGAGAGAAAGAGAGAGACAGCGAGTTTGTTTGTAGAAAGGAATAATATCTTTGCTGGTTCAAAATAACCCTCACAAACAATTCACCCCCTCCCAATCCTTAAATGTTGGCAAGAAAACCAGAATCTCCATAAAAATGGTGTTGCTTGTTTTGTTAACTCGTAATCACTTCTTTGGTTATCAGAAGGAAATAAAAAATCAAAAGAGATATCAAATCAAGTGCCAGCAAACGTTTAAGGAGAAAAAAGTTGAAGATACCATGAGAATACGGAATACTCAGAAGAAAGAAAACATTTTGACACAGGAGAGAAAAAA